>Ga0185299_10006483_pt1 | contig 12417 bp, 8 predicted proteins | sample PaiPotPPA55metaG_FD_128002 | JGI IMG/M metagenome (GOLD analysis project Ga0185299, IMG submission 128002) | Iron sulfur acid spring bacterial and archeal communities from Banff, Canada, to study Microbial Dark Matter (Phase II) - Paint Pots PPA... ...
AAAGAAACAGAGCAAGCACGGTAAGGAAAGTCAGGCCCGCTGTCAAGATAGTTCGACTTAAAGTCTGATTAATACTTTTGTTGACGATGTCGGCCAGCCTGTCCCGCCGGAGCAGCTTGATGTTCTCCCGGATGCGGTCAAAGACGACGATAGTGTCGTTATTGGAGTATCCGATCAGGGTTAAGATGGCTGCGATCACGGTCAGGGATATTTCCCAGTTCAGCAGCGAGAAGGCGCCTACGGTAATCAACGTATCGTGGAAAACCGTCAAAACGGCGGCCACTCCATAGATCCATTCGAAGCGCAGCGCCAGGTAAACCAGCATCCCGGCTAGCGAATAAAGGGTGGCGAGGAGCGCCTGCTTGCGCAATTGCTGCCCGACCTGCGGGCCGACAATCGCGACATCGCGGATGCCAAAATCAGAGACGAAGAAGTTGTCCTGGAGCGAGGCGACGACGGTGGGATCGGCCACACTCTTCAGCTCGTCAATCGAACCGAGGACTCCGCCTCTCGTCTTGTCGCGATAGTCAGCAATGGCCTTAGCTATGTCGTTGTAGCGCGCGCTAGCGTCCGATCCCAGGTGGAGCGGATCCTTCCCCAGCAGATAATTCGCGATGGTTAAGGAACTGGAGTTGTTGAGATCCTGCTTGCCCGCGGCGGCATTGCTTTCGAGCGCCTGAATGATCTGGGTTTTGCCCTTGTCGAGGGCCTGTTCACTAGTCTCCTGGATATCGAGCGCGATCAGCACTTCGTTGTTGGCGGCTGGCCCGTATCTTTGGACGCGGGCATTCTTCAGACCGGCGCGTTCGATCTCCGCGTGGATGGCTGCCGGATTAGGCGTATGCGCATACTTCACATAAACCAGCGTGCCGCCGCGGAAGTCAACACCCAGCGGGATGCCGTGCCAGAACGCCATGGAAAGCACTCCGGCCACGCTGAATATCAGCGAGAAGGTCAGGAAGTACCACTTCTTCCCGAGGAAATCGATGTTTGTATTTCTAAAAAATTCCACGCTGCTTCGATCCCTTCAAAATCAGTCGTTGGTCGTTGGTCGTTAGTCGCTGGTCGTTCGAGCTGCATCGTTCGTTTCGGCTTTGCGAACGACTATCGACCAACGACTAACGACTGCCCTAAATGCTTAACGCTTCGCCGCGCTGTTTGCGGCTCAGCACCCAATCAAAAATCACGCGCGACACAAACACTGCCGTAAACAGGTTTGCAGCCAAACCGAATACCAGCGTCGTGGCAAAACCTTTGACCGGCCCTGTTCCAAAGATGAACAGGATCGCGGCGGAAACAATGGTCGTAACGTGCGTATCGACGATAGTGATCCAGGCGTGACTGAATCCCTGCTCCACGGCCGAGGGCGGTGTCTTGCCGTTCCTCAGTTCTTCCCGGATGCGCTCAAAAATCAGCACGTTCGAATCCACACCCATACCCACCGTCAGGATCACGCCGGCAATCCCCGGCAGCGTCAGCACCGCTCCGAAGTAGCCCATGAATCCGAGTAGGATGACCAGATTCAGTATCAGCGCGATGTCGGCATTGACGCCCGCCCAGCGGTAGTAAATCAGCATAAAGATGAGGACGGCGAGCATGCCGTAGATGGCCGCGCGCACTCCCGAACGAATCGAATCGGCCCCCAGCGATGGCCCGACCGTGCGCTCTTCCAGATACTTGATTCCGGCTGGCAGAGCTCCGGAACGCAGCGTCATCGATAGGTCCTGAGTCTCTTGCTGGGTGAACCGGCCATTGATGATGCCGGTATCATGAATGGCGTCTTTGATCACCGCTACTTCCTGCACCTTATTGTCGAGAACGACCGCGAGGTTATCGCCGACGTGAGCGGAAGTAAAGGAGTAGAACTTGCGGCCACCCTCACTAGTAAGAATAAAGCGGACTGCCGGCTGGCCATTTTCGTCGGTGGTCGGTTCCGCGGTACGGAGATCGCGCCCGGTCACGGCCGAGGCGCGCGAGATCAGGTACCAGGCTTCCCCGGTCTCGGTGTTGCGTGAGCCAATGCTCTTACCGGGCATCAGGACAGCGTCCGGAGGCAGGACGCCGCCGTGCTCCTGCAAGGCCTGCTGCTCGCTCGAATAGGGTCCACCGAGCGATTGCCTGATTTCAAGCATCGCGGTGGATTGCATAATTTCCTTGACCCGTGCCGGATCGTCCACGCCCGGAAGTTGGACGAGAATCTGATACTGACCCAGGCCATGCTCCTGAATTACCGGCTCGTTGACGCCAAGCTGGTCAATTCGATTACGGATGGTCTCGATGGCCTGGGCGACCGCGCGGTTCTTCAAATCGGCGAGGTTTTGCGCCTTCATCGAAACAGTCCACGAATTCTCCGCGCCCGAACTGGCGTCGTATTCTGGCAGCCGGTCGGAAATAATGCTCTTGAAATCGCTGGTCTGCTCCGGCGGAACGCCCTTGACCACGATCATCTCGGGATGGTTCACCGGATCGGGCTTGGTGATGTCGGCGTAATTGATCTTGCGCGCGCGCATATCCTCTTTAAGGCGCGCAATCGCATTGTCGGAGTCGACATTGACCGCATCGTTGACCTGCACCTGCAAGATCAGGTGCGTCCCCCCGCGAAGATCAAGCCCCAAATGAATCCGGTCGGTGATCGCGGCCAGTACTCCCTTGCCCGACAAGTCCTTCGGGACACCGAAGATGCCGAACAAAAAGACCAGCAGGATCCCAACGATAACTACCAACTTCCACGTAAGGTTCTTATTCATGAAAAACCAGTCGATTGTCTTTGGTCGTTAGTCGTTAGTCGTTGGTCGTTGGTCGTTGGTGAAAACTAGAGTCGCTTCGCGAGCGACCAACGACTAGCGACCGACGACTACTTTCCTTCTTCCGCCGGCGTCACCGATACCACCGATGCGCGGCTGATTTCGAGCTTCAGATTGTCGGGCGGCACGCGCAAAGTCAGCGCATCGTCCTTGAGGCTGACGATCGTTCCGCGCAGCCCGCCGCTGGTTACGATCCTGTCCCCGTTTTTCAACTCGCTCAACATGGCTTGCCACTTTTTCTGCTTCCGCTGCTGCGGCATAATCAGCAGGAAGTAAAAAATGGCAAAGATGAACAGCAGTGGCGCTAACCCAAGCAGACTTGTGCCCCCAGGTATTTGCAACCAAAACGCCAATCCGCCAGTCATACCAGACGCCACGCCAGACAATATAATTTCCACCGCTAAGTCGATCCTAGGTAACGAAATATGAGACGAAATATGGAGCGAAATACCTGATTAAAACCGCCACAATCCGAAGCGCCGATTCAGGCCAATCGAGAGGAACTCGGCACAACTTTGCTTCTTCCGCCGCTTAACTTTCTCCGCTGAACTTTATCTGCGTGACTTTTTTCTGCTCAGCTACGGGAATTTTCTTCTAAGGCCGGAGACCCAGCGCTTCCAGGCTGGAACCGGCGATGCCGCGCGAACGGCACAGAAAGAAACGCACCTTATCCCCAAGCTAAATAGAATGCCGGACGGCTCGCAAGGTGTCAAGGACACTACACCGAATTTACATCTGCAAAGCGCCGGCGGGAGGCACATGCCCTGCCCGTATCCAGGCCCGGACCGTCCGCATGGTCGCAAGGTAAAAGTGCAGGTTGTGGACCGTATTCAAAACCTGGGCCAGCAGTTCGTTCGAGGCATAGAGATGCCGCAAATAGGCACGTGAATAACGCAGGCAGACGCGGCACTCGCAGGCAGGATCGAGCGCGCTCTCGTCCAGCGCGTACCGGGCCTGCTTGATCGACACCTTTCCTTCCGAAGTAAACAGCAATCCATGCCGAGCCGCGCGTGTGGGGAGCACACAATCCATTATGTCAACGCCCGCCTGGGCGTAGTGGGCAATCTCTTCGGGAGTGCCAACCCCCATCAAATATCGCGGCTGGTCGGAGGGCAGATGCTCGAGTGTGGAAAAGACAATGTCGCGAGTAAGCTCGCGAGGTTCGCCAACACTAAGCCCACCAATGGCATATCCGGGAAAGCCGATGTCGATGGTCCGATCAGCAGACTCGCGGCGCAGCTCAGGATCCATCCCCCCCTGAACAATGCCAAACAAGGCCTGGGTAGCTCCAGCAGCCCGCGTCGCCCCTGCTCGCGTAGGGGCGGACGCATTCGTCCGCCCCGCGGAGCGAAGCTCCGCAGACTCTGCACGCGCCCAAGGCACCTCGTGCTTGTGCTCCTCAAAATAATTCTTGCAACGCGCAGCCCAGCGCACGGTCAGCTCCATCGACGCCCGCGAACGCGCGGAGTCGGCCGGATACTCCGTGCATTCGTCAAACGCCATGATAATGTCAGCCCCCAGCCCAATCTGCGCCTCCATAGCTTTTTCGGGACTCAGAAAATTCGAGGAACCGTCCAAGTGCGAGCGAAACGCCACGCCTTCTTCGCTGACCTTGCGCAGATCGGTGAGACTGAAAACCTGAAACCCGCCCGAATCGGTAAGGATGGCGCGATCCCACGACATGAACCGATGCAGCCCGCCCATCCGGCGAACCGTCTCGACCCCAGGCCGCAAGAAAAGATGGTAGGTATTCGACAGCAGAATCTCGACGCCCAGCTCTTCAAGCACATCCTGCGAGACGCCCTTCACCGAAGCCAGTGTCCCCACCGGCATGAACACAGGCGTCTCGACCTCTCCGTGAGGAGTGATGAGCTTGCCGACGCGGGCGGAACCGCGGGTTCCGTCAATTTGCAGGTGAACAGACACTGCCGAGGATTCTAAAGGATTGCAGAGGTCAGAGGTCAGATTGCAGAGGTACAGCCGAAGTACCAAATCTTGGCGCTAACCTCTGCAATCTGACCTGTGACCTCACTTCGCGTAAAGATTCTTAACCACCTCGCCGCCCTTCATCACAAACTTCACGTGTTCGAGAGTAGTAACGTCAGCCAGCGGATCGCCATCGACTGCAACTATGTCGGCCCACTTCCCCGCCTCAATAGTCCCGATCTTGTCGGACCAGCCCAGCAGATCGGCGTCATTAATAGTTGCAGCCTGAATTGCCTGCAGCGGAGTCAAACCAAGCTTTACCATGACCGCGAATTCGTGCGCATTAAGCCCGTGCGGATACACTGCGGCATCGGTGCCGAAGCCCACCTTGACTCCCGCGGCAAACGCGCGCGCTACATTCTTACGCGCCGCTGGCATCACTTCATGTCCCTTGGCAATCAGCTCGGGCGGCGTACCAATCTTCTCCGCGTTCTCATAAAACCAGTCCATAAGGTAGAGAGTTGGCACCAGATACGTCCCATTCTTCTTCATGACGGCGATGGCCGCGTCGTCGATGTAAGACCCGTGCTCGATCGAATCCACGCCCGCCTCCGACGCCCAGCGGATGCCCTCCGCTCCATGCGCATGCGCCGCGACCTTGCGGCCAAGCCGGTGCGCGTCGGCCACGATCGCCTTCATCTCTTCGAGCGTGTACTGCGAGGCCTGCGGATTGTCGCCATGCGAAAGCACGCCGCCGGTGGCGCAAATTTTGATCAGGTCCGCGCCGTACTTGATGATCTCGCGCGTTTTGTGCTGGACCGCCTCAACGCCATCGGCCACGCCTTCGCTGTGCACGTGAGACTCAAACGGCAGCAGATTGTTGTCGCAGTGTCCGCCCGTAATGCTCAGAGCAGGTCCGCTGACCAGCATGCGCGGTCCAGGCACATCGCCGGCGTTAATCGCATCGCGCAAGGCAACGTCGGTGAACCCGCTCGCGCCCACATTGCGGATCGTCGTAAAACCGGCGTCGAGCGTGACGCGGGCGTTGCGTGCTCCGTTCAAGGCTTCGCGCGGCACTGAAATCGCAAGTCGCGAGTAGCCGAAATTCGTAGTCATCGTAATGTGCGTGTGCGCGTCGATCAATCCGGGCAGGATGGTGGCGTTCGAGAGATCGACCACCTGCGCTCCGTCAAGACCTTGCGTGCCCGGGCCAACGCTCGCGATCTTGTCGCCCTGAATCACGATGGTTTGGTTGGTAAGCGTCTTGCCGGTTTTCACATCAAGCAGGCGCCCCGCGCGAATGACAACCGTCTTCGGCGCAGGCGTGGCCTGCTGAGCCCAGCACACGCCGACGCAAGAAAGCGAAACAATCAACACGTACACATAACATCGGAGCTTCATTCCATCCCCCAGCGAGAATTGAGTCTAGGCCGAGTACGTTACAACTTCGAGGCGGGTAACAGCAACCGTAGGCATCCTCGCCTCAAGCTTCAGGACATTCAGTTTTGTTTGTGAGGCGCAGCCGCGGCTAGTATTCTACGAGCCGATGCCCGTGTAGGGCGGACACTCTTGTCCGCCTGCCGAGCGAAGCTCGGCAACTGCCCGGTGGCCATAGCAACTCTGGACTCGCTACAGCGAGAAGTATGACTGACCATACCACCAATCCCATCCCAACTGGAGTGCGCGCCATAGCCGCCCTGTTCGCTCTCTGCGCAGTTTATCTGGCAGTCGCAGGCGCGTTCATGCTGGTTCGTCCGGGCACGATACCACTGTCGGCCGGCGCACCGCTTTTATTCGGCCTGGAACTATCTGGACCCTACATGTTCCTGCTCATGGCCGTAGTCGGAGGCGGAGTTGCGTGGGGTCTCGTGGACCTCAATAACATCGTCCGCCACGCGGCGTTGCTGATCGCCATCGCTGGAATCGTAATGCTGGTGCCATCAGTTTCAGCCGCAACCGTCATGGTTCAACCAAAAGCGCTAGCCTTCGGCGGGCTCGGGATTATCGTGCGGGTAATCGTGGCGTGGTATTTGTCGCGAGGAGAAGTAGCGGACCAGTTCAAGGCACCGCCAAGAACCACGTAGGGATGACTTTTTGAGGAGCAAATGATTGCTGGGCCATGATTCAAATCTCGGCTCCGTCTCGCGACGAAACGACCGGATCGCTGGTTGCTTCGTTGGGCTTGCGGTGGGAGACGCACTCGGCGCCCCTCTCGAATTTCTGAGTCGCCGCGAGGTTCGCAAGCGCTACCCTGCAGGCCTCCGGGAGATGATCGATTCCCGTCTTTGGAGAGCGGGTGAATACACCGACGATACTCAAATGGCTCTCCTGATTGCAGAATCTTTTCTCGATAAGAAGGGTTTCGAGCCATCCGATCTCGCCCAGCGCTTCCAGACTTGGGCGGCAACAGCTAAAGATGTGGGCGTCCAGACGAGGGCCGTAGTCAACATGGCTGGCTACCTCAGCGATCCGGAGGGCTGTTCGTCGCGATACTACGCGGCTCATCCCAACTCGAGTGCTGGCAACGGTGCCGTGATGCGTTGCGCTCCCGTCGCGATTTTCTGCTTGCACTCTCTTGATCAACTGGTCGAAGTCTCCCGCGCCAGTGCCCGTGTGACTCACCATGATCCCCGGGCTCAGTCGTCGTGCGTGATTCTCAACGCCTGGATCCAAGCGGCAATCTGTCGCGGCGTTCGGGACGGCCGCGCAGAAGCCATGGCTCTGCTAAACGAGACAGAGCGTTCAGTTTGGCACCGGCTGGAGGGGATCGATGCCTACGGAGAAGACGACATCGTGAGCTCGGGCTACACGGTCCATACACTGGAAGCTGCAGCCTGGAGTTTCCTCACGACGGAATCCTATGAAGAGGCGGTGATTCGGGCTGCGAACCTGGGCGACGACGCCGACACCGTGGCCGCGGTCTGTGGTGCACTCGCCGGTGCGTTTTACGGATACGCGGCCATCCCGTCAAAGTGGCGGAGCCAACTTCAGAGCAAAGCCCGGATCCACGAGATCGCGCTAGAGTTGGGCAGAACGCAAGGATGAGTTACTTCTTCGCCTTCGCCGCCACTTTCTCCCCCACCCTCTCACTCACCTTGAACATCATCTTCCCCGCTTTCTTGTCCGCGTCCACAACCACATGATCACCGTGCAGCACCTCGCCGTCTAGAATTTTCAGCGCCAGCGGATCCTGCACCAGCTTCTGAATGGCACGTTTCAGCGGACGCGCTCCGAAGTTTGGATCATAGCCTTCGGTGAAGAGCAGTTCTTTCGCCGCGTCGGTCAGCTCCAAAGAAATCTTGCGGTCGGCAAGCAGGCGCCGTAAATCCTCCAGGCGCAGCTCGACGATCTTCACCAGCTGTTCCTTGCCCAGCGGATGGAAGATGATGATGTCGTCCACGCGATTCAGGAACTCGGGTTTGAAATGCCCGTGCAGCGTCTCCATCACCTGCTTTGAGGCGCGCTCGAAGGCGTCGGCGGAGCGAATGTTCTCCGACTGCAGGTACGACGACCCCAGGTTCGACGTCATGATGATGACCGTGTTCTTAAAGTCCACCTTGCGGCCCTTGCCGTCGGTGAGTCGGCCGTCATCCATGATCTGCAGCAGGATGTTGAACACGTCGGGATGCGCTTTTTCGATTTCATCGAACAGCACGACCGTGTAAGGATGCCGCCGCACCTGCTCAGTGAGCTGTCCGCCTTCGTCGTAACCAACGTATCCCGGAGGCGCGCCGATCAAACGCGACACGGCATGCTTCTCCATGTATTCGGACATATCGATGCGCACCATGGCACGCTCATCGTCGAAAAGAAATTCGGCGAGCGCGCGTGCCAGCTCGGTTTTGCCCACGCCGGTTGGCCCTAAGAAAATAAACGACCCGATCGGCCGCTTCGGATCGCTTAACCCGGCGCGCGAACGGCGGATGGCATTCGCCACGCGTTCCAGCGCCTCATCCTGTCCGATAACGCGCAGCCGCAAGCGCTCTTCCATGTTGATGAGCTTCTTGACTTCGCCCTCAAGCATCTTGGAAACCGGAATGCCGGTCCACTTAGAGACAATGCGGGCAACATCTTCCTCATCGACTTCTTCTTTCAACATGCGATGCCCGGACTTGCTGTCGATCTGCGCGGTGACTTTATTCAACTCTTCTTCAGTGTTGCGAATCAGTCCATAGCGGATCTGTGCCACGCGCTCAAGATTTCCTTTGCGCTCCTCGGCGGCTTCTTCGACCTTGAGCTGCTCCAGTTTTTCTTTCAGCGCTCGTGCTTTCGCGATGACGTCTTTTTCCTGCTTCCACTTGGCTTTGAGCGCGTTTGATTGCTCGCGAATACCGGCCAGTTCTTTCTCAACGTGGGCGAGGCGTTCTTTGGAATTAGGGTCGTCTTCTTTCTTCAGCGCCTGCTTTTCGATTTCCAGTTGCGTGGCCCGCCGCTCGAGTTGATCGATTTCCGTGGGCATGGAATCGATCTGGATGCGCAGCGAGGCGGCGGCCTCGTCGATCAGGTCGATAGCTTTGTCGGGCAGGAAGCGGTCGGAAATGTAGCGGTGCGAGAGCGTGGCGGCCGCGACGATGGCCGAGTCTTTGATGCGTACGCCGTGATGCACTTCGTACTTTTCTTTCAGCCCGCGCAGGATAGCGATCGTGTCCTCGACGTTCGGCTCGCCCACGAAAACAATCTGGAAGCGGCGTTCGAGGGCGGCATCTTTCTCGATGTACTTGCGATATTCGTTGAGCGTGGTCGCGCCGATAGCGCGCAACTCTCCGCGGGCGAGCGCCGGCTTCAGCATATTCGAGGCGTCGATCGAGCCTTCGGCGGCTCCGGCGCCGACGAGCGTGTGCAACTCGTCGATGAAGAGGATGATCTTGCCCTGCGAGTCTTCGATTTCCTTCAGTACAGCCTTTAGTCGGTCCTCGAATTCGCCGCGATATTTCGCGCCGGCAAGCATGGCTCCGAGATCGAGCGCAACGACGCGCTTGTTCTTTAGAACTTCAGGCACGTCGCCCGAGATGATGCGCTGCGCCAGCCCTTCGACAATGGCCGTCTTACCCACGCCCGGCTCTCCGATCAGCACCGGATTATTCTTGGTCCGCCGCGACAGCACCTGCACCACCCGGCGAATTTCTTCATCGCGGCCGATCACGGGATCAAGCTTGCCGCGCCGCGCCTGCTCGGTCAGGTCGCGGGCGTAGCGCTCGAGCGCCTGGTACTTACCCTCGGGATTCTGGTCGGTGATACGCTGCGATCCTCGAACCGCGGTCAGAGCCTTCAGGATGGCATCGTGCGTCGCGCCGTGACGCACCATCAGCTCCTGCGCCGGATCGCGCTTCAGGCTGGTCAGCGCCAGCAGCATGTGCTCGGTCGAGACGTATTCGTCTTTGAAGGTATCCGCTTCTTTAAAAGATTTCTCCAGAAGCTGGTTGACCTGCGACGACATGGATGGCTGATTCGCGCCGCTCGTGCCCGACACTTTGGGCAGCTTGTCAATTTCTTTGTAGACGTCGCTGAGCACGGCCTGCGGCCCAATGCCGATTTTTTCAAGCACGGGCGGCACGATGCCTTCGCGGTCTTCGACCAGGGCCGCCAGCAGATGTACGGGGGCCAGTTCCGGATTGCCATGCTCCGAGGCGAGCTCGTTCGCGCGCTGGACTGCTTCCTGCGCCTTAACGGTAAATTTGTCCCAACGGATGGCCATGAGTCTCTACTCCTAATCTTTCAAAATTTGTATCTTCCAAATCTGTGATTGATAAATTGAAAATTCGTAATTTGTTAATTCTGAAAGCCTACTCTCAAATCGCCCATTACAAATTGCCAATTACAAATAAAGCGCGGGAGGCGCCAGTGCTGCCGCCTCCCGCTGAGTTTACAGTTCGTGTGGGACGGGCGACTCGCCCGTCCAGCCAGGCAAAGCCCGGCAGTTGTCCTTACGCGGCTTTGGTTACGCTCTTGGGCTCTTTGCTTTCGAGCGTCTTCTCGCTGCCGACGTTTACCTTGATCTGCTTCGGCTTGGCTTCTGCTTTCTTCGCCAGCTTGATCTTCAACACGCCCTTGTCGTAGTCGGCCTGAACGTTTTCATGATCGACCGTCGAAGGCAGATTGAAGGTGCGAGTAAAGCTGCCGTACTGACGCTCCACTCGGCGGTAGTTCTCTTCTTTCTCTTCCTTCTCGAACTTGCGCTCGCCGTGCACCGTCAGAGTGTTGTTCTCGATGCGGACATCAATGTCCTTCTCGTCAATTCCCGGCACTTCGATCTTCAGGGTGATGTTGTGCTCGTCCTCATAGACGTCCACCGGCGGGGCAAATGCGGTCGTGGTTAGCGATTCATCGTGCCCTTCCGGCCCGCGGGGGTCGCGGAACAAACGGTTCATGCGGTCCTGCAGGGTGACAAACTCACGGAAAGGGTCATAACGCGTAATCAGGGTCATAACTTTAATCCTCCTTCTTCAACTTCATTCGGGGAGCTTCTAGAGCTCCCGGGTTTTCGATTAAGTGTGACGCCAGCATAAAATCTGAGTGTATTATTGTCAAGTACTATATCTTGCTATTATTCAATTACTTACACTCAATATCAGGCACTTCAAGTAGCCGGTTTCGGGGACGTTGAGTAGCATTGGATGATCCTTCGCCGCTCCGCGGTTTTCAATGACGCGAAAAGATTTGTGGGCATCGCGGGCGGCGTCAGCCACGACTTCAAAGAAGTCCGCGGCGCTAACGTGGTACGAGCAGGAGCAGGTGGCAAGAATCCCTCCCGGACGCAGCATCTTCATGGCGCGCAGGTTCAGCTCCTTGTAGCCGCCCAGAGCTTTTTCCAGGTCCCGCTTCGTCTTCGCAAACGCCGGCGGATCGAGAACGATGGTGTCGTAGCGTCGGCCGGAGACGGCGTACTCCCGTAAGAGATCGAAAGCATTGGCCTCGATCCATTCCAGTTCATGGCCGTTCAGAGCCGCGTTCTTTTCCGCCATTTCAAGCGCCGGACGCGAGCTGTCCACGCCGGTGACGCTTGAAATCTTTCCGGAGGGGTGAAGAGCAAAGTGCAGCGCAAATCCGCCCTGGTAACAGAAAGCGTCGAGCGCTTCCCCGTGCGCGTATCGTGCCGCCGCCGCGTAGTTTTCCCGCTGATCGAGAAACGCGCCGGTCTTCTGGCCTTCGAGGCCGTCGTAGTGAAAGCGCACGCCGTCACTCATGGTGAAAACGGTCGAACTCTTCTCGCCCCAAAGCAGTCGGGACGGAAGCGGCGGTAATTGCTCAAGCTCTCGAATGCGAGCATCCACGCGCTCGACGATTCCCGCCGGTTGCAGTTCCTCTTTCAAAGTTTGCAGGACGGCCGCGCGGACAGGTGCGACGTCCATTGCCTGGGTGAGGATTTGCACCGAAAGCACATCGTTGTAGCGATCGACAATGAGGCCGGGCAAAAAATCACCTTCGCTGAAAATGATGCGGTAGGCGTCGGTATTCGAGACGAGTTCTTTCCGGTAGGCAATGGCGTCCCGAACGCGTTCCGCGACCAGCGCCGGCAGATCGCCCACTGACCCGTGAGAGATCATGCGGATCGCGATCTGCGACGAAGAGCTGTAAAGCGCCGTTCCGAGGAATTTCCCGCGCTGATCGAAGACGCGAACGAGCGAGCCGGGAGGTACGTCGTTCGACTCTGCAAGATCCGAGCGATAGACCCACGGATGCCGTCCTT
>Ga0185299_10006485_pt1 | contig 12415 bp, 15 predicted proteins | sample PaiPotPPA55metaG_FD_128002 | JGI IMG/M metagenome (GOLD analysis project Ga0185299, IMG submission 128002) | Iron sulfur acid spring bacterial and archeal communities from Banff, Canada, to study Microbial Dark Matter (Phase II) - Paint Pots PPA... ...
CGGCTCGATCCGCTTCCATTGCTCGTCGCTCAGCCAAAACAAATTCCTGCTCACAATTTCAAATCCTTCCCGCCAAAGAATCACTATCTTATTGTCAGCGAAGAAGGATTAATGAGTTCTGACCCTAGTTACTGAGGATGACCATCACGCGCGATCACTCGAAGGCCTTGGATTCACGTCAGCTTTCAAACAACTTTCGACATAGAATGCTGCCGGCGCCGGCCGTGTAGGTAGCAATAGTCCCATTCCAGAAATTCGCAGTCGCTTCTTGGCCAGAAACCCGACATCCGCTCTCTTTACCGCGCCAACATCATCGCCCTCCGAATGCACAGTTTGGCGGGGCGATCCAGGTTCGTTGCAGGCGTAAATTGCTATAATGCGTTTAAGCGTTTAGTTTAGCGAGCGACGACGACCAGACGTTTAACCTCGCCATTTTGATAGGCCTGCAAAAATGCGTTGTAGTCCTTGAAGGACACACATCCGTTCGAATCACCGTTCGGGCCGAGCATGTAGGTGTGTGCGAGAAGGCCTGTCCGTCCATAGATGTCACCGCCGCCAACGGGTTTGAGGCGCAACGCTTGGACGCCGTGGAAAAGCTGCTCCCGCGGCTCGAGCTCATAGATATTCGGCGGCGTCGCCCCGCGCGTTCGTTCGTTGACGTGACGCGGATCGTCCAGCCTGTCGCCGAGGCCCGAATGCGCTTCCAATCTCGTTCCATTGGGCAAGTAGACAGTATGCGCCGCGACATCGTAAACGGCCGTCCTTCGATCGTAGCGGGGCGACGCGCTGGATGTGAGACTTCGTGCATTACCAAGAATGCCACCTTCCGGAGCCGAGTATGCGACGGGAGGCCCCGAAGGTTGCGGCATGCCAAAAAGCTTCTCGAAAAACGTGCGATTATCGGCGAGCGTGGGTGGGAAAACGGTCTTTCTGTTCTGTTGCGCTAACCTGCGGCCTGCAGGAGAGGGGCCATGGCTTGCCGGCAGTCCCAACTCGGCGGGACGCGGTGTCGGCAAAGGTACGATCTCAGCAAGTTGGGGAACGGCTCGTCTCGGCATCGGCAGGACGTTTTCCGGCTCTGCGATTGCAGCAGCGGGTGCCGGCAGAATTGACTCAAAGGTCGATTTAAGCGGAAAACTTTGCGCAAGCGAAACCGGCGTGGAACCCGAAGACGATCGCGGGTCGAACAGCCCGCCATAGGGATTCGAGGCAAGGGCTACCGCGGGTGCGGCCGCTGGCGCTTCAACGGCATAGCGGGCGGCGGCGGGACGCAGGTAGAGAATCCAGACACCAAACAACGCGCTCAGGGCGAGAGCGAGGGCACCTGGAATGGTCGGAGAAAAAATTCTCCAAGATAAACGACCGCGCTCGCATGGAAAGAAATCAGGGCCTTTATCAATCCCTCGTGCCATTCGTCTCGCTTTCGAAATCATTGCAATTCGTGGCGCCATCTGGCCGACATTATCCGTGGCGCTAGAAGGCGCGATCAGCCACAACAATGCGTAGGAAGCGTCTCAGCCTTGCTAAACGCAGGCACAAAGTGCTTCGCACCTTTGCTGGAGCACCATTGCGGCGATTTTTAGCTAAATGCCGATCAAGGTATCATTTTTCGAAATGGCACATGATCAAGCGCCGGGCGGCGGTTGACCGGCGAAGCGGACAGCAGCGTTGGAAAAAGGCCGGGCATGAGACGCGAAACATGTGGAAAGCGTTCGGACGTCCGCTCCTGGCGCTGCTGTCACCATCTCCGATTGTTCGCTGTAACGCATTATCGCCGACGCGAGGTTGAGGTCTCGCGTTGGTCTCAGACGAGGATGCGCAACCAGCCGGATTTCTGACGCAACTCCTTCAGCGCCTCCCAGACGTACCCTCTCCGCCGTCAATCTGTTGGCCAACAAGCGCGATCGCCCGCTGATAGACCGGAGCCGCATTCCATGCCTGGATAGCTCCGAAATTGGCTTCGCCGGGCTGGTATCCCGCGCCTGCCTGCCAGCCATGGGCCCTGAGGAAATTTGCCGTCGAGGCCAGCGCGTTGGCCGCGGTGTCGAGATTTCCGCCGGTGCCGTACTCTAGGATGGTCTTGGGCAAGAACTGTGTCTGGCCGATCTCTCCGTGCATGGAGCCGCGCGAGCCTGCCGAGAGGATCCCGCGATCGATCAGTGTCAGAGCCGCGTAGAGCTGCTCGGTGAAATAGGCCGACCGGCGGCAGTCATAGGCGAGAGTAGCCACAGCCGACAGAGTGTTCTGATTCCCGCGCTCCCTCCCGAAGCCCGTCTCCATTCCCCAAATGGCAATGAGCGGTCCCGGCGGAACGCCGTAGCGTTGCTGGATGGACGCGAAGAGGGCAGCATCGGAGTGCTTGAGCGCACGCCCGCGCGCGGCGATGGCCGAGCCGCCACGCTTAGCGAGAAACTGATCGAGCGACAAATGGAAGCTCCTCTGGCCACGGTCAGCCGCGATGGTTGCCGTCGAATAGTTAGCCGCCATGAGAGCTGCGACCGTTGAGGCGCTGACGCCCCTTCCCCTCGCTTCATCGGCGAACTGCTTCTTCCACGCCTCGAAGCCAGCCGCCGTGCTGCCGCACTGCGCGGCGCCCGCTTTGCTGGCCATCACGAACACCACCAAGGCTGCGATGATGACTGTCTTGAACTGCCCGCCCTTAGTCATTCGGAACTCCTTTTACACCCTTTGCATCAGACGAAACGCTGGCTCGCCATCCCTGCCGAGATGAGGCGTGACTGCCCGCTCTCGCGCCGTAGCCGCCGAGCAAGAAACGGCCTGGTGCGGCTGGGCGATTCAAGCGGTTCCCGTGTCGGCCAGGGCACTGGAGCGCCGGCGCAGGCGCACTTTCAGGCCCGCTGGCGACATCGTAAATGCGAAGTTTTCCCGGACACCTTCCGCTCCGCCCACCCGTTCGACGTTGAAATTCCTGTAGAGCATCGAGAGCAACAGCTTCATCTCGAGCAGGGCGAGACCGCGGCCGGGACAAATGCGAGGACCCGAACCAAACGGAATGTGCGCCGACGCGTCGTGCGCGCCGGCGGTTTCGCCGAGCCAGCGTCGGGGCCGGAAGGCATGGGGTTCGACGAAGTGATCAGGATCGCACGTCGCCGGACGCGTGAGCACAAACACTCGAGTTCCCTCAGGCACGAGCAAATCACCGACCACAGTCTCGACTTTGGCTTCGAGGATCACGACGACCGGGGTCACCGGGCGGAGACGCATCGTTTCGTTGGCAATCGCGCCGGCCCAGATAAGCTTGTTGGCCGTCTCGATGTTGCTAGCAACGTCCGATGTCCCGAGGAGTTCATCAGCCTCTCGCCGCAATTCTATCACCGACTCCGGGCTGTCGCACAGCTGATGAACAGCCCAGCCCAACTCGTACGCGGTCGTGTCTTCGCCCGCGACCAGCATGGTCATGAGATTTCCGAAAATCACGTCGTCGGAAAAAGGCCGGCCGTCGTCATCGCGTGCCGACAGCATGGCCTCCAGGAAATTCGACGGCTGCTCGGCTCGTCCAGGCTCGGCCGCGAGGCGTATTCGCTCGGCGACTACCAGCTCGCCGAGCCAAGCTCGAAGCTCCGCAAGAGCGCGGTCCAGACGACGATCTCGAGGAAGCCGGACGAGCCTCCATGTCGGAAACAACGCGAACAGCCGGCGATTGAATGCCGGAAGCACGAGCTCGAGCTTGCGCTGAATGACGTCGTCCCCCTGCTCGACGGTGTTAACGTCGTGGCCGAAGGTGATGAGCGTCGTAACGTCCACCGTGAACCGCTGGAGCTCATCGACAATATCGAGCGGCGCGCCGGCGCCCGCCAACCGTTCCCAGCGCTTTTTCAGGCGGGTGGTGACCGTCTGCAGCTTCGGATACAGGCCGCGCAAGTGACGCTGGGCCAGCGCCAACATAGCGAGTCTCCGCTGCGGGCGCCAGGCGTCGCCCTCGGCAGAAAAAACTCCGTCAAGGCCCATTTCCGAAGCTACGGGAGCGATGCCGGAATCACGAGTGAAGATTTCGGGCCGCGCCCGCAGGACCTGATCACACCACTTCGGGTCCGAGAGCACCACGGCGCGCACCGAGCCCTTTCGGAACAGGTACACCGGTCCATATTGAGCGGCCCAGCGTTCGAGGGTGAGGTGAAGCTTCGTCAAGTCGAGCTGGTGGATGTTGCCCAAAAACGGCAGCCCTCTCGGACCGGGCAGATCGTCCAATGTGCGCTTTGCCACAATCCGGCCCGGCCCGCGCGAAAGCCCCGAAATGTCGACGAAGATGGCGCGCTCTCGTTCGACGACGGGACACGAGGCGAGGCATTGCTGTCCGCCTTCGCGCTGTCCAGAGTCGACGCTGAAGCGCCAGCGATGGTTTCGGCAGACTAGCTTGTCTCCGTCGAGTTCGCCCTCTCCGAGCAGCGCGCCCTGGTGCGGACAGCGCCCCTCGAAAGCTCGAAACCCAGCCGGCGTCCGCACGACCACGACGTCAAATCCGTTCGCCGACAGCGCGTGTGGGCCATCGCCGTGAAGCTCATCCAAATTGGCAACGCGGATCAGTGAAGCTGTCGTCACGAGCCTTAATCCTTGCCTTACATGCAAAGGTATAGCAGATTCGTAATTCCCGAACTAGGTTGTAAACTAACAAAACGTGTAGCCAGTGGCGGACCGAGACGAGTTTGAGAGCTGCAAGTTAGTTTTCTGCGTGCTTGTCGTAACGCGTTGATGCACGCTTGAATGTCTGCTACTGGCGCTGATCGTAAGTGCCGCCGCGGCGCGGGGGCACACCAAAAATCATATGTTCGTGGCGAGCTTTTCGCAGGCTGACCCAAACGGGACCTGTGCCCAATCGGTATGGCGACTAACGATCTGGGTGCCAGAGGAGCAGGCCCCGCTGCGACAGTCTGCACTCGCGTCATCGCGGCGCGGCGGCCGATTCCGGTCCACTCATTCGGCGAGCCTTGCTGGATATTCGGCCGGTCAAGTCATCAATTCTGGAGAGGAACAGCTTGAGGATCGGCGAGGTGTTTGCCTTGCTGTAACCCACGGCCAGATCGATCGTTGGCGCGTTACCCTCCAGTGGACGGCTGACCACGGACCACGGCAGCAGATTCTTCGCATAGGCGGGCATCAGCGCCAGTCCGCGGGTGGATGCGACCAGGGACATGGCCATCGCCATGTTGTCCACCCCATGATCCAGTTTGATGTCGAGCCCGGAGCGGCGCAGATAGTCCTCGGTGACGGCGCGCAGCACTGTGGCTTTGTTCGAACCGCCGATGAAGATCTCGCCGACGAATTCCCGCGGGTGAATCGCTTCGCGGCTGGTGAGGCGATGGTCGCTCGGCATCAGGACGATCAGCGGCTCGTGGTCCACCACCTCGTAGCACAGGTCGAAGGCCGGCTCGGCGCGCAGGAAGGCCACGTCGAGCCGGCCGCGGACGAGCGCCTCGGCAAGGTCCGGCGAATAGTCGCTCGAGATCGTGACCTTAATGTTCTTCAGCTCGTCGCGCAGCAGATGCATGGCCCGCGGCAGCCAGTTCATCTCGTGACCGGTTTGGAAGCCGATGGCGAACGTCTTTCTTGCAGGCTGTGCGGCCCTGCGCGCCGCTTCCACCGCGGCATCGACCTGCGCCAGCGCCAGCCGGGCACGGTCGAGAAAGGCCTTGCCTGCGGCGGTCAATTCGATGCCGTGCACGCTGCGGCTCATAAGCTGAACGCCGACCTCGTATTCGAGATCGCGGATTTGGCGGCTGAGGGAAGGCTGCGCCGTGTGCAGCCTTTTCTCAGCCGCAAGCGTCAGGCTGCCCTCCTCGGCGACCGCGATGAAATAGCGAAGGTGCCGTAGCTCCATAGCGCTTTCCATATCTCCTAGGCATGCCCCCCAGCTTACAAAGTCTTTTTCGCGGGCGCCAGGGGGGACTACATGGTTTCCAACGAAAGCACCTGCGACTGTTCCCGGTCTCTAAGCCGCGGCCAGAGGGTCCATCCTACTCTGCCGGTAAGGGAGCAAATTGCGAGGATTACAAATGAGCAACCCAGTAGTGTTGATCACTGGCGGCTTGACCGGCATCGGTCGCGCCGCCGCCGTCGCCTTTGCCAAGAAGGGCGCGAAGGTGGTGGTTGCCGGTCGGCGTGATGAGGCCGGCAAGGCGCTCGTTAAGGAGCTGCGCTCTTTCGGTTCGGAGGCCGAGTTCATCAACGCCGACGTCCGCAAGGAGGATGACGTCCGCGCTCTGGTTGATAAGACCGTCGCACGGTTTGGCCGTCTCGATGTCGCGGTGAACAATGCCGGCACCGAAGGCCAGGTTGGCCCGATCACGGACCAGACCGCGGAAAGCTATGCCGCGACGTTCGACACGAATGTTCTCGGCGTGATCCTGAGCATGAAGCACGAAGTGCGCGCCATGCAGGCCCAGGGAAGTGGCAGCATCATCAACATCTCCTCGACCTATGGGCACGAGAGCGCGGCGGGCGCCTCGATCTACGTCGGCGCCAAGCACGCCGTCGAAGGCATCACCAAGTCGGTGGCGCTCGAAATCGCCAAGTCGGGAATCCGTGTGAATGCCGTCGCGCCTGGCCCTACGGACACCGGCATGCTGACCCGCTTCACCGGAACGGCGGAGAACAAGGCGGCCCTGGTGACGGGTGTTCCGATGGGTCGACTCGGCCTCTCCGAGGAGGTCGCCGACGGTATCGTCTTCATTGCATCGGACGAAGCCAGGTTCATCACGGGTCACGTCCTCAACGTCGACGGCGGACACAGCGCCAACTGATCCAGGCGGGCGCGGAGATTTACTCTGCGCCCGGTTAAGCCCGAGGCATCCTTCTCGCAGCTTTCGCCGCGTCCGGACGCCGCCCGCTTTCGACCGCTTCGCATGTCGGCTTGAGCGCCACCGCTAGAGGGAATCTCAATGATCCCGCACAGTCGCCAGACCGCGCTGACACAGTTCGTAGAGGCTAACGTAATCCGCTTCGCCTATCGCCGATTCGGCAAGGCCGGCCGCGTGCCTATCGTCTTCAACACCATGGATTACTGGGACCCGGCGGTGACGGATGGCTTGGCTCGCGACCGTGAGGTCATCTTGTTCAACAACGCAGGCGTGTCCAGCAGCTCCGGCGAGGTCCCGACCACGTTCGAGCAGATGGGCGCCAACGCGGTCGCCTTCAGCCGAGCACTTGGTTTGAACAAGATGGATGTGCTCGGCTTCTCGATCGGCGGCATGGTCGCGCAGGAAATCACGCTGCAGGCGCCCGATCTCGTCCGCAAGCTGATCTTAGTGGCACCGGTCCGCGCGGCGGTCAGGAAATGGAGTCGCTGACCCTGGTAGCACAGCGGATCATCGGCGCCGCCTATGATCCGCCCGAGCATCTCTGGCTCGCGGTCCTCTTCAGTCCGTCCGAGGTGGGCCAGGCGGCGGGAGGGGAGTTCCTGAAGCGCAAGCATCTTCGTCAGGAAGGGGCGCGATCCCGAGGTGAGCGACAAGGTTTCGCCCGCCCAGATTGAACCGATGGACAAGTGGGGCGTCCAGCAAGAGGGGTCCTACGGCTATCTGAAGACGATCCAGCAGCCAACACTCGTCGTGAACGGCAGTAACGACGTGATCATGCCCACGATCACTCCTTGATCATGGAGCAGAACATCCCGAATTCGCAGCTAGTCATCTACCCCGACTCCAATCACGGATCGCAGTTTCAATATCCCGAGCTGTTTGTGCGGCACACTTCGCTGTTCCTGGACGCATGACGTCCATGACGTTGGACCTCGCCGACGCACCGGACGCGAGATTGAAGGAGTAAGCCATGTCGGAACGTGCCGACCGGAAACCGAAGACCATCAAGATCCCGGGGCCAGACCATCCGATTACGATCGAGCGCAATGCGCATCGCATCGTCGTTACCGTCGCGGGACGTGTTGTCGCTGATACGCGGACGGCATTGACTCTTCGCGAAGCGAGCTACCCGCCGGTCCAATATATTCCACGCAAGGACGTGGACACCGCGCTGCTCGAGCGGACGGACCACGCCACCTACTGCCCTTACAAGGGTGACTGCGCCTACTACAGCATCCCCCTGGGGGGCGAGCGTTCGGTCGACGCCGTCTGGACCTATGAGGCGCCTTATGCCGCGGTCGCCGCGATCAGGGACCACGTCGCTTTCTATCCCGACCGTGTGGACGCCATCGAGGAACGGCCGGGCGGCTAGCCGCTTTCCGCGCGGGCCAGCCAAGCCTAGGGCCCGGCAGCCAACCGACCAGGCGCTGACGTGGATCTTTCACACGAAACCTGATTGGAGAAGACCCTTGAAACTCTATCATTCGTGGCTCGCCCAATTCCCGCCGCGTGCGAATCCTGATCGCCGAGAAGGGCCTCGACATCAAACTTGCGCCCGTCGACCTCGGCGCGAAGGAACAGTTTTCGGATGCCTATCGAGCCATCAATCCCCGCGCGGTCGTCCCGACCCTCGTGCTCGATGACGGCACCGCGATCGGCGAGGTTCCCGCGATCATGCGCTACCTTGACGAGGCTTATCCCAAGGTCCCGCTGCTCGGCGCGACGCCAAAGGAGAAGGCACTCATCACCATGTGGGAACGCCGCGCGGAGCTTGAAGGCTTCGCCTCCGTCATGGAGGGAGTGCGAAACGCCGCCGCAGGCTTGAAAGGCCGCGCCATCTCCGGTCCGCATGGCTACGAGCAGATTCCGGCGCTGATCGAGCGCAGCAAGCAGCGGGTGGCGAATTTCTACACCGATTTTGAGGCGAGGCTGATGGACGTCGAGTTCGTGGCGGACGATTGGTTCTCGGCTGCGGATATTACCACGCTGGTCACGGTCGACTTCGCGACGCAAGCCTTCGCCATGCCCATTCCCGACGACAGCGCCGCGCTCAAGCGCTGGTACGACGCCGTCTCGGCTCGTCCGAGTGTAACTGCCTAGCGGCCACCGACCGCGGCTGCGACGGGCGTCCTCGGGGAAACAAGGAGACATTGAGATGAGCGAGCTGCTCGATGCCGTGAAGGAGGAAGTCCTATGGCTAACGTGGTGAAGAAACACAGCATTTCTTCTGAGCTAGCACAGAAAATGGTGGATGAGGCGGTGGCGAAAGCCAGGGAACTTGGCGTTACCGAGAACGTAGCGATTCTCGATGACGGCGGCAATCTCAAGGCCTTTAGCCGGATGGATGGGGCCCCGATCCTTTGCATCGAGATGGCGCAGAACAAGGCGTATACAGGTCTGTTCGGCGTTTCGCGAGAGCAGCTCTAGCGCTCGCACCCGATGCGATGCCGACTGAATAGTAAGGGCGCGATCGAAATGAATCACGCCCACCACAGCGCGCCGACGCAGTTCCTCGAGGCCAACTGCATCCGCTTCGCCTATCCGCCGCAGCAACAACAAGGACGATGATCATGCCTACTCTGACCGGCAAAACCGCTCTCGTTACCGGCGCATCGCGCGGCATGGGCGGCGCCAGTGCGCTTGCGCTCGCCGCGGCCGGTGCCCAGGTTCTCGTCCACTACGGCCGGGGCGCTAATAAGGCCGACGGTGTTGTCGCAGAGATACGCAAAGCCGGTGGCCGAGCAGATGCCATAGCGACGGACCTCGCCGCGGACGGCGCAAGCGAGCTTGCCAGGCAGACCCGCACCATTGTCGGAGATCGCCTAGCATCCTTGTCGCCATTGCAGGCGTCTCGAAAGCGGCGAGTATCGAGGAAACAACGGTCGAGGATTTCGATAAGCTCTTCGCGGTCAACGTTCGCGCGCCGTTCTTTCTTGTGCAGCCCATTGGCTGATATTCCAGCTCAACGCTGTCCGGCGTCCGGAAGTGGGGTGGCGCCGTTGCCCAATGTGGCTGAACCACATAATTCCTCAAGATTGCGCGGCGAAGTTCGCTTGCCAATTCAGAGCCAATCCCTTAGGGTCCAATCTTTGAAACGGAAGTGGGGTTAAAAGTGGGGACAAGCCCCTTCTTTTCCCTTTTCCCGTGAGCGGGTGTAGCTCAGGGGTAGAGCACAACCTTGCCAAGGTTGGGGTCGAGGGTTCGAATCCCTTCGCCCGCTCCAAAATTCATCAATTATACCTGAGAGTTATGGTGGTCCTCCGCAGCAGTTTTTGCTTACACTGACTTCAATTTCCAAAGTTGTAAGCATCCTGTAAGCAACCGAAAAAGAGGCTGCGGCTATCAGCGCGCATTCTCGGCGGTGCAAAGGCCCTACTATGCCCGGCGCTCACATCGCGGCCGCACAGTTTCGCGATAGTGGGCGGCCGAACGTCTATCGCCCCGCTGTCGGATCGCGGTCCTGAAGGCCCCGGCATCGCGAGATTGAAGTCAGTATCATCGAAGGGGCGCCTGGCGAGAATCTGGCGCGGCTTCGTGCGGAGCAGCTCAAAATTGCGTTCGTCATGGGGGAGCTCGTTGACGCGATTGCGATGTTGTCCGGTTCTGGAGCGAACGCGTGTTCGTCGTTCTGCCGGACACGCATGCGCTTTGCGCCAAGGATGCTATTGCCTGGGAAGATCTGCAGGATGAGACTTTCATCCTTAGCCGATTGGGACGGGGGTTTGCGATCCATGACTATGTCATTCAACGCTTGACGGCGCTTGAACACCGTCCAAACGTCCGCCAGAGTCCGGTGGCGCGCGACACGCTCATTCACATGGTGGCGCTCGGACAAGGGATTAGCCTGACGAGCGAAGTAACGATCGCCACGACTTTTCCGCATGTGGCTTTTCGGCCGATCGCGGGAAATTCGGATGTGCTTCTGTTCAGCGGCTCTGGCTGCTGCGCAACAGCAACCAGGCTCTGCGCCGGTTCATCAGTCTCGCCCGCACGCTCTCGAAGACCCGGAATGCGCCCAACGAATCCGCCGTGGACGGCGCCGCGCGAGATGAAAGGCCCCCGTTAGAGTCTAGTCCTTGGCGCGCTTTGCCTTTGCAAAGGCCCGATTGCTCGCCATGAAGCACGCAATCATCGGCGGGATGAGCTTTGCCGGTTCGACCGCCGCCTGGCCGCTTTCGTTGGCGAGCGCCTCGGCATAGGCGGCAAGATCTCGATGGATGGCGGCGGGAAGTTCGATTGTGATCTTCACCGGTCTGTCATCGGGCACGGCCGAAAGTTTCAGTTTGGTCATGGCGCGGATCTCATCCCTGATATTGCGCGAGCACGAGATCGCGATTGACGATTACCCGGACCGGGAAGCCGGGCCGGATGGTGAGGGTCGGCTGGACATTGATCTGGCGGCGGACGAGTTGCTGCGCGGACTGATTGATCGAATCCTGGCTGCCGCGCCGCAGGGCCCGGACGAGGTCGCTTTCACTGCCGTTCGAGCCGAGCTCCGCGCCGACACCGAGTAAGGTGGAGAGCGCCGCCGTCTTCAAAAGATTTCCCCAATGATAATCGACGCCATCCTCAAGCCCGGCATAGCCTTCCGTGTCGGCGCCGGGCTGGCGTCCAAGCACGATCGATGGCCGTTCGGAAAGACGATCCGGTTCCAGACGAGCAGGACACGAGATTGGCCGAAGGACACCTGGCTGTCGTAGGCCCCAATCAGCTTTGAACCCTGCGGCACGAGGAGAAAACGGCCTGTCGGGCTGTCGTAGACGTTTTCCGTGACCTGTGCGGTGATCAGGCCCGGCAGGTCCGATTGGATGCCGGTGATCAAAGCCGCCGGTATGACCGTGCCTGCCTGCAGGATGTAGGATGAGGCGGGTTTCATGAGCCGGTCGGAGCTGACGGTGCGGCGATCTGCCGGACCGTTGAGAAAGGCGAGCTTGCGGTCCTGCATGTTCTGAACAGAATCGGGATCGATCGGCGGCTTCTGGTCCGCCGCGAAGGACGCGTTCAGCGCGCCGCCTGTGGTGGCCGACGCCGCAAGGACGGATCCGATCTCCGGCCGTTCTCTGACGCTGGTCGTTGAAAACAATCGGCTGGTGCGGGCCGCCTCGCTTTCTTGCGCCATGCGTTGCTCCGTCGTCTCAAATCCAGACGCCGGCGGACCTGCGGAATGGGCATTGAGGATGGGACGGCCGAGATCGCCCGGAAGCGGCGGGCCGAGCTGCGGAACGTTTTGGGGCAGACCCGTGTAATCCTTCGGCAAGGAAGCGAGACCGTCAGGCGTCGTCTTGTTGTCCGTATTGAAGAGTTCCTGGCCACTCGGCTTGCCGCGCTTGCTGGTGTCAAGCGCCCAGATGAGCGAGCCCAGAATTGCGAGGCTGGCTACCCCTGCGAGGCCGGCCAGCACTTTGCGCGACAGGCGCATCACCTTTGGGCGCTCGGGCCGGAGACGAAAGCCGGCCGCGGTCTCGTGGTCGTCACGCTCCCGCGTTTGGTTGTCGGTCACCGCGGTCTCCCGTCGGTGCGCACGATGTGAACTTTCTGCTGCTTGTCGCCACCAAGACGCAGTTCCGCTGCCGCAAAGAGCCGGTCGACGATGTAATAAT
>Ga0185299_10006486_pt1 | contig 12415 bp, 13 predicted proteins | sample PaiPotPPA55metaG_FD_128002 | JGI IMG/M metagenome (GOLD analysis project Ga0185299, IMG submission 128002) | Iron sulfur acid spring bacterial and archeal communities from Banff, Canada, to study Microbial Dark Matter (Phase II) - Paint Pots PPA... ...
CGCTTCGAAGCGTGCGGCCAAGGCCGGGTATGTCTCCTTGAGACGTGCGTGGGCCTGCTCGGTACACGTCACGACGATCGGCGCCTCGGCGTCGACGAGCTTGGCCAGGGTCAGCGTCATCCGGCCGCCAGAGACGTCGTCGGCCGGAAGTAGCGTGTCGAGGTCCTCGATCAGCACGATCGACTGATACCTGCGACGGACCAGTCGTTCACCGCCAGTCCGCAGCGCCAGCAGATCCAGCTCCATCAGCTCCGCGCCGGCCAGGGCGGCAGGGCCGCGCTTGCCCCCGAGAAGTTGCGAAGCGCCTCGCGCCAGGGCCGTCTTCCCCGCGCCGCTCGGCCCGACGAGCAGTGCGTTGTTACGGTTCCGCCGACCGAGTACCGCCAGCAACTGCCGCATCTGCTCTGGCCGCTCCAGCACAGGATCCGCGACGTGGGCCTGCAAGTGGACTGAGATCGAGCCCGCTGAGGCCTCTCGCGCGACCGGGGAGCCGAAGGTGCCCTGGAGGTAGCGGCGCAAGGGGTTGCGGCGCTGGCCCGTGATGCCCTCGTTCTCCAGTTCGCGCTGCTCATGGTGCTCCCGCTGTTCCTCGCGGCTGATCACCAGCGCACGCACCGCTTCGAGGCTGCCGCCGACCCTCTCGACTATCTGCGCCCCGACTCCCTCGCCCTCGCGGATCAGGCCGAGCAGCAGGTGCTCGGTGTCGATGTACTCGACTCCGGTTTGGAGCGCCTCGCGCAGTGAGAGCTCCAGAATCTTCTTGGCGCGCGAAGTGAACGGTATGTGCCCGGACGGGGGTTTCTCGCCCGTTCCGATGATCTCGACGACCAGTTCGCGCACGCCGATCAGGGTCAGCCCGGCGTCGCCCAGCGCACGCGCCGCCACGCCGTCGCCCTCATGCAGCAGGCCGAGCAGCATGTGCTCGGTGCCGATGTAGTTGTGGCTGAGCATGCGTGCTTCCTCTTGGGCCAGCACGACGACGCGGCGTGCCCGGTCGGTGAATCGCTCGAACATGTGCTGGGCCCGTTCTTTCCCGCCCGGCCCGCCCAGGCCCGGGGTATCCGCATGGTGCCGATATGTCTCACGGTACTGCCGTCTGCCGGAAAAGGGGCGGGCCCCGGCGGAGTGTCCATCCACCGGGGCCCTGTTCCCATTGTCGGGTGCTGATGCCAGCTACGCCCGATCCGAAGGGTGCCGCCCAATTGCACACCCCGACACGTTTAAGGATCCGGATCATTCTTGATCGGAACGTGCGGCCCTGCCATTGGGCCTACCGCCGCGCGGAAGAGCGGCGGGCCGGATTCGAACCGGCATCTCACGTGTTCGTCCGGATCCGTTCGATTCGGGGATGGGCGACGAATGACCGAGTCTCGAGCGATAGTCTGCTGTTGATAGCGGAGCCTGCCTCTGCCTGCTTGGGCTACCCCGGCCCGTGGTGCCGGGGGCAGGAATCGAACCTGCACTGGGACCGCCGCTTCGTCAGTCTGTTGCTGAGAATCTCAATCTGCGCTTTCGCGCCGCCTTCCCGGGGCTCAGCCGGGAAGGAGTCTGTGTGGTGTTCCGCGGTTGCCTGGTCGGTCGCGAGCTCGGCTCAGCCGAAGAGGTAGCCGAACACGGCCTCGCCGACCCGCTGGTCGGCGACCTCTGTTCCGTTGGCCTCCTCGCGCGCGAACTTCACCGCCTGCTGCAGCTTCTCCACCCGGTCGAGCAGCTCGTTGACCCTGCGGGCCGGCAGGGCGCCGGAGAACTTCACCGTGGTCCAGTACCCGATGGTGACGTCCTCGTAGTAGACCTCGACCTGTGCCGGGTGCTTCTCGGTCGCCTCGGCCTTCACGTGGTTACGCGGCACCCGCTTGGTCCGGTAGGTCTGCACCGGCTCGGTCTTCCAGCTGTCCGTGGACACGTCCTGCACCCAGGACTCGGCCGCGTCGAGCACCGGCAGCTTCCTGATGAAGGTGTGCAGGTCGGTGAGCTGCTTCTCGAGGAAGAGCAGATAGGTCACCGGGACGTCCGCGAGCAGCACCGTGCCGTCCACCTTGACGTCCGACCGGGCCGCGCAGTTCGCCCAGTCCTTGGTCGCGGTGACGTCGAATAGCCGGGTGAGAGTGGCAGAGGTCTTCCGCAGCACCTCCTCGGCCTTCACCTGCACCTTGGTGGACTCGGGCGGCAAGTTCTCGCCCTCGTCGTCCTTGGGCTGGTAGGTGCGCGCGATGCCGGAGAGCAGGGCGGGCTTGAGCAGCAGGTGATGCGCGTCCGAGAGCTCGGAGAAGGACTTGCTCTTGACGCCCTTCTCCACCGCGATGATCTGATTCAGCTTGGCTACCGCCATGACAGCCCCCTACCGGCCGTGCCGGGACATTCGGTTGAACATAAGCGTTCTTCGACGAGTGCCTACCGTAGGCCACGGCCCGACATCAGGTCAAAGCCATTCCCGGGCTGCCTCAGGCGCGTGACGCAGGCTCGCTGCCGAGCGGCTTCACCCAGCGCCGCCACTTCTCTTCCGGCTCGTATCCCGCGGCCTGCCACGCACGTTGCCCGGACTCGTTGCGTACCAGCACCATCGCGTCGGCGCGACGGCCGCCGAAAGACTCGAAGCGCCGGTGCGCCGCGTCGAGCAGGGCCGTGCCGATGCCTTCCCGTCGACGGTCCGGAGCGACGGCTAACCGGTAGAGATGGCAGCGCCAGCCGTCGAAGCCGGCGATCACAGTGCCGACGATGCGCGCGCCGTCCACCGCGAGCAGCAGCGCCTCCGGGTCGCGCTCGATCAGCGTTCGTACGCCTCGGGGGTCGTCGCTGATGCTCGTGCCCTCGGCCGCGGCTGCCCAGAACTCCAGCACGGACTCGGCCTCGTCGGGGGCCGCCGGACGGATCTCGATTCCACTCACAAGATCGATCCCAGCACAACTGTCGCAATTGCGGCCGGACGGCCCGCCAGTTGAGACTGACGGGCCGTCCGATTCAGGTACTACAGATTGCTAACTGCTACAGACCCAGCGACTTGGCGACGATCGTGCGCATGATCTCCGAGGTGCCGCCGTACAGGCGCGAGACGCGCGTGTCGGCGTAGAGGCGAGCGATCGGGTACTCGTTGATGTACCCGTAGCCGCCGTGCAGCTGCAGGCACTTGTCGATGATCCGGCCGGCCGCCTCGGTGGTGAAGATCTTCGCGGCGGCGGCGTCCGCCGCGGTCAGCTTGCCTTGGTCGAACAGCTCGATCGCGCGGTCGGTCAGCGCCTGCGCGGCCTGGTAGTCGGCCTCGCAGTCGGCGAGCACGAACTTCGTGTTCTGGAACGAGGAGACCGGCTGGCCGAAGGCCTTGCGCTCTTTGACGTAGTCCACGGCGAAGCGGATCGCGGCGCCGGCCTGCGCGGTGGAGCCGACCAGGATGGCGAGCCGCTCCTCGACCAGGTTGTGGGTCAGGTACTTGAAGGCTTGGCCCTCCTCGCCGAGCAGGTCCTCGACCGGCACCTTGACGTCCTGGAAGGCGAGCTCGGCGGTGTCCGAGGTCTTCAGGCCGATCTTGTCCAGCTTCTTGCCGACGGTGTAGCCCTCGGCCTTGGTGTCCACGAACAGGATGGACAGGCCGCCGCGGCGGTTCTCCGGGGTGGCCGGGGAGGTGCGGGCGACGACGAGCACCCGGTCGGCCAGCACGCCGCCGGAGATGAAGGTCTTCGCGCCGTTCAGTACGTAGTGCGTGCCGTCCGCGGAGAGCTTGGCGGTGGTCGCGATGCCCGCGAGGTCGGAGCCGGTGCCCGGCTCGGTCATGGCCAGCGCGCCCATCATCTCGCCGCTGATGTACCCCGGCATCCAGCGCCGCTTCTGCTCCTCGTTGGCGAAGGCCAGCAGGTACGGGCGCACCAGGTTGACGTGGATGCCCGCGGCGCCGAAGGTGACCCCGGCCCGGGCGGTCTCCTCCATGAGGATGGCCTCGAACTTGTACGAGGTCTCACCGGCGCCGCCGTACTCCTCCGGCACGTTGATGCCGAAGACGCCGAGCTCGCCGAGCTTGTTGTAGAACCCGCGCGGCGGGTGGCCGTCCTTCTCCCACTCGCCGTAGGAGGGCGCCACCTCGGCCTCGATGAAGTCCCGGATCATGGCGCGGAACGCCTCGTGGTCCTCGTTGTAAATGCTCCGGAGCACCGCCGAACCCCTATCCTGTGTCTCGCCAACTCATCGAACGCTCGTTAAGCTACTCGTGAGTAGCACCACTTGTCCATCCCTGGAGGTCCCCGTGGCCGTACGACCGGCTGGCCACAAGGCCCTGCTCGCCGCCGCCTCGACGCAGTTCGCCGAGCGGGGCTACCACGCCGTCTCGATCCGCGAGATCGCCGCGGCGGCGGGGGTGAGCCTGTCCGCCTTGTACCACTATTACCCGAGCAAGCAGGCGCTGCTCGCCGCGCTGCTGCACGAGGGGATGGACGACTACCAGGCCCGCTGCGCCGAGGCCCTGGCCGAGGCCGGGCACGATCCGGCCCGGCGGCTGGCCGCCGTGGTCGGCGCGACGGTGCGCTATCGGGCGGAGCGCTCGGAGGCGAGCTTGCTGCTGATGAACGAGGCGCGGGCGCTCGAGCCGGTCGAGCGCGAACGGTACCGGGCCCGCCAGAAGCAGGCGAGCGACCGCTTCCGCGAGCCGATCGACTCCGGGGTCGCCGCCGGGATCTTCACCACCCCGTACCCGGACGACGTGCGCCGCTCCATCATCGCGTCCTGCAACGCGGTGGCGCAGTGGTACCGCCAGGACGGCCCGGACTCGCTCGACGACCTGGTCGAGCACAACGTCTACCTGGCGTACAAACTGCTGGGCTACGAGCGGCGCACGCCCAATTCGCCGCGGACCGTGAGCCGCGGCCGACTCCAGCTCAAGCCTTAGTCAAGCTCAGGCCCTAGCTCAAGCTCAAACCCCGGCTCACGCCTCAACTCAAATAATCAAACCTTGAAGAACTCGCTGGTGCGCGCGTCCGGAAGCCGGCCGGTCGCGTCGCCTCGGCGTACCCGGCGCAGCTCCTCCAGGTTCTCCATGCTGAGCGTGCCGCTCAAGGTCTCTTCCGTCAGCGTCCTCTCCTCGCCGGACTTGTCCCCCGGCTCGGGCTCGGTCTGCACGACGCGCTTGACCGAGTAGGCAACCGCGGCCGCGATGCCGAGCAGCCAGCCGATCAGGACGCCGACCAGGGCCATGGTCGCGGCCTGCAGGGTCAGCACGTCGCCCGTGGGGGTGTGCGCGGTGACGGTGGTGAAGGCGATCCGCAGCGAGCCCTGGCCGACGCGGTGGTCCACGAGTCCTGCGATCAGACCCGCGAAGGCGCCGGTGAGCGTGGCCACGCTCCACACGCCGACGATCAGGGAGAGCTTGGCTCGGCGCAGCGCGAGCCCGCCCGCCAGGGCGCGGGTGCCGATGAGGATGAGCAGCGGCCAGATGACGTCGAGGACGAAGGCCGCGACCCAGGGTGCCGTGCCGCCGAGCTTCGCGCTGCCGGTGGTCCAGTGGAAGACCTGCAGAGTGCTCGCGAGCAGCGGCACCGAACTGCCGCCCGAGTCCTTCGGCAGGCCGCTGACGACCGAATAGCCCCAGGGTTCGCCGAGCCCGACCGTGGCCACGAGGGCGAGGCCGGCCGCCGCGGCGGCGATGCCCCAGCGGCGGCGGGGGGAGAGCGTGGACAGGTAGGTGCGTGCCATGCACGGAGCCTGGCACGCACCCGGTGACCCTACAAGGAGCCTTAAATACTCTTTACCTAAGTATTGAAGAAGGTTCTACCAAAGTATTGAGTAACAGAGCAGTCACGTTACGGCATCGCGGCCAGGTGTGCGCCCACGGTGTTCAGGAAGGCGTAGCCGTTCGACGCGTCCCAGTTGATCGACCAGGTCATCGCGCCGCCGATGCCCGGCCAGGTGCTCGGCGGGACGTAGCTGCCGCAGTTCTTGCCGGAGGCGAGACAGTCGAGAGCGTTATCGACGAGCGACGGGGAGACGTAGCCGCTGCCGGCCGCCGAGGTGGAGGCGGGCAGGCCGAGTCCGACCTGAGAGGGGTTCAGGCCGCCCTGCAGTTGGGTGCAGGCGAGCGCGGTCATGAAGTTCTCGGTGGACTCGCTGTAGACGTTGCCGTCGCAGCCGTTCATGCTGCCCGAATTGTAGTACTGGGTGTAGGAGATCGTCAGAATGCTCTTGATATCCAGGGCGAGCTGGAAGTAGTCCGAGCCAGTCGTGTACATGTCGATGGTCTGCGGCGCCAGGGTGATGATCAGCGAGCTGCCGGCCAGCGACCGCAGGTCCTGGAGGGCCTGCGCGGTGTACTGGACGTTGACGCCGTTCTCCAGGTCGATGTCCACACCGTCGAACCCGTACTGCTTCATCAGGGCGTAGACGCTGTTGGCGAAGGCGGTCGCCGCGCTCGAAGAGCCGATGGTGATGGTGCCGTCCTGTCCGCCGACGGAGAGGATCACCTTCTGGCCGCGCGAGTGCAGCGTGGCGACGTCCGAGGTGAACTGCGCGGCCGTGTACCCGCCGAGCGCGGAGGAGAGCCCGGAGTCGATGGAGAAGGTGACGCCGCCGTCGTTGCTCGAGTCGGCGGTGGCGAAGGCGACGTCGACCAGGTTGTAGCCGGTCGGGACCTGGGCGAGCGTCAGGGCCTTGGCGCCGTTGGTGAAGTCCTGCCAGTAGCCGGCCAGCACGTGCTTCGGCAGGCCGGAGTTGCCGCCCCCGCCGGAGGTGCCGGTAGAGGTGGCGGTGGGCGACGCGGTGGTGGTCGTCGGCGAGGCCGAGGGGGACGCGCTGGTGGCCGAGGCGCTGGGCGAAGCGGTCGTCGCGGAGGCGGAGGCGGAGGTCGAGCCGCCGCCGGAGCCGGCCGGGCCGACCAGCGAGAGGTTGTCGGCGTAGTAGGTGCCCTGCGCGTACCAGCCGTGCGTGTAGACGGTGACAGAGGTCTGTGACGCAGTGGTGGTGAAGCTGGTGGACAGCGCGGTCCACGAGCTCGCGGACGGAGTCCACGTGTCCACGCCGCCGCTTACGCCGAGGTAGACGTAGTTGCCCTGGAACTCGCCGGACAGCGTGTAGGCGGTGTTCGGCTGGACGGACACGGTCTGCGTGCACTGGGCGTCGTCGGAGTTGTTGGCTGCTCCGGCCAGCGCGTAGGTGTCGCCGCTGTAGACCGGGCTGGTGACCACCGAGCCGGTGCCCGAGTCGCAGGTCCAGCCGGAGAGTGTGCCGGTGCCGAAGTTTCCGTTAGTCAGGATGTTGCTGCTCGCGGCCTGAGCCTGGGTGGCGAACACCGCGCCGCCCACGGCGAGGGCGGCGGCGACCGCGGTGGCCAGCGCGGCCCGGGTGCGCTTGCTCGGGGTCCGGTGCGCGGCGGGACGGTCGTCCTGGTCGAAGGGTATGGAGCTGTGCGTGGGTGGCATGGGTGAGTGCGGGTCCCTTCACGGTGGCGGCCCGGGCGCCACGGTGCGCCGAAGTACCGCGTGGGAGAATGATTGGACTAGACCATTGGACTCGTCAAGACCCCTGACCCTAAGAGAAGGTCAAGGCGACCTTGTGCCAAGTTGGAGTCTGATCAACGATCAGGGGATAGACTCGGGGCCCGTGGAGATCGAATCGCTTGAGCAGTTCGACGCGTACGTCGCGAAGCATCCCGGCACGCTCGCGGGCTGCCGGATTCAGGCGGTGGATCTCACGGCCCGCGGATGGGAGTTGCGCGGCTCAGACGTCTCCGACAGCGCGTTCCTTGGCTGCGGACTGACCGAGTCGGTCGCGGCCGACCTACGCCAGCGCGGTGCGCTCGTCTTCCCGCCGACCCGGCAGCTGCCGTTCGACCCGTACCGGGCCGGGCTGTACACGCCCGAGGAACTGTACGAGGGCATTGAGGAAAAGTCCTACGAACAAACTCCTGACTCGCTCTCCTACCAGTGGGACCAGGCGCCGCTGGACCGCGAGGACGTGCTCGGCCTCGTGCTGCGCGGCCTGCACGACGATTCGATCTCGGACGCGCTCGGTGATTGGGTCGCGGACCGGCGGATCGTGGGCGTGATGGGCGGGCACGCACTCGAGCGCGGCACCGACGGGTACACGCAGGCGGCCCTGCTGGGTCGCAGCGTCGCCCGTGCGGGGTTCACGGTGGCCACCGGCGGCGGGCCGGGGGCGATGGAGGCGGCGAACCTCGGGGCGTACCTCGCGCCGTATCCCGACCTGGCGTTGACCGAGGCACTGGCGGCGCTCGCCGCCGTCCCCTCGTTCCGGCCGGAGGTGACCGACTGGGCGCGGGCCGCGTTCGAGGTGCGCAAGACCTATCCGCAGGAGCGCGCCGGGCAGTCGCTGTCCGTGCCGACGTGGTTCTACGGCCACGAGCCGCCCAACGCGTTCGCCTCGGCCGTGGCGAAGTACTTCTCCAACGCTCAGCGCGAGGACGTGCTCCTGGCGAAGGCGAACGCGGCGGTCGTGTTCCTGCCGGGAGCAGCCGGCACCGTACAGGAGATCTTCCAGGCGGCCACGCCCGCGTACTACGGCAGCGACAAGGCTCGCCGGATGATCCTGGTCGGCGTGTCGTACTGGACGAAGACCTTCCCGGCCTGGCCGCTGCTGCGCAAGCTGGCGGAGGGACGGCCGATGACCAGCGCCATGCACCTCGTGGACACGGTGGCCGAGGCCGGGATACTCCTGTCGCGTCCCTGAGTTCGACGCGCGCGGGCGCCCGCTACCGTGTCGCGGCGCGCACCAGCGCGGCGAAGAGCGCCGGGTCGTCGCGTATCTCGGGATGCCACTGCACGGCGAGCAGGAAGCGGCGGTCTGGATTCCAGACCGCCTCCACCGTCTCGTCCAGCGCCCAGGCCGTGGCTTTGAGCCCCTCCCCCAGAATGTCGACCGCCTGATGGTGGTAGCAGGGCACGTCGACGGTGGGACCGAGCAGCGAACCGGGCATCGCGGCCGTGTCCAGCCGCACCCGCACCGTGCCGAAGACCCCGGGGGCCGGCCGATGCCGTTGGCCCCCGGCCAGTTCCGGCAGGTGCTGCACCAGGGTTCCGCCGCAGTGTACGTTGATCAGCTGCATGCCGCGGCAGATCCCGAACACCGGCAGGTCCACCCGCAGCGCCTCGGCGAGCAGGGCGGACTCCCAGGTGTCCCGGTCGGATTGGAAGCGCTCGGCGTACGGATCGGGCGCCGCGCCGTAGCGGACCGGCTCTATGTCCGGGCCGCCGGTCAGCACGAGGCCGTCGAGCGCGGCCACCAGACCGGGCGCGGCCTCGTCCGAGCTGAGCGGCAGCAGCACGGGGACGCCGCCGGCCTGGGTGAGCAAATCCACGTAGTTGTGCGGCAGCAGGGCCGCCTGTGTGTGCCAGACGCCCCAGGAGGCGTGCTCGCGGTAGGCGGTGAGGCCTATCAGCGGACGCCGCTTAGGGAGCGAATGTATGTTCACCTAGAAGGTGGTTCCCTCCCCGGCGAGATTTAGGCCATCACGAGTTGTTCGACGCGGCAATCAGCACGATGATAACCACGACCAACGCCAGCCAGATCGCCCCGGTGACGATCCCGGCGATGGCCATGCCCTTGCCCTCGGTGCCGTCGCGCTTGATCTGGTTCAGCGAGACGATGCCGAAGATGATGCCGAGGATCGCCGGAACCAGGTAGATGAAGCCGCAGATGCCGCAGACCAGCGCCGCGATGGACAAGCCGTTGGTACGCCGGGCGAGCGGCGCGTAGTAGTACGGCATCGGCGGCTGGTATCCGTATCCCTGCTGTGGCCCCACCGGTCCCGGATATGCGCCCTGGTTCGGCACGGAGGCCCACGGGTCCTGCGGTCTGTCGGACTCGCTCACGGTCGAGTACTCCCCTCCACGTCGGGGCCGGACTTTCCGGCCCCGCAGCACTGCGCGGGCGCCCAGCGTACGATACCTTCCACCCGAACGAGAGAGCGATTATCCATGAACGCGGAAGCTGGGGCTGGACGGTCCGCGAGCTGGGCGGCGATACTTCTGCCGCTGCTCGCGGTGGGCGGGGCGATCGGCTGCTTCGCAGACGGGCTGCAGGCAAACGGCACGGGCCACGAGCCGGTCCTCTCGTACGTGCTGCCGCTGGTGATCTCGCCGGTGGCCGCGGCCCTGATAGCCGTGCTCGCCGCCATGGTCCGGCGGGGGCGAGTCTACTGGCTGTCCTTCGGATACGTCCTGGTGGTCGCCAGCCTGGTGACCGGGCTGATCGCGGCACACTCCGGAAACAGCAGCAGCCTCTGACGAGCACAGCATGAGCACAGCGAAAGCAGCATCAGCAGAGCTTGGTGAGCGCGCACGGCCCTGACTGCATCGCGCTCAGCACGCCGCTTGCCGAAGCCCCGTCCCACGACGCGCTCGGCTGGTCGCCCGAGTAAGGCGCGACCCAGACCGAGAGCTCGATCAGGTAGCCGTACGGCGCGGCGAGATACTCGTGCCAGGTGAGGGTCGAACCGGTCGACGTCGGCACGGTGATCGTCGCAGCGTACGCGGGCCCCTGGTTCGAGACGACGGTGACCTTCGCCCCCGAGGCGGTACTCGAGCATCTGACGATGGCCGAGACGAGGTCCGTGTAGAGGCTGTAGATCCCTTGGGTATCCCCGGATGTGGTGTCGTTCGTCGCGAGGATCGTCTCCTGCGCGGACCAGTCATCCTGGCCGCCGGTGCCGCCGGTCGTCGGCGAGAGGTCGGCTTGCGCGCCGGCGAATGCGCCCAACTCCGCCTTGTCGGAGCTGCTCAGTGAGAGCTGGCAGTCCTGCACCGCGCTGAGTACCGGCGATTTCGCCGACTTGGCGACACTCGAGGGCGAAGCCCACTTGTACTTCGCATACAGCGGGATGGCGCTCGGATCGATCCAGGCGCTTGTCGCCACAGAGCTCGCGCCCACGCCGGATCCGGCTCCGGAGCCGGATCCGGCAGACGCGCTCGCGGACGCGCCGGCCCCTGCGCCTGAAGATGCGGTCGCAGTCGCGGTGGCCGTGTTCGCGCCGCTGCTGCTGCCCGTGCTCACGCCCAGCCCCGGGATCACTGAGCCGCCCTTGTTCGACGAGCACCCCGACAGGGCGACGGCCGTCAGCGCGGCGCCGAGAACCAGTACCCTGACGGACTTGACGGTGTGGGCCGCACGATGCGACTCAGTAACCAACGTAACTTCCTCCGCTGTCTACGCTTTTCACGCCGGGGACGTTCTGGATCGAGCCGTACCGCGAGATCGCGTACCTGACCCCCGCGATGATGTTGTCCACCGGGTTGTAGATGTCGTCGTGCCCGGACACCTTGTACTCGTCGAAGGTGGTGCCGATGACCTGCATCAGACCCCGGGACGGATCGCCGGCCTTCGCGTTGCTGTCCCAGTTGTTGATGGCGTTGGGATTGCCGCTGGACTCGTGCTCGATGATCAGCAGCACGCCGGCCTCGTCGAGCTCGGAAGCGGGCACCCCGTTCGCCTCGAGCACCTGGAAGGCCTGGTTGATCCACTGCTCGACCTGGTCCTGGTTGGCGTAGTGCGCGGCGCCAGGCGGCTGCACGTTGCCTCCGCCGGAACCCGACCCGCCACCGCTGCTTCCGCCCGACGAGGTACCGCCCTTCGACGAACTGCCGCCGGACGAGCCACCACCCGAGGTGTGCGTGTGGCCGGAGCCTTTGGTCCCAGGTCCCTTGGTCCCGCTCCCCTTGTTCCCGGTACTGTGCACGGCCTTCAGCTTGGCCTCCGCCTCCTCCTCGGCCTTGATATACGCGTTCAGATTCTGTTCCAGCGTCGCGGTGTCCTGAGCAAGGCCCTGAGCCACGTTCGAGGCCACACTCGTGGCGGCGGCGAGCTTCCCGAAGCACGCCAACAGCGGCACCTCGCCGAGCAGCCCCTCGACCAATGCACTGGGAATGCAGCCCTCAAGCTGGCTGTGTATCTGCGCCAGCCGTTGGGAGACGTTCCCCGCCTCAGCGGAAGCCTTGTCCCAAGCCTGGATCAGGGCTTTCACAGAATCTATGTCAAGCTGATATTGATCACCCGTGGCCATGCGCTCTCCCCCGAGAGTCCGAAATCGCCAATTGGAATGCCGCTGAGCCCTAGAAGATGCCTGCCGCGGCGTATGCCGCGGCGACCGCGCTGTGCGCCGAGTCCAGCGCGGAGACCAGCTCGGCGACCTGCTGTTCCCGCTGGTGCGCCCGCTGCCGGAAGGCATCGGCGGCGGCGCCCGACCACTTAGTCGACGAGGCGGCACTGGTGAGCTGCTGCTTTATCGCGTTCGCCTGGTTCGCGAGTTGCTCGAGCTCCCGCACCACGTTGCCGAGCCCTGCGTCGGCGAGGAAGTCATGCAGCGAGTTCAGCATCTTGCCGACGCCCGAGACGGCGTCCTCCCCGGCCTGCACGACATCATCCGCAGCGTGCTCGATGTCTCCCAAAAACCCCATGACTTCGACCCCTCGAGTCCCCGACATTCTTCGGC
>Ga0185299_10006490_pt1 | contig 12411 bp, 11 predicted proteins | sample PaiPotPPA55metaG_FD_128002 | JGI IMG/M metagenome (GOLD analysis project Ga0185299, IMG submission 128002) | Iron sulfur acid spring bacterial and archeal communities from Banff, Canada, to study Microbial Dark Matter (Phase II) - Paint Pots PPA... ...
AGCTAATTCGGCATCGTGCCGGGGAAGGACAGCAGCCCTCTCCCTTTCACCTATGGGTTGAAATTGAGAATCACAGAAACGGCAAGCGGATATGCCCGAGGGCAGTATCGCGCCACACTGCAAGCAAGTTTTATTCACCGGTTGTTTTTGCGCTGCGGACGCATCCACTCCGGCGAGGAGGGAACGTCACGAGAATATCACGGGGAATTTAATCGAGCCAAAAAAGAAGGATCGCTGTTGCGAATAAGACAGCAGTAAATTTCTCCATTTCGGGGAGGAGCAGGGAGAACTACGCGGACATCTGTTCGGCGAACATATCCCGGTTGTGCGCAATACGGCGATCCAGGGCCACGGCAGCAAAGTAAGCACACTGCGATCGTTCAGATTCGGTCCAAACGCGCAAGGAAGGAATTAGCCTCCCCATGACCTTAGCGACTGCTCCGAGCATACGGAAGTAAGCCCCGATCGCCTTTATACCATTGCGGTCTTCGCGGCGGTCCGGGCATAAGTACAGATATTGCATGACGCGGTCAAAATCGTCACCACTAGCGCTTCGCCGGATTCCAATCACGTCCTGCACGTCGGACGACAACGCTCGTCGCGCTGACGCAGCGATCAGCGATCTGCAGTACGACACAAAAAACTGCATCAACGCCGCCACCGAAAACACGAAAATAACGGCGGCCATCATCGTGGTACCGCCGCAAGGCGGCTAGGCGCCAGCCGCGCCTCATCATCAAACTTCATAAAGGCATAAATCCACGCAATAGGCAGGAATACGCCAGCCGCCACTGGGAGGTATCCCCAGACGAATCGTAGGTTGGGATAGGCGTTGCGCAACGCATAAGTGGCCGCATTGATGCTGAAATATATGCCCAGAGAAAGCACTATCTGGATTACCCGAATGCGGCTCTCGCGCAGCTTAAGAAGTGCGGCCCACAGCACATAGGTCAAAATCAGGCCAACGAAGTAGAGGTTTTGAGAAATTTCGACGATGTACCGCGTTAGCATCCGCGTCTCGGACTGGTGCACGACGCTGTAGGAAAATAACGTGGTCCCAATGAGCAGCAACATCATGAAGACTCGGAGTCGCATACCGACTCCGAGTTCTTCAAACACGATGGCGTATAACCCCATCAGCGCGAAATATAAGCAGATGGTCAGAATCGCGTCTGAATAATAATAGAAATAGATATATTCAGACGACATCAACCCATGCTGGGTAAATACCACGTATCGGCCCGCATTCACCAGGACCGACATCGCCATGTAAAGATTCAGCGTGAAGTAACGCCGTAACGGCCCGCGAAACAGCGAGCACACCACGACCGTGGCCTCTAGCAGAGCGCCTAAAATCCAGATCGTGTATCCAATTGGGCCAACCACGTTTTTCTTTCTAACGTCCTGGCCCTCGCGCGGTTTTTATCCGCTTTGAAGTTAGCTTACCAGGGCGTTGGCGGAATCGGTGCCGTCCCGTTCCAAGGTGTTGGGGGGATCGGTGCCGTTCCGTTCTTCCAAGGTGTCGGCGGAATCGGTGCCGTACCATTCTTCCAAGGCGTCGGCGGAATTGGCGCCGTTCCGTTGGCCATCAACACGGAAGAATCTCCGTGGGTGGTTACTACTGTTTTGAGGCCCATCGCTCCAGTTAAAACGAGCAATGCTAGAACAATTGCCGATGAAATACGGGACATAGCGCCTCCGGGGGGAATGGTTCCCAGAGCGCACTCTATCCATTACTAAGGCAAAGTCAAGGATTTACTGTATAAAATTGGAACACGCCTCGACTGACCCCCTTTTTGGTAGGCTTTCGCCTTCCCCGGGGGCCTAATGCCCGACAGCTCGTAGGTTAGGGGGGGAGGGGCCTAGGGTCAACGGTACCTTAGTACTAGTCTTGATAGGACTACCAACCGCCTTTAAGCCCATAGCAACCCTTTCCAGTCATTTGCACGACCCCGACATCGTCACGCAGCCCGCTGTTGATTGCACTTGGTCTGATCGTGATTGCACTTGGGTTTGCGCTTGATCTGGCATGTTCCTGCGGTTGGCTTGACACCGCGGTGACCGTATCCGTAGCATGATGGTCCTGTGCCGGCGTAGCTCAGTGGCAGAGCGAGGGTCTCATAATCCCTAGGTCGGGGGTTCGATTCCCCCCGCCGGCACCAATGAATAAAGTACTTAGCTCCATTTTTTTCGTCCCGCGTAACCGCCGCGTAACTTTGTCGGCTAGTTCAGTCAAAAATTTTACAAACTCTTCGCCAGAATCCCTAACCAAAATCTTTATAAAGATCTTGCGACGATCTTGCACCCGGTGATTCGTGCGCGTCGGGCGCAACGCTGGTTGTAGGTCGGATAAGCCCGGCGAAACTGATAGTTCGATAGGAGCGGTTTCTGAGTTACGAAATTCTGAACTTCATTTGGACCGGCGGCCCGGGCAGCTCTGAATCACGGACCGCCAGTCGATGCTTTGGCTGCAGCCATGGCCTTAACCTGCATAACAACAAATAGCTGGCGCTCGAAGGCCTCGCAGTCGAAAGAGCCGTCGGTCAGGCATTGGATCCAATTCTGCTCCGGGGGGACGGACCGCCATTTACAGCTTGGTAAATCATGCTCTGAGATTGTTTTGGGTTCAAAAATCTTGATCCCGTCGGAGATGAGCGCTGCGTAATAGCTGAAAGAACCCTTGGCCATGATCAGGATGTCAGCCTCAATCAGTTCTTGCATCGTCCAAAGCGCGTCAGCATCGAGAAATAACTCGGCGCCAATCAGGTGGAACTCGGCGAAATCAGCGCTCTTACCTTGCGAGTACACGCGAATTCTGTACTTAACGTGGCGAGTGCTGAGGATCGATTTTACCCCCGCGATAGATCGTAAAATTGCTTCATTGCTCGTGAAATACTCAGGGTCGGCGACGGACACATCACTGCGACGGATGTGCACCGCGACTGTCACCTCGTCAGTCGTATGTGGAGATTTGTTCAGATAGTATTTGCGCCTGAACTCCGGCACGCTGGCCTTGAAACGGTCGGCCATCTCGTCGCCACGCCAGCGCCAGCCGAAGCGATCGAGCTCGTTAAAGTTATAACAAAAGTTGACAGCGTCGTGCCTGTCAACGCCGCAAACCGGCTCGCCCGCACCCAGATTGAATAGATTTTCCCAGGCATTGGCCCACTCTTCCATGGGTCGATCGCCGTGTTGAATTAGATTAAATGGTATGTGTAAATAACTAAAACCGAACGAAACGGTGAAATTGATTGCATTCATGATCATCAGTGCCTGAGAACCAGCCCCTTCACCTGTAAGCCCTGTACACGTGATTTTGCGTATCGGCCGGAGCCCTGTCACATGCAAGAAATACTGTCGCCAGAACAAACCCTTCTCATCGAAGCAAGTGTCACGGCCTGACAGAATCTCAATGCAATTTTTTAGCGAATGCCGCAGAGACCTGATGGCTCCGCCGACTAAGAACCGAAGCACATACCCGCGCCTCACGCTGATCTGTACTAAACGGACGGAGTTTATGTTTTCGCTCCCAACTTCCCGGTTGGTTTGCATCTTCGTTTTCAACTGACATTCACAAACAGCCCCTCACAATAAACGACCCAGATGAGCGGATGCAACTGGAGTTCCGGCGGAGAGTGAAAACGCAAGCGGCGCTGCCTAACGTAAGGCACAGTGCTGCGGGTGTTTTCAGCCCAGCCGATGACGACAGCGATGAAAAACGTGAGGGCTAGAGCCAAGTTTTTTTGATCCCGCGTAACCGCCGCGTAACCGCCGAGTAACCGCGAAACGCGTTTTTGGCTGTTCTGAAAGTTTTGGCGTTTTATAGAATCAATAACTTACGTGATTTCAATATGGCCCGTCGGTTCGCTTCCCCCCGCCGGCACCAATGAAAAAAAAACTTGACCTAGTTTTTTTCATCCCGCGTAACTGCCTCGTACTTTGCCACGCAAGAAAAGTCGTATTTCGAGTTCGCGAAAAAATTAAATTCTAGAGGGATTTTCATAGATATTTCCTTGCCGTCCGATTTTCCTCTGACTGATTTTCGAGCGCATCCCGGAACAATCCTGTTTGCACCTACGCGAAGACTAATAGTCGGGCACGCGAGAAGTCTGGCTCCCATGTGAAGTACCTGAGGCAACGTTGGGGACATTCTGCCCGCGACCTCAACCATTGAACAAATTCCAAAGTTCAGGTAATGAGTGGCTTGGACCTTCACCTTAATTACATCTCCTTTTCACCAACCTTGCATTGACACGCCAGGTGGACTGTGAAATCACATCGGAACAATTCAGTCAGATCACCTTCAATGGCAATGAGTTTCTTGCCGCTGGAGGAGTCATCCAATCTGGACGACGCGGAAGCTTCGCGGATCGCACGATAGCGAACCGGGCGCAAGTCCAGTAAGAGAATTTTGAGTTCAGCACCCTTCGGCTTTAAGACGGCGAGTCGTTACTCTGCCTTCTTCTTGCCGGGGAATCTTTTTGAGCAAAGGAAACATATAACATGAAGACACGGTTGAAATTCCGGGCCCAAGAAGGCTTTACCTTGATCGAGCTCCTGGTGGTGATCGCGATAATAGCGGTCCTCATTGGGCTGCTCCTACCCGCCGTACAGCGCGTTAACAGGGCAGCTAACCGAATGGCTGAATTCCCCCGCCTGGAAGCGCTCGCCACGCAAATTCAGCAGTTCAACCAGGCGGCAGAAAGCAATGCCCAAGCCTTTATCTTGAGCGTGGCAACTGTCGCAGAGGCGGCAATTGATTCGGAGACTACGACGGTGAACCTGGGTTCTCTGCAGTCGTTCTGCACTGCCGACACGACACTTATGGACTTGCAAGGCCAGGTGAACGCCCTTCTCGCAGCTGAGGGCGGTTCGGGCGAGGACCGCTCCTCCGAGGCCCACAGGCTGCTGACTGAAACCCAGAACGCCTTGGCCGCAGAACTGCCGGCTGTCCAAAAACTTGCGGATCTGCTCCGCACTAAGGGTGGCGGCTTGTGTCCTTCATCTAATCGATGATCGAAACAGATAGTGTTGCCGACGCTTTACCCGTCCCACACAAGGCGCCTTTCCTATTGCGGTCTTTTCGGCAGAGCGAATGGCCCTGGGTCATTCGCTAGCGAAAGCGGCAGTGCCGGGAAGATTTGGATTTACTTCCAATATTTGTACGGATCTCGAGCTGGTGGCGACCGATGGCACATTGACGCCATTCACGGCGCCACCACCTAGCTTTGTCCTTGTTGTGACGGACTTCGTATGGAAGGCGGCATCGGTGACCCCTGGTCAGGTGGCCTTTGCCACCCTCCACCACCAACTTACTTCGCCTCCACATGATGTTTCCTTTTCTGCCGTGGTCGCGACCGCTGACAGCGCTGCGGTTTCGGAATCTCATTTCACCAGTGGTTTACAGTTCAGCGACGTCCCGGTCGTGTTTGTGTCAAACACACCGAACGTGGCCATCCTCCAAGGTTACTTGGCGGTGGCACGCTGAAGTTGAACTTAGAGTAGTTTGGATAACTTTGCGCGGAAGAGTTTCAGCCTTGGTGGCGTCCGCACACATGCCCTCTGTGCCATGACCTGCAGGAAGCGAAGGGTCTCTCATTTTCCCCGATCTGTAAGCTACCTAACCGTGAAATGAATTTCTGGCTGTTTTGGCGTTTCTGGCGTTTAATAGAATCTGTAACTTACATGATTTCAACATGGCCCGTCGGTTCAATCCCCGCCGCCGGCACCAATGATGATAAGAAGTTATGCTAGTTTCTAATCCCCCGTAACCGCTGCGAAAAATTTGTCTGCAAGAAAATCCGAAAAGTTAAATTCTGAGGCATCGGATTTATATACGAGGCTTACATGAACGTTTTGGACAGATTCGGGAAGCAGAAGGCCAAGATCTGCAGCGCTTCGTTTAGCATCGTCATTTTGTCATTCGCAATATTAATCGCGAGCATTCCTTCGCGGGCCGACGAAGGGATGTGGACGTTTGATAATTTGCCCGTCAAGCAACTGCAAGACAAATATCATTTCGTACCAACGCAGGAGTGGCTCGATCACGTCAGACTCTCCTGTGTTCGATTCAATGACGGAGGTTCCGGATCGTTTGTCAGCGCTAACGGCCTGGTTCTTACCAATCATCACGTGGCCCGCGGACAGTTGCAGAAGAGTTCTACGCCGGAGCACGACTACATCAAGGATGGCTTTTACGCCGCGACCCCTGACAAAGAAATCAAGTCACCTGATCTGGAAGTAAATGTGCTTGTCTCCATGGAAAACGTTACGGAGCGCGTGCGTTCGAAGCTGAAGGGCATGAAGACGGAAAAAGAGGAATTTGCCGCCCGCAAAGCAGTGCTGGCCGAAATCGAGCGCGAGAGCACGGAAAAAACCGGATTACGCTCTGACATCGTTACGCTTTATCAAGGAAGCGAGTATTGGCTTTACCGCTACAAGAAATACATCGATGTCCGCATCGTGTTCGCTCCGGAAGATCAAATAGCTTTTTTTGGTGGCGATCCGGACAACTTTACTTACCCTCGCTATGATATCGATTTTGCATTATTTCGAATTTACGAACACGGCAAACCCATTGAGGTGAAAGATTATCTGAAGTGGAATCCCAGGGGGGCAGGCGAGAATGAGCTGATTTTTGTCGCCGGCCACCCGGGATTAACGCAGCGCCTCGACACCGTTGCTCAGCTGGAATTTGATCGGGATTACTTTACTCCTAACCTCATAAAGCGCACTAAACATCGCATCGCCGCGCTGATGGCCTACGCAGCCCTCGGGGATGAACAGTCTCGCCAAGCCAGTACCAGAATTTTCGGCCTGCAAAACGGTTTGAAGGCTGCCGAAGGACGTTATAAGGGTCTCCTCGACAAAAATATTATGGCCAAGAAAAAAACTGATGAGGAAGACTTCAAGGCCAAAGTGTTGGCCCGTCCCGAGATGAAACAAGAGTACGGCGGAGCTTGGGACGCCATCGCCGAAGCCATGAAGAAAGACTCCACCAGGGTGAAGCAGTCCCTGTTTCGGAATACGGATTCTCAGCTTGCAAACCTGGGAGCCAAAATCGTGGAATACGTGGTAGAGATCAAAAAGCCCGACGGAGAACGGCTCGACGGATACCACGATTCGCAGCTCGATTCCACCAGGTTCGAGTTGTTCTCTCCGGCGCCGATTTATCCCGCCTTTGAAATCGCGCGTATGACCGCTTCTTTGGAACAGGCTAAGGAAGAATTAGGGCCCGATGATCCGTTTGTAAAGATTGTGCTCAACGGACGCACTCCGAAAGATGCCGCCACCGAACTTGTGCACGGAACAAAACTAGCCGACCCGGAATTTAGAAAACAATTGGTACAAGGCGGGGAATCCGCGGTGGCTGCATCCACTGATCCGATGATGGTGATGGAACGGAATCTGGACCCCGTCCGCCGCGAAAATCTCAAGTGGTTTGAAGAAAATGTGGAAAGCGTCCTTCAACAATCGGGCGAAAAGCTCGGGAAAGCGCGCTTCGCGGTCTACGGGAAGAATACCTATCCAGACGCCACTTTTACGCTGCGCCTTTCCTACGGCCAAGTCAAAGGTTACCCGATGAACGGGACGATAGCCCCGTACCAGACCACGCTCTATGGACTATACGACCGCTCTTTGAGTTTCGACTCTAAGTGGCCATTCGCACTTCCGCCGCGCTACGCTTTGGGACGCGAGAAGTTGAATTTGTCGACGCCAGTAAACTTTGTGTCGACCGCCGATATCACCGGCGGGAATTCAGGGTCTCCGGTGATCAACCGCAATGGCGAAATCGTGGGACTCATCTTCGACGGCAACATTGAGTCTCTAATTGGAGATTACGTTTACAGCGATGAAGCTGCCCGCGCCGTTTCGGTGGAAACCGGCGTCATCACGGAAGTATTGCGGAAACTGTACAACGCGACACCTCTTGCCGATGAACTACAAGAAACCGACGTGGTCCACTGAGTCCTAACGACCTGTCTCACCTTCACCGCTCGATGCAAATCAGTTCTAGTCATTGACATTTTGTGGCGCTACTATCCGTTTCATAACGGAAGATTTGCTGGGGGTATCTATGTTCCGCTCACGTCGTAGCCTGACGATTATATTTGTCGCCGCCGTAATTTTGATGAGCACGTCTTCGGTCACTCCTCAAGGGCACCCAACACCTCCCCCGATAGTACCCAGGCCATCCCCGAATGCGCCGAATCCAAACTACCCGCCCGGTTTGCAAGGCCCGGAGCAGACGCAGCCTGATCCAAAAAAAATGAATCGTCAGAATCAGGCCGAAATAAAAGCGGACGTCCAAAAACTTTACGAATTAATCGGTGAATTAAAGGACCAGGTAGAAAGATCCGACGCGACTTCCATGCTGTCGCTGTCGGTGGTGAAAAAAGCGCAACAAATTGAAAAATTGGCGAAGCAGGTCAAAGACCGCGCCAAAGGCTAGCGATTTACTTCGTTCTGCTACTCTGGGCAAACCGCGATTACTGTCGTTTCGCCGCGGCCGGACGGATGCGTTCTGCGGGCACGATGCCCGCTCCTTCAAGAACGGAATAAAAATGGCCAGCGGCCAGCTCCCCCAGATTTTCCACTTTTCCTGAAGGCCAGCGGATTTCAACGCTGCTGATTTTCGCTGCGGGTCCTAGTCCGAAATGCACGCGCAAATCATTCTGCGATAAGTAACTCCCGCCGCTGTGAATTTCCTGCGTTTGAATCATTCCGCCCGCGACGATTTTAATTCGCGCGTTCAGAGCCAGGCGATTGCTCTTCGTGCCGGCCAATTCAAAACTCACCCAGTGTTGTCCGGGCACCCCGTGGTTTCGCAGAATCATGGGGCTTCCATCCAGATCGCCGACCACCACATCCATGTTTCCGTCGTTGAAGAGATCCGCCACCGCGAGCCCGCGCGACACACGTTTTTCTTGCAACGCTGGACCAGTCTGCTCGCTCGCGTCGCAAAACGTGCCATCTTTCTGGTTCAGTTGCAAAAGTTTTGGCTGCCGATAACCCCCGCCGGAAGGCAGCGTATCGACCTGCGGATAAACATGCCCGCTTACACTGATGAGGTCCAGCCATCCGTCATTATCGATATCCACAAACGCCGTTCCCCACTTCACCCACGGCAGAGAAGGTAACGCGGCCCCCGATTGATACGAGACGTCAGTGAAATTCCAGTCTCCATCGTTGCGGTAAAGCGAATTATTTTCATCGGAAAAATTCGTCACATAGATAGAGGGCCTGCCGGTGTGCAAATAATCGCCGACAGCAATGCCCATGGAGGCCTGCTCAGAACCGTCTTCGCTGACAGCCGTTCCGCTTTCGAGTCCAATCTCCTTGAACTTTCCATCACCTAGATTCTTGTAGAGAAATTTCGGAGTGGAGTCGTTCGCTACGTAAATATCGGGTCGACCCGTATTATTAAAATCCGCCCACACTACGCCCATGCCGTAATATCCGTTTGGATCGCTGACCCCGGCGCTCTTCGATACCTCGGTAAACGTCCCGTCGCCGTTATTGTGGAACAGCGAATCGCCCGCGCCTTTCAGCCCGCGCGGGCCGCACTGCACATCTATGCCGCGGAATTTGCAGTTCGGGGAGCTGCCAAATCCTGGAAGATCATTCAGCCGAAAATCCACGTAGTTGCTAACCATTAAATCGACGAATCCGTCCCCGTCGTAATCTCCAAAGGCCGCCCCCGTTGACCAGCGGCCGTCCGCCACGCCAGCTTTGGCAGTCACGTCCGTGAACGTTCCGTCGCCATTGTTGTGATAAAGAACGTTTCCGCCCAGGCAGGTCACGTACAGATCGGGCCACCCGTCATTGTCATAATCCCCGACAGCACCGCCCATTGCGAAGCAGGATGACGTCAACCGGGCTTTATCCGTCACATCGGTGAACGTTCCGTCATGATTGTTGTGATACAACGCGCCGTGGGTCTTCTGTCCCTTGATGGCCATTTCCACCGTAGGGGCATTCGTAAAATAAATGTCCGGCCACCCATCGCGATCGTAGTCGAACACGATCACGCCGCCGCTCATGGATTCCACAATATATTTCTTAGCCGGGTCGGCGGCGTGCTTGAATGTAATTCCCGTTTTTGCGGTCACGTCTTCCAATTGCGGAACTGGCCGGCCCTTACATTTCGTGGCCTTCGCTCCCGCGGGAGGAGGTGGCGGCTGCGGATGGCCTCCCTGGGCATTGGCAACTGTGGCTCCTAGCGCCATGAGCGCCACCGTTTTCGCGAAGTGTTTGCAGTGTTGGTGGAAGGTTTGACGAAAGTTCACGAGTCCCGCGTGTTAGAAGGATTTTCCCGCAAAGCATCTCGCACGTTAGCATGAATCCGCACGGGAATAGCTTGACCCGAGGCTTCATCTGCGAACGCGAGAATATCCAGATTATAATATTGTGTTGTTACTTGTCCGCATCCGCCCCAGTTTCGTTGCAACCAGTCTGACTTAAATTCCAGTGCTCGCGATCCGCCCCTATTTGCCAATCGGTTTGAAGCGCAACTCTAAAGGAATCTATGAACCGTAAATAATGGCAATCTACTAAGAGAATAATGTTATTCTGAATGTACCGCCCGTCACCGAAAGATCGATACAACATGCCGCAATATATGATGTACAGTAATTTCCTTGCGTTGGTTCTGCGCGACTAATGGGTGACTGCGTTGCCTACAAATAACAATAAGCGCCAAGGCGAGCGGAAAGTAACGCTAAAAACTATCGCCAGCCAGTTAAATCTGACGCCCGGCACAGTTTCCGCAGCTCTCAATAACTCGGCTGCCGCCCGGTCCATCCCCGAGAGAACCAAGCAACGAATTCTGGCCGCCGCTAAAGAATTGAACTATCGGCCAAACTATTTTGCCCGCTCGCTACGTTTGCAACGCACTTACACTATTGGTGTTATCGCGGAAGAGATTGGCGACGCGTACGGCGCCATGATCATCAGCGGCATTGAAGAATATCTCCGCAAACATAATTTTTTCTTCCTCACCGTCATTCACCGTCACGATCAGAAGCTGCTGCACACCTACGCACAAATGCTCATGTCCAGGGGCGTCGAGGGTTTTATCACTACGGATACCTCTATTAAGGATAAGTTGGCTCTGCCTACCGTCGCGGTGTCAGGCCATGAGCGCGTGGATGGGGTCACGAATATAGTCCTGGACCATCATTTAGCTGCAAAGCTGGCTTTGTCCCATCTTCTGGAGCTTGGCCATCGAGACATTGCTTTCCTGAAGGGCGCGGTGGTGAGTTCGGACGCCGCTCATCGCTGGAAGGCTATTTGCGAGGTAGCCGCTGATTTTGGTCTGCGCATCGACCCCAATCTGGTGGTTCAAATCGATAGCATCGACTCGACTCCCAGGGTAGGTTATCCGTTTGCCAAACAACTGCTCGAGCGCAAGAAGCCCTTCACTGCTTTGCTGGCTTACAACGACATTTCCGCCATAGGCGCGATCTGGGCGTTTCAGGAGGCGGGTTTGCGGGTTCCGGATGACATTTCCGTAGTCGGTTTCGACGATATTCCCAGCGCCGCATTTAATAGCCCGGGACTTACCACCGTGCGCCAGCCGCTGCAACGCATGGGACAAATCGCCGCAAAAACCGTGATTGACCAGATCGAGGGCACTGCGGAATATGTGCCCGAGATCGCCATCGAGCCGGAATTTGTAGTTCGCGCTTCTACCGGTCCCGCTGCCGTATCGTCCACCGCTGGGTTGCCGCGTTTGACGCCATCACGAATGGCCGCGCCCAGGCGAATTTAGCGATCCCCGGCCAGTCGATTCGACCTATAAATTAATTGCCTAAACAGATGATGAGGCTTCAGCGCGTGGCCGGAGCTGGAAGTTTGACGCTGCTCTTTATCCCTTGGCCTTCGACAATGGTATAGATGGCGTCGGCCGAAATATTCTGCAGAGTCTCAACACCGCCGTTCGGCCAGCGAATTTCTACTTTGCTCATCACCGAATCGCCCGCCAATCCGAAGTGCAAGCGCGGATCACTGGTGGAAATATAGCTGGAACCGGCTTTCACTTCTCCGATCTGCGTTCGCGACGCCGAAGTAACGGTGATCCTGGCACCCACGGCTCCGCGATTACTTTTCGTCCCGATCAATTTGAACAGAACCCTATGATTGGAATTTTTTGTGTCGTTGAGAAACAGAGAAGGCGGCGCTCCAACATTGAAAATCACCATATCGATGTTGCCATCGTTGTTTATGTCGCCGAAAGCCACGCCACGACGCGATTGCATGGCTCCATCGTTTAATCCCGCCGGTCCCGCGATTTCATCAAATGTTCGATCGCCTTTGTTGTGGTAAAGCAGCAGCGGTTCGCGATATTTGACGTTGTTGGGAACGGTGTCCACGTCCGGATATACGTGGCCGCTGGCAATAACCAAATCG
>Ga0185299_10006491_pt1 | contig 12407 bp, 15 predicted proteins | sample PaiPotPPA55metaG_FD_128002 | JGI IMG/M metagenome (GOLD analysis project Ga0185299, IMG submission 128002) | Iron sulfur acid spring bacterial and archeal communities from Banff, Canada, to study Microbial Dark Matter (Phase II) - Paint Pots PPA... ...
TCGGGCTCACGCAAATTCGCGCAAGCGACCTCGGAGAATGTCGGGCAGCCGTTCGCGATCGTGCTCGACAATGAGGTGATTTCCGCGCCCGTGATCCGTGAACCGATCACCGGCGGCTCGGGCCAGATCTCCGGCAGTTTCACGGTGCAGTCCGCCAACGAACTGGCGATCCTGCTGCGCGCCGGCGCCTTGCCGGCACCGCTCACCGTGATCGAGGAGCGTACCGTCGGCCCCGGCCTCGGCCAGGATTCGATCGAAAAGGGCGAACTGGCTGCCTATGTCGGATCGATCATGGTGATCGTGTTCATGCTCCTGACCTACCGGCTGTTCGGGGTATTCGCCAACATCGCGGTCGCCATCAACGTCGCCATGATCTTCGGCGTGTTGTCGCTGTTGAATGCCACGCTGACCCTGCCGGGCATCGCCGGCATCGTGCTGACCGTCGGTATCGCCGTTGATTCCAACGTGTTGATCTATGAACGCATCCGCGAGGAAATTCGCGGCGGGCGCAACGCGATTTCCGCGATCGACGCCGGCTTCAAGCGCGCGCTGTCGACGATTCTCGACTCCAACATCACCACTTTCATCGCGGCCGCGGTGCTGTTCTATATCGGCACCGGACCGGTGCGCGGCTTTGCGGTGACGCTCGGAATCGGCATCCTCACCACGGTTTTCACCGCGTTTACGCTCACCCGGCTGATCGTTGCGGGATGGGTGCGGTGGAAGCGGCCGCAAAGCGTGCCGATCTAGGGGAATGCGGTTTTGACTCATTTTGTTCTCATCGCGCTGGGCATTCTGATTGCCGTGCTGACCGTCGTCAGTGCGCTCGGCATTCTGCCGTCGTTGCGGATTGTGCCCGACAACACCCATTTCGATTTCACGCGCTTTCGCCGCATCAGCTTTCCGATCTCGGCGCTGCTCTCGATTGTCGCGATCACGCTGTTCTTCACCCACGGGCTGAATTTCGGGATCGACTTCAAGGGCGGCACGCTTTTGGAAGTGCAGGCCAAATCCGGCACGGCCGACATCGCCAGCATGCGTGCGACGCTGGGCGGGCTTGGCCTTGGCGACGTCCAGTTGCAGCAGTTCGGCGGCCCTGCCGACGTCCTGATCAGGGTTGCCGAACAGCCCGGCGGCGATGCCGCGCAGCAGGAGGCGGTGCAGAAGGTGCGCGGCGCGCTCGGCGACGCTGTCGAATACCGCCGTGTCGAAGTGGTGGGACCGCGCGTCTCCGGTGAGCTGCTCGCCTACGGCATGCTCGGGCTGATGCTGGCGATCTTCGCGATCCTGATCTATCTCTGGTTCAGGTTCGAATGGCAGTTCGCGCTCGGCGCCATGATCGCCAACGTCCACGATATCGTGCTGACGATCGGGTTCATGTCGATCAGCCAGGTCGATTTCGACCTCACCAGCATTGCGGCGCTGTTGACGATTCTCGGCTATTCGCTGAACGATACGGTCGTCATCTACGACCGTATTCGTGAAATGCTGCGGCGTTACAAGAAAATGCCGATGCCGCAATTGCTCAACGAGTCGATCAACTCGACGCTGTCGCGCTCGATCATCACCCACGTCACGGTGACGCTGGCGCTGCTGGCACTGCTGTTGTTCGGCGGCCACGCGATCAACAGCTTCACCGCCGTGATGATGTTCGGCGTGGTGCTGGTCGGAACCTACACCTCGATTTTCATCGCGGCGCCCATTCTGATCTATCTTGGTGTCGGCACCAATCGGGCCGACGCGCCGGATACCCGTCAAAAGAAGTGACACGGGCATGATCCCGAAGGGTGGGAACCGGTTTTCGGACGAGATCATGCCCGAACGAATGACCAACCGCCCGGACGCTCCACATCTTCCGAGGTCGGCGCCGATCGAGGCCTACGGCAATGGCGGATTTGCCTTCGCCGAGATGTCGCATCGCGGCTCGTTGCTGTGTCTGCCGGATGCCATCTGGGCCTGGCCGGTGACGAAGGCGAGCGATATCGACGAGGCCTCGCTGGCCCGCGTCTTCGCAGCCGCCAATGCCGTCGACACCCTGATTATCGGCACCGGCACGGATGTCTGGGTGCCTCGCAGAAATCTTCGCGAGGCATTGCGCGCAGTCCACATCGTGCTCGACCCGATGCAGACGGGACCGGCGATCCGCACCTACAACATCATGATCGGCGAGAGGCGGCGCGTCGCGGCGGCGCTGATCGCGGTTCCATGAGCGATCCGGCCCAAGCAAGGGACGCCGCAAGCTTCTGCGCCGATTTGGTGCGCGCGCACGATTTTGCCCGTTATGCCTCCACTTTGTTCGTGCCGGCTCCCCAGCGCCGCGCGCTGTTGGCGGTGTATGCCTTCAACGTCGAGATTTCCCGCGTGCGCGAGCAGGTGAGCCAGCCGCTACCGGGCGAAATCCGCCTGCAATGGTGGACCGACATGCTGGCGGGCGAGGGGCATGGTGGCGTCGAGGGTAATCCGGTTGCGGCCGAATTATTGCTGGCGATCCGGAGCTGGCGGCTGCCGGTCGGGCGGCTGTCGCGCCTGATCGAGGAGCATCAGTTCGATCTCTACAACGACCCGATGCCGACCATGGCTGCGCTGGAAGGCTATATCAACGATACCTCGTCGGCCTTGTTTTCACTGGCCACCGTGATCGCCGGGCAGTCGGCGGCGGAGATCGAGCATCTCGCGCGTCACGCCGGATTGGCCCAAGGCATGGCGCAGGTGATGGCATCGCTGCCGCTGGATGCGGCGCGGCGTCAATTGTTCGTGCCGCTGCAGGTGCTGCAGGGGCACGGCTGCGGAATCGAGGAGGTATTCGCGGGCAAGCAAACCCCCAAATTGCGCGCCGCGCTGGATCAACTGCTCGGCGGGGCGCGGGGGCACCTGAAGTCGGCCTTTACGCTGCTCGCGAACGCGCCGCCGGAAGCACGGCCGACATTCCTGCCGCTGGCACTCGTTCGACACGACCTCGCGCGGATGTCGCGTGCCGACAACGATCCTTTCATACCGCGGTCAACGTCAAGGCTTCGGACGCTGTGGACGTTGTGGCGGGCGTCAAAGTCGCGGGAATTCTCAGCCTGAGGGCGAATTCAGATCGGCGGTCTCGAAATTGAAGCGGTCGCGCAAATTTTTGCGGGATTCCAGGATGTCCTTCAGGAACGCGCGATCGGTTGCACTCGTCATCAATGGTTCGATCAGATCGAGCTGGTTGGTCGCAACGAGCTGCAGGATCTCGGTGCGGGGTTTTCCGCTGGCATCGCGCGGCAGGGCCCGCACCACCTGGATATGCTCCGGCGGTTTTGGACCCTTGGCCGCCGCAAGATCGCTGCGTAGCCGATCTTCGAGGGCGGTCTGGTCGGCCTCGACGAAGGCATAAAGCCCGACGCCGGTCCGCCGGTCGGCGAACGCGACAATGGCCGCATCGCGCACCGCCGGGTTTTGTCTGATCAGACCGATCAGCACCGGCGCGTCGTTGACGAGGCGGCGGCCGCCGCCTTCGCGGTCGGTGAAATTGAACAGGCCGCGGGTGATGGCGCGGTACACTTTCTTGCCGGTCGCAAGCCAGATGCGGGCGACCAGCGATTTGCGCGCGAGAATCTTGCGCTCTTTCGGCGTTAGCGCCGCGGCTGCGTAGCTGCGCTTGTGCTTCAGCAGGTGACGCAGGTCCTCGTAGGCCGCGATCCGGAACAGCGGGCCGCGCCTTCGAAAGCAGGCCGCGAGCTGAAAATCGGTGAGATAGGCCCGGCCGTCGCGGCCCACGAGCCAGTTCTGCTCCTTGGCGAGATCGTTATGGCAGATGCCGGCGCGATGCAGCGTGCGCAGCGCCTGCTTGGCTGAACGGAAATAGCCGACATCGTCAAACGGTTTTGCCAGATGCAGGGTCACCCCGTCGATAAATCCGCGCACCAGCGCCTGCCGGCCGGCCCACAGCAGCTCGGGCCCGACACCCAGGTCGCGCGCCAATGCGAGCGCGTGACGCTCGCGCGCGAACAGATGGCGGGCCGGCAGGTAGGACCACCACGGGACCTGATCGATCCGGCGCAATACCGCTTCGACGTCGCCGTCCGCTTTTCGAAAGCGGCCGCGCTCCACCGTGGAGAACACGTCGCGCTTGAGCAATACGCCTTCGGTCCATCGCGCCGACAGAACGTCGGCGTCATCGTTCGGCAAACTCATGAAATGCTCACGCTGCCGCCGCCACGCGCAGATGATCGGCGATCCAGCGATCGAGATCCGACAGCGCGCGGGCGCTGATGGCCCGTCGCTTGGCGATGGTCTTTTCGTTGCCGCGCAGGCGCGTGCCGTCGGCGTGTCTGGTGGGCGGGGTGGCCAGCGGCGGAAACAATCCGAAATTGATGTTCATCGGCTGGAACGAGCGCGGGCCGCTGTCGATGGTTTCGATATGGCCGCCGGTGATGTGGCCGAGCAGCGATCCAAGCGCCGTCGTCGAAGGTGGCGGCGGCAGCGACCGGCCACGTATTTCGGCGGCGGCATAGAGGCCCGCGATCAAGCCGATGCTTGCGGACTCCACATAGCCCTCGCAGCCGGTCATCTGGCCGGCGAAGCGCAACCGCGGCTCTGTCCGAAGGCGCAACTGCGCATCCAGCAGTTTGGGCGAGTTCAGGAAGGTGTTGCGATGCAGGCCGCCGAGCCTTGCGAATTCGGCGTTTTCCAGTCCGGGGATCATGCGGAAGATGCGCTGCTGAGCGCCGTATTTCAGCTTGGTCTGGAATCCCACCATGTTGTAGAGCGTGCCGAGCTTGTTATCCTGCCGCAATTGCACGATGGCGTAGGCCTTCACGGTCGGATCGTGCGGATTGGTCAGACCGACCGGCTTCATCGGTCCATGACGCAAGGTCTCCCGGCCGCGCTCGGCCATCACCTCGATCGGCAGGCAGCCATCGAAGTAAGGCGTATTGGTCTCCCACTCCTTGAAGTCGGTCTTTTCGCCCGCGATCAGCGCGTCGACGAAGCCGTCGTATTGCTCTTTTGTCATCGGGCAATTGATGTAGTCGGCGCCCGTACCGCCGGGGCCAACCTTGTCGTAGCGCGACTGAAACCACGCCGCCGACATGTCGATCGAATCCCGGTGCACGATCGGGGCGATGGCGTCGAAGAACGCCAGCGCGCTCTCGTCGGTCAATTGGCGAATGGCTTCGGCGAGCGGCGCCGAGGTGAGGGGGCCGGTCGCGACGATGACGCTGTCCCAGTCCGCCGGCGGCAGGCCGGCGAGTTCGCCGCGCCGCAGTTCGATCAGGGGATGGTCGTGCAAGGCCTTGGTGACGGCGCCAGAAAATCCATCGCGGTCCACGGCCAATGCACCGCCGGCCGGAACCTGGTTGGCGTCAGCGGCGCGCATGATCAGCGAGCCCAGCCGGCGCATCTCGGCGTGCAGCAGCCCGACCGCGTTGTTGGCAGCGTCGTCGGAGCGAAACGAATTGGAACACACGAGTTCGGCAAGGCCATCGGTGCGATGGGCCTCGGTCATTCGGTCCGGGCGCATTTCGTGCAGGACAACGTGAATCCCTGCATTCGCTGCCTGCCAGGCCGCTTCCGAGCCCGCGAGGCCGCCGCCGACGATATGCACGGATTGAAATGAGGATTTGGTGCCTGTCATGGGCACAGAGGTAGCGCGTTTCGCGGCGTAGTGGAATGCGCCCGGTCGGATACGACAACGCCCGCGACTCGGCGGGCGTTATCCGTCTCAACAGTCGGCTGAAACCGTTTCAGCCGTTGTAATTACCGGCTGCAACGCGCGGAATATCCGAGCGATCAAGGCCGATATCGGCCAGTTCGCGATCGCTGAGCTGGGACAATTCGCTGACATTGCGCTGATAGTCCCGGAACGCCTGGATCAAGCGGATGAGCGAGAGCAACATGGGTGGTCTCCTTGTACATGGATTCAGTTCTTGAAGGAGAACCTCATCGTTGAGAACCATATAGGACAGTAGTTCGCGACCCAGAAGTTCCAATGCTGCGGTGCAGCTAATCATAAGACGCATAGCTTAGGTAAGAAACGATTAACCATTCGGCATGGCTGCCCGCCAGATCCATCGAGACCGGCGGCGTCTCGTTGAACCGCCGAAAGGCCCCGTAAAATAACGGAGTTTTGCTGACCGAACCCGCGCCTTGGCGCAGCCAAGACAGGAGCGTCGACGTCTAGCGGCAAGGTTGAGGTAACATAATCCGGTAGGCAGTAAGCCCCCTCCGGCCGGATCGAGGGCTGCTGAATCATGCGTGATTCGCATGCGAGAACTAAAAAATGAACGCTAAACCATTTTTATGGTTGGTTGGCTTGTTATGGAGTATGGGCGAGCTGGCTTGCGAAATAGCTGATGGTTTTCGCGTAGACCTCGCTCTTGTTCCATTGCTGGAGGACAGCGAAATTCGCGCTGCCGGGCTCCCAGCCCTTGCCGCGTTGCCAACCGTAACTGGCAAGGAAATTCGCGGTCGACGCCAGCACGTCAGGCGCGCTGCGCAAAAGGTCACGGCGGCCGTTGCTGTCGAAATCCACCGCGAATTTGATGTAGGACGACGGCATGAACTGGGTCTGGCCGATTTCGCCAGCCCAGGCGCCGCGCATTTCCGAAGCCGAGAGGTCACCGCGTTCGATGATGCGCAATGCGTCCATCAGTTCGCCCCGGAACAACTCGGAGCGCCGGCAGTCATATGCCAGCGTCGCCAGCGACCGCATCGTCGGAAATTTTCCAGTATTGACGCCGAAGTCGGTCTCCAGTCCCCAGATTGCGACCAGAACTTCGCCGGGCACGCCATAGCTTTGCTCGATGCGCGACAGCACTGAACCATACTGCTTCATCAGGTTGGCGCCGCGCATGAGGCGCGGCGGGACCATGCGGCCGGAGAACTCTTCGAAACTCTGGCTGAAGACCTTTTGCGAGCGATCCCGGGACAGCACCGCCTGATCGAGCGTCACGCCGTTCAGGCCGGAGGCGATGGCGGTTTGCGAGATTCCCTTGGCGGCGGCTTCAGTCTTGAAATCGTCGAGCCACGCCTGAAAGCTGCCGGTGCCGCAGGGCGCGGCGGCCGCCGGTATTGTCAGGACGGCGCTCACCGCGAAGGCGCAGCTGAAGATCGTCGAAATTCGCACAGAATCGCTTCGCTCTTGGAAAGAGTGACCGGACGCTTCGATATGTCGGGGGCAACCGCGGCTAAAACAAGGCTTGTTGCCAAGCCGCCGGTCAACAATCAACCGGCGGCCTGATCGCGATCGCTTGAGATTTATGCACCGTCCTTGCGCCGCCACGGAAACAATGCGGCGGGGAAATCCGCCGCCGAACGCCGCTCGCGCTGCGGGCGGGGAGGGATCGGCCGTGGATTGGGATCCGGCGCGATCACCTTGCGGTAGAGATGCCAGGTGGCATGGCCGAGCAGCGGGAGGATCACCGCGAGACCCAGGAAGAACGGCAGCGATCCCAGCACCAGCAACGCCGCAACGATCAAGCCCCAGGCCGCGATCGTCACCGGGTTTTTGGCCACCAAGCGAAGCGAGGTGACCATGGCTTCTCCGGCGCCGGCATGGCGGTCGAGCATCATCGGGAAAGAAACCACGCTGACGCAGAGCGCCACCAGCGCAAACAGGAAGCCGACGCCGCAGCCGACCGCGATCAGCCACCAGCCCTGCGATGTCGTCAGCACGCGCTGGACGAAGTCGGAAAGGCCGGCCGCGCCCTGATATCCGAACACCGCGATATAGATCGCCTGGGCTGTCGCGACCCAGGTCACGAACAGCGCCAGCAGCAGCGTGCCGAGCCCGAGCATGGCGCCGAACGATGGCGAGCGCAGCACATCGACGGCGTCCCAGGCGGAAGCTTCTTCGCCGCGCTCACGGCGGCGGCTGAGCTCATAGAGACCGAGCGCGGCGAACGGGCCGAGCAGCGCGAAGCCCGCGGCCAGCGGAAACAACAACGGCAGTACCGCGTAGCCGGAGACCGCGCGCGCCAGCACCAGACCGAGTACCGGATAAATCACGCAGAGGATGATGGCGTGGCTGGGAACCGCCTTGAAATCCTCCCAACCAAGCCGCAACGCTTCGCGCAGATCGGGAAGGCCGATCTTGCGGATGACTGGTACCGCCGTATCTTGCGCTGGCTGAGCCAGCGGCGTGACATTGCCGGAGTATGGTGTGGCCATGGTCGCTATCTCCCTTGACGCAGCAGCCGCAATTCACGCCGGTGCGGGGCGCGCGGGACCGTCTGCAAAAATGATCACGATCAAGGCCAGACGCGAAGACAGGGAAACCAAAACTGGCCGTGTCGCGAACTGAACGGTCAGCGTACTCTCAATTGCAGTTGCTGTCCCTCACGCTTGAGTGAATTTTCATTGTCGCAGCGCACAGCCGCAATTGTCACGCCGCCGTCATTTCGTCCCAGTTAAGCTGACGTCAGGGCGGCGGTCCTGCATTGGCAAGCGCGGCCGACGCGGTTAAGCTTTTGCGGCAATCCAGGACGCTGCTGCCGGCATCAGAACATGCTGTTTGAGCCTTCACACGATCACCGGATTCATCAGGAGGAAACCATGAGCATCTTCGGAAAAATCATGAGCGCGATCTTCGGCACCAAGGCTGGCGCAGCGCCGGCGAGCGGAGGCTCTGCGGCTGGTCCGGCTTCCGGATCGGCTGCGCCGGCCGGCGGATCGGCCGCAGCCCCGGCCGCCCCGGCACAATCCGTCGATGTCGCCCCGATCCTGGACAAGGCGGTCGCGGCCAAGGGCGAAAAGCTGGAATGGCGCACCTCGATCGTCGATCTGATGAAGGCGCTCGATATCGATTCCAGTTTTGCCGCGCGCAAGGAGCTGGCGAAGGAACTCGGCTACACCGGCGACAGCAACGATTCCGCCAGCATGAACATCTGGCTGCACAAGCAGGTGATGTCCAGGCTTGCCGCGAACGGCGGCAAACTGCCTGCCGACGTCAAATGGTGAGCGATCGTCTGATGCCATCCAAAAGGCCCGCGCTGTCGCGGGCCTTTTTTCATGCCGCCGCGAAAGCCGCTGCATTGCCTTGGCCGTGTCTTGCCCGGCGCACAACGCGGCGCTAGATACGATTGCGGCAAAGATCAACCGACAGGAAACCGGAGCAAACTGATGGATACCGTCGATCGCAGGACCCTTCTGGCATCGGGCGCGCTGGCCCTGGCGGGCGCCGCGACACCGGCCGGTCCGGCGCAGGCGCAATCGGGTCCGAAGCCGATTTTCACCGTGCCTGCGATCACGATCCCGATTGCCGGCCAAGCCGATGTGTTTCCGGTGCGGCGCATCTATTGCATCGGGCGCAACTATGCCGCCCACGCGATCGAGCGCGGCTCCGACCCGACCCGCGAGCCGCCGTTCTTTTTCCAGAAGCCGACCGATGCGATCCAGAATGTTGGGGTCGGCGAGGTGGCCGATCATCCCTATCCCTCGCTCACCAGAAACTATCACCACGAGGTCGAGCTGGTGGCGGCGCTGAAATCCGGCGGCAGCAATATTGCGGCGGAGAAGGCGCTCGATCACGTCTACGGCTATGCGCTCGGCCTCGACATGACCCGGCGCGACCTGCAGAACGGCATGGCATCCGAGAAGAAGCCGTGGGAGATCGGCAAGAGTTTCGACCACGGCGCAGTGATCGGCCCGATCCACCCGGTGGCGAAGACGGGACATTTCAGCAAGGGCGCGATCTCGCTCGCCGTCAACGGCACGGTGCGGCAATCCTCCGATCTCGACAAGATGATCTGGAGCGTCGCCGAGCAGATCGCCAAACTGTCGGAGGCATTCGAGTTGAAGGCCGGCGACATCATCTACTCCGGCACGCCCGAGAACGTCGGCCCGGTGGTGAAGGGCGATGTGCTGTTGTGCAGGCTCGAGGGCCTGCCGGATATGTCGATCCGGATTGTGTGAGGCCAGCCTCGTCATTCCGGGGCGACGCGAAAGCGTCGAACCCGGAATCCAGAGGTTGTGGCACGAGATTCCGGGTTCGCGCTGGCGTGCGCCCCGGAATGACAGCGGAGCGTCAATCACGCCACCATGTCCCCGTATTCCGGGTGCTTGCGCAAATAGTCCACCACGAAACCGCAGCCGGCGATGACCTTGTGGCCGTCGGCGCGGATCAGCTCCAGCGCGCCCGCAACCAGCTCCGAGGCGATGCCGCGGCCACGCAGGGCGCGCGGCGTCTCGGTGTGGGTGATGATGACGGCGGAAGGCGTGAGGCGGTAATTGGCGAAGGCGACCCCGCCCTCGACATCGAGTTCGAAGCGGCCTTGCGCGGTGTTGTCGCGGACGTGATTCATGCCGATCTCATTCAAGCGAATGCTGCAAGCAAATCCTGATAATTGGCGTTCTTCTCGATAAAGGCCTTCACGAACGGGCACTGCGGGATTACCTTCAGGCCGTCGGCCCGTACCTGGTCGAGCGCGCCCCTGATCAATCTCGAGGCGATGCCCTTGCCGCCGAGCTCAGGCGGCACCTCGGTGTGGATGAAGGTGATGACGCCATCCGATATCGCGTAATAGGTCGCGGCGAGATGGCCGTCGACCGTGAGTTCGTAGCGATGATGCGCCTTGTTGTTGACGACTTCGGTCATTTCATCTGCTTTCCGCCATCTGCGTTTTCGGATTTCGTCAGGCCAGTTCCTTCAGGGACTCGGTGAGGATGTCTCGGATCGACCAGGCTTCGCCGTCGATCGTGCCGGCGATATCATCGATCTTCCATTTTCCGTCTTCGCGCACGAAATTGTAGCGGATCGTGTTGTCGCTGGGCTTGGCGCGCGGCATCCGGCCGGTGATGGTGACCGCGACGACCGCCTTGTCGGTCTCCAGCTTCTCCGCCTCGACCTTGAACGATTTCACGTCCGGCTCTTGCGAGTTGGTGACGGGATCGAAATCGATCGGCGGGACGTCGCCCTTCGGCGTATTGGCATCGGCCCTCGCCCACAAGTCGACCAGCGATCTGGACAGGTATCTTGCCTTGGCGGCCTTGCTCTCGATGATGAACGCGCCGCCGCCATCGCCTTTGCCCTTGGCCGCGCGCGCATAGATGGCGTTGAGGATCGCGACGGGATCGTTCGCGGAGGGTTGCGCGGCATAAGCGGAGTATGGCGCGGCGCTGGTCAGCAGGCCGCTGAGGCCGGTCAAAACGAGGTTGCGGCGGGTGATCATGCGATTCCTCAAATCGAATTTGCCTTGCTTATAGACAAGAATGCGGCCTTCGTGGGGGTACTTGTCAAAATCATCGCAAAAAGAGGATCATGGGCAACGAAAAAGGTCCCAACATCAAGAAGAAGCAGAAGTGCAAGAATTGCGAAGGCAAGGGCCTGCTCAAGAAGGGCGACAAGGTCGTGAAATGCCAGCGCTGCGGCGGGACCGGGTTGCGGTGAGTTCGTTGGCTACCAGCGCCGAAACGGCCGCGGTGATTTGGAACGATTTCGTGGCAACTCTGAGTCGTTAGATCGTCATGCCCGGCCATAGTGGTCTGCCTTGCGCAGACTCCGTAAACTTGCCTGCGCTGCCGGGCCTCCACGTCTTGACGTTAAGCGAGAAAGACGTAGATGGCCGGGACGAAGCCCGGCCATGACGAAAAGGCAATTGGCCCGCCCATTAGCAAACGCGGCTGAATCTGGTTGAACTGCCGCGAAGCACGCAGCCATCGGATTCGCCGGTCGCTGGTCCATCTCCAGGGAGATTCATCCATGAGGCTCATCCTTACCCTGCTCGGCGTTGTCTTGCTCATCATTGCCGGCGTCTATTTCCTGATACCGGGGGAGGAACTGCCAAGCTTCTTCCCCGGACACGACACCGGCGTGATGCGCGTGCATACCAAGCACGGCGTGGTCGCGGCCGTGGCGGGCCTTGTGCTGCTGGCGGCGGGATGGTGGATGGGACGCAGGTGAGGGACCATCAAAATACGGATCCGCGATCCCGCGGCGGATAGCGCCCGGGTCGTGCATGAATCCTTTGCGCCCTGACAGAGGGCGTGGGGAATGCCGGGTGCCAGCGCACCCGCAGCCGCGCGTGGTGTGTAGTAAACACGCGCGTTAGTCACCACGAGTACGCCGAAACACCCGGCATTCCCGCACGCAATGGTTTTAACGGTTTCCTTCGCGCTCTCCCCGGTGACCGGGCTTTCTTGCCACGGTCGCCTGCGGAATCGCTTCCGCCAACTTGACGCCAGCGTCGGGGCGTCAGGACCACACGACTTCGCCGTCCGCGATAGCGCCACTCGTCCGCGCGACATTCATCGCGCGTGGTGCCACCACGTCCATCGCATCCAACCCCGCGTTCGTGACGATCGCGATACGCCCCTCTGTGAGGTGGACGGCGGAATCAATAAAGCTGTGTCTACCAATCGGTGAAGCGAAATATTTTTGCAAAGACGGCTAGACAGCCGGTTTTCAAAACAGCCCGACGGGCAAATCAGGGCGGTGTTGT
>Ga0185299_10006493_pt1 | contig 12406 bp, 10 predicted proteins | sample PaiPotPPA55metaG_FD_128002 | JGI IMG/M metagenome (GOLD analysis project Ga0185299, IMG submission 128002) | Iron sulfur acid spring bacterial and archeal communities from Banff, Canada, to study Microbial Dark Matter (Phase II) - Paint Pots PPA... ...
CAGCGTACGAAGCAAAAGCTCTCCATCAATCGCGTCAGTCTTCGCTCGACGATGGCGCCGGGAAACAGCGATGGAGGCCGATTCGACCACGTAACTTTCGATTCCGTTCGACTCAAGAACACGATGTATCCAGAAGCCATCAAAACCTATTTCCTGAATGCAAATGATCCTCACGCCGGCATTTATCCGCCGCTCGGCCTTGGCGCGAAGCTCGCCCAATAGCCGAAGCAGCTCGGCAATATCGCTCCCGGGAACGAAGTGCCGTGAGAATTTATTCGTGTTCGGAGAAAGCGATGTCACCAGCCATCGTGCGCGGCTCAATTCGATTGACACGAATATTGCCGCTTCTTCCACCGAATTGGACAAGCTGGGTTCACGATTGCAAACATTAGCTTCCATGATCAATTCCTCGATTGCGCTTCTCGCTAACACCGGCAGCATCGCTGGTGGCAATCCCCATGGTATCTTGTCGTTGCCCTTTCCCGGCCTGCCGAAACGGTCGTCGAACAGGTAATGGCTCTGGAGTTCCGCGAACATTTGCGAACGCAAACGCCGTCCACCCTTCACGATCCTGGCCACCGCAAGCCGGGTGTTATCGTACAAGATTGACAGCGGCACGCCGCCGAAAAAATCGAACGCCGCCACATGGCCCTCGCAAAAGGCTTCAGCGGTCTCGGCCGGATAGGCCTTGACGAAGCAGCCGTCCGAGTGCGGCAGGTCCATGCAAAAATAATGGAACCGGACCTTCTTGCCCGCGATATACGCATCTGCCTGGCCAAAATCCGCCTGCGCGTGGCCCGGTCGATGGCTCAATGGCACGAACATCTCGCGAGCGCGTAGCGTCGCCCGCGCCACGTACTCGCGCACAATCGTGTATCCGCCGGAAAACCCTTCCTCGGCCCGCAGCCGCTCGAAAATCCGATGCGCCGTATGGCGCTGCTTCTTGTGGACGCTTCGGTCATCTTCCAGGACCTTGTCGATCCACGCCATGTACGGACCGAGCTTCTTCGATGCCGGCCGCTCCCGCCGCCGATAACCCGGCGGAACCGAGAACTGCAGCATCTTCGTGATCGTGTTCCGATGAACGCCAAATCACTTCGCAGCCTCCCGGCGGCTCAGCCCGTCCACCATCACCGCGCGTCGTATCCCGGCATAGAGCTCCACTGTGAACATCCTTTCGGCCCCCCCATGCCATTCAATGGCACGTCGGCCTAGCAGGACCGGTACACTTTTGCGCCGCCTTCAAAGAGGCAAATCACAGCCGGTTCAGTGGTACACTTTGCGCCCGCTCTTTATAAGCGTCGACCGTGAGTCCTGCGAAACGCCTTAACTCAATAGCCAGAGGCTCCACCACCTTCTTCTGAATGAGGTCGAGATAACGTTGGCTGAAACGCTCCACATTCGACGACTCGAAAAACGGCCTCGAGAGACCCTGCGGCCGTTCGCGCCCCGCACCCAGACATTTGGCGTCTCTGGTTGCCGCCGATGCCTTCGCCGGGTAGCTAACGCGCGGAAGTTTTAAGACTATTCCGGCGAGCGAGGAAACTACAAATACGCAGCGATTTGAGGCCGACTCCCTGGCACCTGGATTCGAACCAGGATTACCGGAGAGCCACACGCGCGCTGTTGTTTGCGCCAGCACGCCGGCAGCCTTGCGCCGCGCCTATTCGCGCCGCAGCGCGTCGATCGGATTGAGCGCGGCGGCCCGGCGCGCCGGAAGGTAGCCGAAAACGACCCCGACCCCTACCGAGGCCAGGATGGCGATCGCAACTGTCCCGAGCCCGACGATGAGTGGCCACTCGGCTGCTTGTGCCACGGCATAGCCGCCGGCGACCCCAAGCGCGAGTCCGGCGGCGCCGGCCGCGACGCAGAGCACGATCGCCTCCGTTAAAAATTGTGCGAGAATGTCGCGCTTACGGGCGCCAATGGCCATGCGCAGGCCGATTTCATGGGTGCGCTCCGTCACCGATACCAGCATGATATTCATGATCCCGACGCCGCCGACGACGAGTGAAATCGCCGCCGTCGCGGCGAGCAGCCCGCCAAGCGTCGTTTGCGTGGCGTTCAGCAGTTCGACGAATTGCGACGCGTCAAACACGTTGAACTTCTCCTGCTCGCCTTCATGCACATGCTTGCGCTCGCGCAGCAGCGCCAGGATCGCTTCCTTGGCGGACTCCCGGTCGGCGCCGGAGACGATTTTCACATCGATTTGGCTGAGCTGAGGTGGCGCGGTTGCCTCGCCTTGCGGCAGACGCGACCGCGCCGTAGTGACAGGGACATAAATTTCATCGTCCGCATCCTCCCCGGCAAATTGACCCAGCGCCGTGCGCACCCCGATGACCTGCGCCGGCACCCCGCCCACCCGCACGATTTTGTCGATTGGAGACTTCTCGCCAAACAGTGTGGACGCTACCGTCGCGCCGAGCACGATAACCTTGGCTCCCGAGCGAACCTCGCCTCCGTCGAAAAACCGGCCCTCTGCCAGCTTCACATCGTAAACATCGGCATAAGGCGCCTCGACGGCCCAGTAGTCGGTGCTCCAACTCATGTTGCCGCCAACAATCGTAACCTTACCGTCGACTTCTCTGGAAATAGCCTGGATGTCCGGGACGAACTCCTCGATGGCTCGCGCGTCTTCATCGGTTAGGGTCACGACAGGGCCATGTAGCCCAGCGTTGGCCGCCGGGGTGCGGTGGACACTCAGGGTGTTGGCGCCGTGTATTGCGATCTGCTGTTTGAGTCTCTCCCTGGCCCCATTGCCGGCCGCGCCCATGACGATGATCGCGGCCACCCCGATGATGACGCCGATGGCGGTGAGAGCGCTGCGAAGCGCATTGAGGCGTAGCGCGGTGACCGCCTCGCGAAGACAGCCGCCGATCGTCACGGCTTGGCTCCCACCATGCTCGCGTGGCGCGGTTCTTGTAGGAAATCCGCGATGAGTTCGCCGTCGCAAAAACGCAGCACCCGTCCGGCGTAAGCGGCGATGTCCGCCTCATGGGTGATCACGATCACGGTGAGCCCCTTGGCGTGTAGGCTCGCAAACAGGTCCATGATCTCACTCGAGGTCTGGGTATCGAGCGCGCCGGTCGGCTCGTCGGCGAGGATGATGCCGGGATTGTTGATGAGCGCGCGGGCAATGGCCACCCTCTGCTGTTGCCCTCCGGAAAGCTGCGCTGGCCTATGATCGAGCCGCCCGCCGAGGCCCACCTCTTCAAGCCGCGCGCGGGCGAGCGCCGTCTTATCCAAACCCATTCGCCGCGAATATTTCAAGGGCAAAATGACATTTTCCAGCGCGCTCATCCGTGGCAGCAAATTGAACTGCTGGAACACGATGCCGACGTCTTGGTTGCGGAAGCGCGCGAGCGCGTCATCGTGCATCTCCTCGACAGACACGCCGTCAATGGCGAGGTGTCCCGAGGTTGGCTTGTCGAGCGCGCCCAAGAGGTTCGCCAAGGTCGACTTGCCCGACCCCGAAGCTCCCATTATGGCGACGAATTCGCCCCGCCTAACTTTAAAGCTTACCCCGCGCAAGGCGTGCAGTTTTTCGCCGCCAAGATCATAGGTCCTACGCAAGCCGCGGCATTCGATCGCGAGCGGTGCGTTCGGGCTTGCCTCGCTTCCGCCCATCAAGGTCTCCGCTGCCCCGTCCCACTCTTGGCGCGCAGTGCCACGGCATCGCCAGCCTTGACCTCGCCTTCGAGGATTTCGGTCGAAAGATCGCCTTTGAGCCCTAAACGCACGGGCCGCCGCTGAAGCGTTCCGTCCGCGTCCGGCAGCCACAAAACGGCATGATCCGCGTCACCCGTTTTGCCGCCGTCCGCCTCGCCCCCCGTGCCCTGCGCCGGAGGACGGAAACGCAGCGCTTCGTTGGGCACGTTCCGCACATTATCCCGCCTTGCGCTGACGATCCGAACTGTCGCCGTCATGTCCGGAAAAAGCCGCTGACCTTCGTTTTGCGCCCGGACGATCACCGTATAGGTGATGACGCCCGCAAGTTTTGTCGCGGCGAGCCGGACCTGATCCACGGCACCCGTGAACGTCTGGTCGGGATAGGCCTCTACCGTAAAGGTCACCGGGGCACCGGGCCGGACCGCGCCAATATCGGCCTCGTCGACCTGCGCCCAAATCTGGATTTGCGAAAGATCCTGGGCGATCTGGAACAATATGGGCGTCTGGTATTGGGCGGCGACGGTCTGACCTGGCTGCATCCGCCGGTCGACCACGACGCCGTCGATCGGTGAACGGATCAGCGTGTGGTCGAGATCAATTTGCGCCTGGGAAACGTCGGCTTCGCGTTGGGAGACGGCGGCCTTGGCCGATTCCGATTGGGCCCGCGCCATGGCGAGATCGGCCTGCGCCAAGCCCAATTGGGTTTGCGCGTCCTCGCACTGTTTTTGCGACACCACGCCCTTGGGCGACAAAACCGCGAAACGCGCGGCGTTCCGTTCATCTTGGGAGAGCAGAGTTTCGGCTCTCTTGACCGCGGCCTCGCGCAGCCCAATATCCGCCCTCGCCATCGCGAGATTGCCCGTGGCCGAAGCCAATTTGGCTTCGAACGGTGCCCGGTCGATGACCGCGAGAGTGCCGCCCTCCTTGACGCGATCGTTGTAGTTGGCCTTCATTTCGGCAATCATGCCGGAGAGCTGCGATCCGACATCGACGGTGACAAGGGCCTTCACCGGTCCGGTCGCCGAGATGCTGCGTTCCACCGTGCTGAAGCCGGCGGGCCGCGTCTCGAAGACGGGCACGGCGGCGACGCCGCGCTGGATCCAAAGCCGCCAGCCAACGGCCAGCGCCACGGTGGCGGCGACGAGAACCAGTCCCGTCAACGCCCGCTTGCTCGCCGGCCGGCTAGCACGAGAAAAATGCCCGGGATTTGCTACTCGCCAGGTCGACATTTTACGCGGCTCCAGGGTTCAGCCAAAACTGGCATTGAGCGGAGCATAAAGTGCCAGGATCATCAAGAGGCCGGTGTCACCTCGCATCGGCCTGTCATTGCGCCTGGTGCTGCTGACGGGCGTCCGTGTCACCGAAATGGCTGGAGCCGAACTCAAGGAATTCACTCACCTAGACGGAAATCAAGTGACCTGGTCAATCCCAGCGGGGCAATCGAAGAAGGGCCGCGCTCATGTGGTGCCGATTTCCTCGATGGCACGGGCGATCGTGAGCTGTCAGACATTGCCAACTGAACTTGCCCGCGCGAAGGACATTGCTCCTTTAAAGGCCGCCATCGAATAGGCGGGTGGCGCGGCGCTTGTCATAGTCGACCCGGTCGTTAGGCTGTCGCCGGCGACTGCCACAAGAATACAGAGACGCGGCGCGGCTTACAACCGCCCGTGGACCTTCGCCGAGGGATTGACTGCCGTGCTGGGCGTCACGCACTTCACGAAAGGGACCGAAGGCCGCGACCCAAGCTCGGGTCGGGCGGGCAATCCGGCTTAGGATAATAGGCTGCGGGATGAGCCGTCTTGGGCGGCCCTCCCTGCGGAACGAGTCACGGAGCCATCCCTACGGAACGCCTACGGTCGGTTCGGCCATGACAACAATCGACACTGCGGCGTGGCAGCTACTTGACCGGCTTTGCGGCGCGATGCGTTGGCGCGGCAGGACAGTGATTGCAAATCCGCTTTTCGACGATCGCGCCATCTTTTGCATCACCTTGTAAATCATGCTGGTTCTCGCGGACTTGCCTCGAGAAGAGGGCTATTAGAACCTGACAGGGTCTCAAATCCGTAAAGGCGTTTCGTTGGAATCCAAATCACACGATCATCTCTGCCATCTTTCGAAATTGCGCCGGGCGGAGCGAGACTTCGGAAACCATTTCCATGCCAGCCCCGACCCAGGGATGGGCCCACAAAAAATTGCGCTAACCTCTGCCTACGCCTCTCGTACGGGTGGACCTGCCAATAGGCAGATTATTGAGCTAACCCGATGATTGCGGGAAGAGCATCGTCGAGTGTCGCAAAGCTGAGCTCGTAACAGCTTGCCGTGCGCACGCAGTTTGTCAACAAGCTGAATTTGCCCGTATCCAGCCGAGACCACGGCGCGAAGCTCTCAGCGAGCAGCCGGTTTAGAGCCATGGCTTGGTCCAGCTTGCGCAACTCGACAGTCGAGTTGGGGCTGTATCGCGGAAAGACGATCCAGCCCGCGGGATACGCATCGCCGACGGGCGCGATTGGCGGGACGAGATACTTCACCTCTATCCGGTCGGCCCGCAGATGGACGGGCAAGGTGTCGATTTCCGGAAACATCCGGCGCAGGACCAGCCACGAGCCTTCATTCAGCTCGAAGGGAAACGGCGCTCCGAACAAGGCGCCGCTCCCTTGCTCAAGGAGCACGAGATCGTCCGAGATGAACTCGAAACCGCTGTGCACCAAGGCGGCGCAAAGCATCGTCTTGCCGCTCCCGGCGAACGCTGGCAGCAACATGCATCGCCCGTTCCGGCCCACGGCGCTGGCATGAAAAGCGATGGCATGGCTGGCGCCATCAAGCAAACGATCCATCAGGCGGCTCTTGACCATCGGCACGAGTTCACTCGCGCGAGAACAATGGCTGAAGACCATTCCGTCGCCGAGAATCGTCCACCCCTCTTCATCGGATTGCAAATCGATGGTGAGATCGACCTGCCCGGCCGACTCCCTGATCAGCTGCTCCAGCGGTAGCCGAAGCAGTTCGCCAAGCCGGCAGGGTTCATACCGGATGCGGAAGCCCAATGCCGGCAATCGCCCATCGAGACTGCCCTCACCGGTCCATGACGCCGCTCGAAGCGCTGTCTCGTCACGGCGAATGGACCGGGAAAGCCGCGCTTTGCGGGGTGATCCGCCGACAAGATCGGCGAGCGCCGTAGCCACCTCTTGGATCACCAGAGTCCATTCTCCGGTGTGTCCCTGGCGAAAGACACGCATCGTCGGGTACCAAGGACTGTCCGTCCGCTTCAGCAGCCAGCGCCAATCCGGGCTGAACGGCAGCAGCAGCCAAGTCGGCCGGGCGAGCGCGCCCGCCAGGTGGGCGATGGAGGTATCCGCGGTGACGAGGAGGTCGAGTCGGCTCAGCGCGGCCGCGCTATCCACGAAATCGAAATAATGAGACAGATCGATTATCCGATCGGCGAGCCCTGCTTCCGCAATGTCCTTGGCGCGCGGACCCGCCTGTAGGCTGAAGAACTTCGCGCCCGCAACTGCAAGGAGCGGTCGCAACGCCGCGAGCGGAACCGAACGGTTGCGGATTAGCGTTTGATTGCCGGCCCAGACGAGGCCGACTTTCAGGCCTCCCGCGGTGAGGAGCGGCGCAAGGGCCGCGGCGCGCCGCGGATCCACGGTGAGGTAAGGAACCTCCGCCGGGATAGTGTCGAGGGTCGTGCCCAGCCGCTGCATCACCGTGAGGAGCGGCAAATAGGCATCGCACGGCGGCAATGGCTCGCCGAAGGGGACAACCTGGTCGATTCCTTTTGCGCCGGCCATGACGCGAATGAGCGCCGGAGGACAATACAGGACGATGCGCCCCGCCAGCTCACGCAAGAGCGGCGCATAACGGGCGAACTGGATTACGTCGCCTAGGCCCTGCTCCGCCCAGAGCAGTAGCGTGCCCTCGCCGAGCGGCCTTCCATCCCAAAACGGCGCCGATATACCGGGCAAGCGAAAGTTCATATAGCCGCGCCAGCGCCATTCGAACTCCGCTATCCCCGAGGCGAATTGGCCGTCACGGAGCAGCGCCATCGCCAGATTGACATGCGCTTCGGCGTAATCAGACCACAGCGCGATGGCATCGCGGAAATAGGCGAGCGCCTCGGCCACCTCGTTCCGCGCATGCAGCGTCGCGCCGAGACGGTTGAGCGCTGCAGCGTCGTGCTCCTTAATCGTGCCTTGCGTCTCCAGGAACCCGGCGCCCCGCCAGAGCTCTATGTATTCGTCGACCGTCCGCTCCGCATCGGCCGACGGCATGCCGCAGCGTTCGGCAAGCTCGCGAGCCACCTCCGCGGCGCCGACCATTTGGTGATATCGGAACCAAAGATAGCCCGCCGTGCGATTGAGCGAGATCATCCGCTGCGTGATTTCATCGAAAACGACAACACTGTCGTCGGACAGGATGGTGGTGCGGTGATGCGATCTACTCATCGCCATGGGAGCGAACTCAACGAGCTCGGACCGATCTGAGGCCGGCCTCGCCTGCGAGGCATCGTCGATAATGCAATGCGGCACGCCATGTTGGGGGGACCGGCGGAGGCGCCGGCCACTTGAGAAGATGCGAGGCTAAGTAGATATACGCCTCGAGCACGCGAATGTCGCCACAGCAACGCTTTGCCCCTTTGATGTCTTCCCAGTTTACAATGGTCGGGTGGGCTCACTGATCATCATCAGGCCGTAACTTAGATACTTTCCATGGTGAATAGCGGCATGAAAGATGCTGTGCATTATTCTTTGAGTTGAGGAGGAAATGCAGACATAACCGGTGCCATCAGAATGGTCAAAGATCAGGCTGGGTGGCAACAAGTGTTCTTGTCGCCCGAGCCGCCTGTAATACTTGCCTTGCGGCTCGTTCGAGGCCAACGCCGTGTTCTTCAATGCCTTGCTCGCGTTCCATTTTGCCGCTCGAGAACGGCGTGTCACGACGCCATCGCGCTCCGCGAGGTTACTGATGGTTTCGCCCACGACAATGATCTTGGACCCGCGGCTCGCGGCCATTCCCGAAAGTAATTTCGCGATGGAGAAAATGCCGAGACGATTCAGGGCATGAACGACACCTCCTCCTGCCCGCCATGGGAGAAGCGCTGGTAATACAAGCGCTGTTCGAGACTTTATGGACGAAGAGCATACACCGCGAGAAACCAAAGACTAAAGACGCAGTCAAGCGAAATCGTTCAAAACAGGTACCCGCGATGACGCACGATCTTGCCCGCCGTCTGAAACAGCCGCCAGCGCACGGTCTGCATTTGGCGACCATAGCTACAACCACCGTGTTTCCAGATGATGACCTAGAAGTAGATGTGGATGGAGGCGAGCGAAGAGCTCGGTATGAGAATGATGCTGGATCTCGACATTCTCGTACCGGAGGATCGGCTTGAAGAGAGCGTCGCCGTTTTGCGTCACTTGGAGTATGAGCGGTGCGGCAATTCGCATCTCCAGGTCACTCACCCTCACACTATCCCGCTTTATTCCGACCTGGCGAGATCGCCACAGGCCGCCGACGGCGGAGCTATTAGTAACCTCGCGGCGCGTGATTGGCGTCTTGACAGGTAAACTCTGGCGGACGACAATGAAATTGTCGAGCAACGCGCTGGCATGGCGCAGACCGCGGCCCCACGCTGAGCCAACAGCTCGCGGACAAGCGTCCTGAGGAAAGCTTCATTGCTCCTGCGCGGGACTTCCATAGCGGGAGCTAATAGCGTTGTCTGATCACCTTGCGAGCTACATCAGCGAGCGAGTTGCGCGAAAGACGAGTAAGCAGGCGATGGCGGCGTTCGCGCGGGACAGCCGAAGCGGGTGGGACGCGGCGCGGTCGTGACCAAATCCAGGAACGGCGCGGTACTCTTTGTCCCCGTCGCCTATGGGGAGTTGATCGACAAGATCACGATCCTCGAGATCAAGACGCAGCGGATTACGGACGCAATTCAGCTCGCCAATGTTCGTCACGAATTGCGCCTGCTGTGCGCAATTCGTGAGCAGCTCGGAGTTGAACACGGTGCGCTTGCCGAGTTGACCTCGGAATTGAGGCACCTGAACGAAAGTCTGTGGGACATTGAGGATGGCGTTCGCGACTGCGAGCGGCGGGGCGAGTTTGGACCAGAATTTATTGGCTTGGCGCGCTCCGTTTACAAGACGAATGATCGGCGCTCGGCGGTGAAACGCGAGCTGGATCGGCTTGGCAGGTCCGCCATCGTTCTGGAGAAATTGTACAGCCGCTATTGAGGCAACCGACGCTCCGACGAGCGCATGTGAGCCAGTCATCCACCTCATATGCCGACGCGGATCTCGGTCTCATCGACAGTGGTGTGTCGCCGAAACACGGCATCGAACCGCGCCACGAGCCCGCCTCGAACCGGACATCGAACGCAGCCTCGAACATGGCCCCTCGAACTCTCCACCACCAAGCATCACCGCCCAGGCGTCGCCCCCAGCCCCCAGCAAGTAACACGGCAGGCACAGTATGTCGCTACGTGAGCATTGCGAATGTATATGAATGTAAATGCACAAGTATAGGAGGAAGGGCCCTGGCCCGGGTGGCGGTTCGAGCAGGCCGCACCTCGCCGTAATCGCGGACCCCGCGCCATGCTACGGAAGCCCACCCCACTCGCGGCATCCAAAATACCATTGCGGATTTTTGGCGCGATTGGCGTCTTGACAGGTAAACTCTGGCGGAGCAAGATTAATGAAATTGTCGTGAGTTCGGCAAGAGGGAGGCTGATATGACTGACCTTGGACGTACAGGGGGGCAGAAAGACGACGCGCCGGACAAAGACAACGCGCCGGACTATGCTCGCCGTCAATTCATGGAAAGATTCGGAAAGCTTGCGATCGCGGCCGGTCCGGCCGTCGCTTTGCTGGATACATTCAACGCGCCGGCGATGGCGTGGGGCCCCACCCCCACCATAAGACCCGGTCCCTCCGCACCCCCTCCCAACGACGAAGATCACGAAAAGCATGAAAAGCATGAAAAGGATGAAGAGCCTAACAAGCACGAACGTCTACAGCGGCCGAGATGAAGTTTTGGCTTCCGGGTAGTCGTAACCCCGTATTCATCGAAGAAACGGGCATTTTTCTACGGCGGACGTAGTGTGTCAGTGGGTGAGCCGCACCGTCTGCGCGATTGAGAGTCGACTGTTGGTACGGGGCGATGCAAGTCAGGTAAGCTTGCGAAGGTGCAAATTGCCCCTCCCTTCATGATCGCCGAACGGCGTGCACGGCAGTCCACCCGGTCTTCCGACCGCTCGTAGCCTAAGTGAAGCAGCAGTTCGGCATGGAAGTAGCGCTGCGACGGCGCGTCGAAGATGCATCGCCAGTAATCCTCGCGGCGATGCCGCTGAAGTAGACCGTAGATGCTGCCGATGCGTTCGCTTATCTTCGCGCGAACATCGACCACAATTCTTCGCGCGAAGATCGTGGATAGTGACGGAATATCCCTTGCTCGTTGGATGCGGCGGCTGCTGTCGAGATAAGCGCGGATGCGCGGACGTTGCGCGATTGCTCGATGCAGAGCCGCGACGCGCGGAACCTCGTTCCGCTATTTTCCTGCATCGATGGCTCGGACGCCTGCATCACAAAACCTCCCACGCGCACACGAAGCGCTCCAAGGCACGAAATCGCGGGCCGGAAGGGACTCGGTTTCGCCGCTGCGATCTATGGGGATTTGACGGGCGGCAGCGCCCGCTCGCGGTCACAGCCCTTGAGGGCAAAACCCTACCGCGCTTCGCTTCGAGGTTTACGCCTGTTGATCTAAACCGGTCATTAGCCGTTGTGACCCGAAGGTAGCCGAAGGGTACGTGCGAAATTTGGTGCGCGGAGGATGCGGAACTCGCCGTGCCTGCAGGTAGGAACGTTTGCCTCGCAGCACGCGGGATTTTAGGCTGGCCTTGATGCGTCCATCAGGATATAGTAAGAGAGCTTGCCAAGCGAGCCGGACGAACTCTGCCTGGTCTTGCTACAACCAAAGTAGGCCTTGATTCTATTCCAACGGAGGAGCTTCGAGCAACTTTACAAAGGCTGACATCCGGAGAGATTCTTAGTAGCTTTGTTTGCACTGTCGTGTTGTCTTTTGCGCTTCAGGCACTCATTCGTGAATCGCTAAACTTGTTTAATAAAGTCAAGTTGCGGGGAAAATTAGTTGAGAATTTTGAGCAGCAGCAAAGAGCTGTTCCTGATTTGGAAAATCTGCTCTATTACGATCTCAGGGGTGAGATGGTAGTCTACCCTTCGGATTACCACCCCACCGATCCGGTTGAGCTAGAGCGGTTAATGGGAAGTCAAGAGGTATATCGAGCTTTCCTGCTCGCCACGATCGAATAGACTGCGGCATCTTCCGTGCCCGTTCCCACACCATGCCAGCAAAGAGAGTGATCGCCGCCCGGCTCGGCCACGGACAAGCAGCCCTCCTCTGTCATCGGGTTGGCCTAGCCATTCGAATGATGATTGGATTCGCGCGTCGAGGCTCAATTGGGACCCCGCCGCCGCAAGATCATCGGCATGCCGCCCTCGGGCCGCAAGGTGATACGCTGCACCGGCATTGCCACATGGTTTTTCTTAAGTTCAAACGAAAACGCTCGCATGATATGGGCGAGGACGATCGCCGCCTCCTGCAGCGAGAAGGACGCGCCGATGCAGACGCGCGGACCGGCGCCGAAGGGCAGATAGGCAAATCGATCGATTTTTTCCCGCGAACCGGGAAGAAACCGGCGCGGATCGAAGCAATCGGG
>Ga0185299_10006494_pt1 | contig 12406 bp, 10 predicted proteins | sample PaiPotPPA55metaG_FD_128002 | JGI IMG/M metagenome (GOLD analysis project Ga0185299, IMG submission 128002) | Iron sulfur acid spring bacterial and archeal communities from Banff, Canada, to study Microbial Dark Matter (Phase II) - Paint Pots PPA... ...
TCGCCGACACTTCTTGGCCACTGCTATTGATCACCAGAATCGAACCGTTTTGAGCGTTCTGGCAAGTCCCGTTGTGCGAAGGGAAATTCCCCACCAGCACGAATCCCTTGCGCAAAATGTTCAACGCCGTGGACAGTCCAAGTAAGCCTTTACCTTGAAAGAAAACGCTTACGGAGCCACCGGTACCAGCAGGCACATCTATGATGGTCGTTCCGGTTCCTTGCAAATTCTTCTTATTGTTGAAATTGGAAACCAGAATGTCCCCTGGATTCACCGTGCCGGTCGGAAATCCGTTCGGAACGAATGCCACGCCATACGGGTTGAGATCTCCGTTCGGTGGCACCGTTGAGACGGGATGGACTTGCTCCGGAAGAAATGGCGTAGGCAAGGTCTTGTCTTGCGCGCGCGTTACCTGCGCCCCCGCAGCCATTAGAGAAAGCACCGCAACTGCCATAATTGCCCTCGGTAGCCAATAACCAAAATGGGCCTGGCGATGCCGGGAACCGAACGATAGCTGGGTTGAAATCATAAAAATCTCCTTGTAGTGGAAGCCATATGTTGCTTCCACGCTTTGGCGGAATATAGTTGGCTGTTGGGTACACAAGCAACCCGGCTGCCCGGATTTTACAAATTGTTTACATCTGGCATATCGCCCAGCGTACTGGACCCTACAGGACTGTAAGGCTCATCTTTTGCTCTTCATGGCTCAGAAAATGGCTCACAAGAACAAAGGCGCACGGAAGAAGTAAAACGACGGCGCTAAAGCGGTTTTTCACGCTGAGCATCGTAGAGTCCTCCCCCAAAATTCAGAGGACAACCTCGAAATTCTCCGTTTGGACATGCCGGACTAATTTTGGGCGGTAAGTTCCTGTCTGGATTCCCTTTAAAGTCGCTTCTTGACATCGAGCATGACAAGCAATAACTTCTCCTCTCCTGGCACCAGTGCAGTCATCACGATTGGCGCGAGCCCTGAACTCGAAGCCAAAGAGGGATGTGTGGCACTAGTGAACGACCCGAAATCGTCATGGCAAGAACTGTATCTGGCGGCGCTCCTGGAGCCCGACCGGGACAAGTTGACCGAGCTTGTTTTAGCGGTTGAAGATGCGATGATTCATCGAGCGCAAGAACTAGCCAATAGCTATGCTGATAGTCAGGAACGCACCGAGATGGACCGAGCCGCGGAAAAACTCCTTTTTATCAAAACTGAGAAGCTAGGTTGGCCCGGCATCAAACACAGGAACTCAGACAGGGATTAGCGAGCGAACATGCTTTATGAGATTAGCCGAGTCGCTTTTTGAAACAATCAGATCGATTGGTGAGTTCACACCCATTAGTTGCTTCCTCACCGTATCAGCGTAAAGTGTGAACAAAATTATCGGAGTACCCGGTAAAATCCGTTTTATTTCCCGAGCGGCATCGTATCCATTCATTACCGGCATGGATAAATCAAGAATCACTAGGTCTGGCCCCCACTGTTTGGCAAGCGCAATAGCCTCCACGCCGTTCGTGGCTTCCGCGCAAAGGTCGTAGTCCTCCTCGATTTCAAACATCTCGCAGAGGGCTTTGCGAATTGCGGCTTTGTCGTCAGCTACCAGGATCGTCTTGGGCATCAGCGCTCAGCTCAAAAAGCCGGGATCTTCAACCTGGCGATGCATGCGACCAAGCTCAACACAAACTGACGTCCCTAGCGATACATCAAATCGTGTATTTAGCGCGTGGAAAAACTTATCGGCGTCCGAGCCGTGACTTGGCCAAGCGCAGGCGTTGTTTCCGTCTTCTTTCCCAACGGAGATTTGCACTCCCTCCTGAGAACCGACAAACTGCTTATAGCATCTGCTATCGCATGTCGCTCTGCTTGTTCGATTGAACCGATGCGCAGTTCCTTTGTCCGCAAAAAGATAGCTTTTTCTGCGCTCGCAACCCGGCCAGCGAGGTTCAGTGGATTTGTCTCCAGCAATGCTTCTACATAAAGCTGCTGCCATTCTCGTTGTGTGTCGCTCATGTCTGCCTCCCCTTCATGCGTGGAAGGAGTGTAGAAGTTAGGCTAGAAGCTTTCTGTACGCTTTTGCACAGTTTGTAAATTACAGTTTTCCGTTTTTTCCGAGACGATGACGAGGATGAACTCATTTCCTCTTTATGGCCTTAATAGCGTCTAACTTCCGGTCAACGTGTGGTCCTGAACGCGGAGCGCCGGAAAGCAGCACACAATGCTTCCCGACGGCGGCACCACATGTAGGACAGGGGACGGAGTACGATTGTTTGGGAGTGAGTTCTTTCTTTTTCATCCGCACAGAATACGCAACACCCAGCCGCGAGACCGTTCAATGTTGAACACTTTTGCATTGGTCGCTGCCCGCTTGGTGGCTGTATCTTTCCTTATGGCGCGAAGTCAATTTAGTCGTGCAGGACGACACTGAGGAGGGAAGAATCTACGTGGAGCCCGCCGTTGTACTTGATGAAGCCCAGCTTTTTGAATTTGTTCATGAAAAAATTAACGCGTGAGCGTGTTGTACCGATCATTTCCGCTAACATCTCTTGCGATACTTTGGGGACCATCTTTTGAGGCTTATCTTCCTTGCCATAGCGTGCCAGCAGCAACAATGTCCGCGCCAGCCGCTTCTCGCTGGAGTTGAAAAGCTGATCGACTAAATCTTCCTCAACCCGGATGTTCCTCGAAAGCATGTAAGAGATGAAGCGGTCGGAAAGCGCATGTTCGGCGTGGAGGACACGAATCATCTCGTTCTTTTCAATTACCAGTATAGTGGTCGCTACAACCGCAGTTGCCGATCCTATCCGTAACGGCTGACCGGCAAGGCAACCTTCACCAAAGAAATCGCCCGGGCCCAAAATTGCCACAACCGCCTCTTTGCCGGTCTCATTGACTACAGAGAGCCTCACACCGCCTTTTTGAATGTAGAGGACATTTTTAGCGAGATCGCCCTGCGAGAAGATCGCTGTCTTTTTCTTAAACTCCGTAACCTTGCGGGCTACACCCGCCGAATCGAGAAAAGCTTGGGCATCGAAAGCGGGCTTTTCCTTGAATTTTATCGTGGGTTTGATGCTTGATTTCGCGATTGCTCTCATAAAATCACCGCTAAATCACTAAATCACTCTTGATACACATGCTCTATGTCGTCGTCGGCAGCTCTCCGCGTCGGCGAGCCAAGAATCCGACGCCAACAAGCCCGACCAAAACGAGCGGAAGAGATCCGGCTTCCGGCACCGGCGTGGAACTTACATTGCCCTCGTCACGATGCCGTTCCCAATCATGACTTCTACCCTTTTCTCCCAACCGCTCTTTCCAGTCATAGAACGGGGAGAAATCTGACGCGTGGGAGTGAAGCGCATCCAAATTAGCAGGATGGACCACATTCAGACTGGAGCTAGCGACCACTCTACCTGAGAAACCATCGTTAGCGAACTCGTCCGACGGGGAAGCTCTATCAGCCCAGAGGGGTGCCGCCGCAATCAAAACAGCTCCGCAAAGCAGCAAGGTTAGTCTAGAGTTCATATGGTTTCTCCCGAAGACTTATTCGCAATACGGTTGCCAATTCCAACCTATTGAAAACACATAAGTTTGCAGCGCGGGCTGGACCATACTATCTAAATAGTTGCACATAACTGCCAAGTGAACGGGGTTCTAACTCACACCATGATTTCATAACGAATGTCGGTGGTCGTTGCATCGAAGTGACTCCTAGATTTTAAGATTCTTAAAACTGTAAAAATCTATGCTGGACTACTGGGGAACTCTTACGGTGAGCACTTGAAGATTTACTGACTCTGAGGCCACAAGCGTCGATGTTTCTTGAATGCTGACTGTTTGAGCGCTTGTAGTCGTGTAATTCACTGTGCTGCCATTGATGAACGGATTATTTATTGTGACGAGCCGGCCGCGTTGAATTCCTGCCACCAGCCCCACGCGATTGCCGTGCCCGATCCACCAGTTGTGGGGATCGTTATGTCGCATTGCAAATCCCAATACCAATTCGTTTGGTTTGTGCTCAGACCCAAACCCTAGCCGCGGCCGGGCATATTGCAGTTGTACCTCCGGCATTCACTTGGAAGTTGAGTACCGTTTCCTTGGCGGCGGCTTGATCTCCTACAATTCTGTATTCACGACACACGGCTCGCAGCCGGAGTCGTCAACGCGTATCTCTCCCACGGCCGGCCCACCTTTTCACATGAAGGCGATTTGTATTTTACGTGAGGCTTTAACAGCAACTTCGACCTGACGATTCTTGTTCCGATTGTCACAAATCATTTCGCCAACGCAGGCGGCCGACGGTTGGCGGGACAGGTTTAGGGGATACGATGCGGCTAATAAAATATCGTTTCTACAGGAAGGATTCGCCGCGAGGCACGACGCAGGCGTTCGTAACCTTTGGCCCGAAAACTTCCACCGGCGCGACTCATTTGACCGATGGAAATGGAAGTCTACTTCCGGTGAGTTTGCAACTCGGTTCCGGCTCGACGGATCTGCAAGCGAACTGGACGTACACGGGCATGTTCAACGACCGTTCACTTTTTGGCTTCCACCTGCTCCGGCGACATGTATTCGAAGGTGCCGACAATCGAATGGAATAAAACGGTTGTGGCCGCCATCAACAGGATGGCGGCCACAGGCCAGTTACCTCAGTGAGTGATATGGGCCTCAAAGGGTTGTGGATCACCTAGTCGGCCATCAGACCAAGCCGTATAATCTATCTCGCCTGTAAACGGTGGTCCGAAACCTCTGGCAACAACATAGTTGTCGGTGTAGTCACCGAAATTGGGAACGATGTCAGAGCTGATCGCATTCCAATCCGACGCCACATTCGTAATCTTGATATTAGATGGGGTCGCAGTCGTCCTTGGACTTACTCCAACAGCCTCGTACACGTTGGTGATCGCTGTATCTGGCTTTGCCCTGCCATACCAGCTAATGTAGAGGTTGCCGTCGTCATCAGTGTTGCGCATTCCGGGCAGGAATTGCCAGCCTTGTCCGGATGTCGCAGCCTTATCCACGACTACAGGCGCAAACTGGACCGGGAAGAGGCTCCCCAGAGAGAAGCTCTGCAGGAGTATATCCCCGGACGGTTTGACCCTCGCGTCGTTCCACACGATGCTCACCGTCCCGTGGCTGTCGCTCACTGCTATCCGGGGAAAATCGTTCATCGGGAAGCGATTATACCCAGGAATAAACGCCCCAGACAGAGAGGTCACTAACTCCGCGGTGTGGGTGAACGTTGAGCACGGGCTAGGTCCTGGCAAGGAGAGACAGCTGGCCGGAATAAAGCTGACAACCTCTTTCGTGGGGTCAGTTAAGCAGGCGCCAAAAGCAAAGACGCTCGGCCAGTTGTGCTCGTAGGCTACGTAGACATCGCCAGTACTGACGTCCACGGCAGGATACGCACCCTCATTCTCGCAGCCATTGGGATCAGGCGGAGCCACGACGAGATAGATTGGCCCATTGCCCGATCCATTCGAGCACACCGGCTGCATCGGGTTGTTGGTCAAATCACATGCCGCCAGAGCGATTGAGTCGCCCGCCGCGAAGTCGGTGTACGAGATGTAGAGTCTGCCTCTCACGGGATCAATGGCCATAAAGTCTTTGTCCAGAGAGGAGAACCCGCTGGCCCCGGTTGGGCTCGTCGCTACAACCGTCGGCTGTCCGCACTGGAGTGAGGACCCGGTTACTTGGCATGCGGTAACGGCTATCTCTAGTCCACCGGCAAAGGTAGCGAATAGACTGGAGATATAGAAATAGTGTTGTCCTTGAAACTCCCAAGCCTCGACACTGGGGTCACCCTCGTAAAGGCTGTTGGCGCAGTTGTTATTGGGTAGGCCACCCAGATCGGTGAAGGACGCTCCGGCGTTGTTGGAAAATCCAAATCCCGTAAGTTCTTCTTTATTGTTTGGTGACGGACAGGGCGAGGTAAACCCAGTGGCATCGTTCCAAGCCTCTACCACATACTGGTCGGCAGCGGCGATCGAGGTCTCGGATTGTCCATAGGCCTGCGTCCCGTTCGGCGTTATATCTTCGCCTGGATTAGCAGCGTCCACGTTCTTAATCCCTGGCACTATCGCCGCGAGAGGGCGGTGTAAACTGCCGAAATTGCGTTGGGATCCGAAACAGTACATTTGCGCGCCCTGGGACGCAAATATCCTTCCCTTCGGGTTTAGGTCGGGGTTAAATAGGTTCCTACAGAAGCGGGTCTTTTTCCCCATTTGCGCATTCGCCGTTGCTGGTACGAGGGTAACGACCAGCAATGCCATGGCGCCGATGAGGAATAATCCCAGAATTCGCTTTGCGAAAGTGTTCATGGATCCTCCTATTCTTAACCAGCATTTTTATACTCACGGCAGCTAGTACCAACAGCACCAGCCGCCGTGAGGTTGGTCCTCTTAACTGCGTGAAAGTCTCATATAGCGAACATCGGGTGATGTCAAAGTAATTCTAAGAAAATCGAGGTAGACCATCAGCTTTCTTGGCCGTCGAATCGAAGTAACAAGCCGTTTGCGGGGCAGACAACTCTCACTCCCGATAACTCGGGCGATCTCAATGGGTCGACGCAACACTAAGCTTGAACCCCCCTTGTATTTGAAAACAAAAGCTAAAATCGCTCGCTATGGCTAGAGCAGCTAGAACGCTGCCCTGGCAAGATTTTGGCCGAGTACAGCCAAACAGATAGTTCTCCCGCGGAAGCATTGCCGAATCAACGCACTGGATGGTGTTGCATCGACCGGTTGAGCTGGCACGCATAACCGGACATCTCTAACAATATCGGCTCTGTCAAACACTTTTTGAGCAGACTTCTCCAATCACTTAAAAGAGTTTTTTCGCGCCATGTCCGGTACCGAGCTCTCCCGCGTACGAACCGAATTCCGACTCCGTCCTCCGAGCCTATCAACCAAAGACTACTCGAGTCTAGAGGCCGACATTGTTATGCACTCAAGTCAGCCAAAAGGCTTACCTTGCGGCACTTGTTGAATTCTGAAGAGGTAGAACTATGCGGCAGGACGAAACAATTCAATTCGAAAAGGAACAATGAGCGCGATGGAGGATATTTTTTGAACCGGCGTACTCGCGCACCATAGGCGTTGCGGTATTATCATTCAGTTGCCGGTCCAGTGCGCGAGTGGAGATCGGTCAGGAGTCACCATGAGTTCGAAATTAGACGCCTTCAACAAAACGCGGGGGCGGACTCTGTATCTAATGCCAGTCGCCCTGCTGCTCATTAGCGTCGGGACGACAGCATCATCCGATGAGCCGCGCCAACCCGTTATCCATCCTTTGGCGAACGCGAATTTCGCCTCCGATGGAAACCCGGCGTGCCTCGGGAACGCAGTCGAGGCCGGAAATCCATCAACCGGACCTTCAACGGTTCTTCTCAAAGCGCAAAAAGGCTGCGTCGTTCCCTGGCATTCCCACTCTGCATCCGAACAGTTGGTTGTGGATTAAAGGCGCATTTCAGATTGAGATGGTTAGCGTACCATCAGCGATTCTTGAACCCGGCGGCTTTGTATTGATTCCGAGTAAAGAAGAGCACCAGTTCACTTGCACGCGGAAGAGTGAATGCCTTGTCCTTCTAGTGATCGATCGAGCCTTCGACAATAAATGGGTAAAACCTGTAGATTGAAGCGCCGGAGGAATCGACCGGTCGTTGCTTTAGTTCTAAACTCATGTCAGGTTCGGTATTACGCGTCTGCGAATTTGGTTAGAAGCACTCCCTGTTAGCGTATCGTGCCCTGGGTGCTTAGGAAAATGACGGCTCGGCCAAGCGGCTAACGCGGAATTATCGAAGATTTGGGGCTAGGCAGCGGGCCGAAACAATTCAATTCGAAAAGGAATGATTAGCGCGTTCGGTTCGTTGCAGGCCCCCGCAACCATCCGAATGCGGGTCCAGCCCGGAGACATGGGTTAGAAGCTGTGAAGAAACCTCGTTTGGAGCGGGGGACTCCAGATTTGGCGTGAGTTTGCTGGAATTCTAGTCTGGTGCCTCGAGTGTCTTGGCTCTCTTCAGAACTTTCTTACTCTTAGGTGACTGCCGGTGAAGCCCGGAGCTTGCTTAGGCGGATCCAATTCTGCAGGTTGTATGTGAGGCAGGCCCATAGCATTTCCATCTGCGTCTTTACCAAGCCCCGGACATGGAATTGCCGTAGGCCCAGCTTGGTCTTGATCCATGCGTGACAAAATTCCACGATTCTTCCCCGCGACCGTCTTCGCGGGTAGAAGAAAGAGCCTCACAGGTGAAGAGAAAACGGCTGGCATGGTCGGTGACCGTCAGCGGATAGCAGTACCCTGATGACCTCTCGCCTCGCTGCCAATTCCGTTCACGGCAGACAGGTTCCCGAGCAGCGAAGCAGACTGTACTAATGCTGCCCTTCGGAACAATGGAAAGAAACCTTCTATTCGTTTATAACAGCCTGGTCGGCCCTCAGGAGACCAGCTGAATCTTTCGGGAGAGGGAAACTCATGATCAACCTCAATAGTTGCCCAGCATCAAAGAAGGATCGAATTTCAGCGTTAGCTTTTGCTCTGGGAATTTGCCTAACACTGAGCTGTGCTGGAGCGACACCGGCCAGCACCGTTAGCAACACTTCAATTTCTCAGCCTTCAGTTTCACTAGCGCCATCGAATGTCTCGGAAATGTCCATCACGGCTCCTAGCGACGGCGCGACGGTTTCGGGCAGTCTCACCGTTTCGGCGAATGCCAGTGACACCAACGCGATTATCGGCGTGCAAATTCAAGTCGATGATTCAAATCTCGGGCAGGAACTGTTCTCTGCGCCATACTCAACAATCTGGGATACGAGCACCCTCACGAATGGGATCCATACTCTAAGAGTTGTTGCCCGGGACGCGATGGGTTACCTCGCAACCGGCACACCGGTCACAGTAGCGGTACACAACGACGCTGAAAACGGTGGTCCAAGTGACGCCATCCGGTGATTGGTGTCAGAAGATTAATAGCGTGCCACCTGGGACTACCGTGGTCATGGCGGCAGGCACATACACGTCCCCATGCCCAATCCGAAATTCTGGAACTTCGACCTCGCCTATCGTCATTCGTTCGGCGGGTCCTCAGGAGGCAAGCAGAGCTGTCCTTGCTTACCGGGGGAACACCTCCAATGTCGTTGACGTATACGGTGCTTATTTGGAGTTTGAATGGCTGACCTTCATGAACACACAGCAGTACGTCGATGCCATCAGAATCCGCAGTGGACACAACATTACTGTCCTCGAAAACAGTTTTGAGAATTTGGGTGGAACAGCAGTTGTTTATAACAGCCCGGGAACAGTAGACGGGATTAGTATAGTTGGAAATACAATCGAACATTCAAAGTATACCCCCATATACTTGGGCTGCCATGATGGGACCCAGTGCCACGCAACGAACCTACTCGTCGAGGGCAACTTGATTGATGGCGTGCACCCGGCCAGCGGCGAGGTCGGTTACGGAATGGAAGTAAAGCTGAATTCGTTCGGAACGGTCCTCGACAATACGGTCTACGATACCCACGGGCCCTGCATCGACGTCTATGGCTCCAATCGAGGTGATCCTGCGACCCTGGTCGAGGGGAATTACGTTCAGGGCTCTAAGACCGACGCCGGAATCAATATCAGCGGCGGTCCCGCCATTGTGCGCAACAACGTTTCCGTAGGCAATGCCTACGGCGGCATTTATGCGCAGGACTATCATAATCGCGGACTTCAGAACAATGTCTGGATCGTTTTCAATACGGTGCTCGCGAATCAAACGGGAGGAATTGTGGTCCAACACTGGACTGCAGAAAATGAAAACGTGCTGGCATATAACGCCGTTGCGACTTTATCGTCAGAACCCCCCATTGAGCCTCCGTCCCCAGGCGGTACGATTCTCACAAATGTGGAGTGTGATCCGCCAACCTCCTGTTTCGATCAACCTACACTTTCCCCCTACGATTTATGGCCGTTGGGCGTCGGCCCTCTGATCGGCGTTGGAAGAAACGGCGCGCAGCCGTGGAGGCCGCAGTATGACTTCATGTGTGTTCCGCGCGGAAACGCGGCAGATGTTGGCGCGTTCCAGCGCACGGGTCCCGGCAAAGGTCCATTGCTCGGCGGAGGAAAAGCACGTCCCGTCTGTGAATAATTGACTTTGCAGCATTACCATTCACGATTCCGCACCATGTTCCGAAAACCTCCTCAGCTCGCCTGCGGTAACTGCTGTCGAATTAAGGACAAGATTCGCTGCTTTTAGAGTTCCGAAAACAAATGTCTATGGTGGCCTCGATCCCGCCAGCTGTCTATGGATGTTCAAGAAAATTGCAAACTACTAAGAGTTACCGCCACCCGAAAAACTCAAAGCCCTGCGGGACGCATTCATTCGGATGATTGGCGCGCTGCGGGACAAGAAGACAATAAGACGAGAAGACCTCGCTCTCGTGTTGCAGTATACCGATACCAGCGGCATAGATATCGCGCGACCACTCGCAGCCACGGCGCGCTACTTACGCGAGAAGAAGCACCTGACGTGACGGGAAGTCAGCCGAATATCCGGTTTTCCGAAGTCCCGTGAGCGTTTTGTGCCTAAAAGAGTTAATGAAAATATTTTTCAAAACTGTGCTGTTTTGCACAGTCACAAACGGTGGCCTTCCGCATTCTGGTTATCCGCGACGGCGTTGCAGACTTGGGCGAGGGGAAAACTTGCGTTATCTGATTTTCCAGTCCCGCGCAACTCGACAGTATTTTGCAGCGCGATACGCTTACGAGCGAAGAAACGTACATGAGACGAGAAGAAAAGGGGCGGAAATGAAGGAATACGAGATTAGCAAGATGTGGGTTCGAAGCTTCACTATGGTCTTGTTCCTGGGCATTTTCCTGTGCGGCTGCGGACGAGAACAAACTGTCAGCCCCGTTCCTGTTGTAGTTTCCACCAACCCCGCGAATGGCGCCACGGCTGTTCCCGTCGCCCAAGTAATTACCGCGACCTTCAATCAGGCCATGGATCCCACCACTATAAGCGGATCGACTTTTATTGTGACTGGACCGGGCGCAGTGGCCGTGAACGGCGTAGTCACCCTGGCGGGAATGACGGCAAGCTTCACCCCCAACGCACTGCTCGCCCCCAGCACGCTCTACACCGCGACGATCACGACGGGAGCTGCAAATCCCGCTGGAAACCCTCTGGCAGCCGATTTTGTGTGGATGTTTACCACCGGGACGATTCCGACTGTCACTGCCACCAATCCCGCTAACGGCGCCATAACTGTCCCCATAAACCAGAAAATTACTGCAACCTTTAGCGAAGCCATGAATCCGGCAACCATCACCGCGGCAGGAACGTTCACAGTTGCCGTGGCGGGAGGCGGAGCGGCGGTGGCCGGCACGGTGACCTATGTAGCGGCCACCAATACGGCGATGTTTGCGCCCACGGGAAACTTGCTCCCGAGCACTCAATACACGGCCACCATTACCACGGCAGCGCAAAGCGCAGCGGCGGGCAATTCACTCGCGAGCAACTTCGTTTGGAGTTTTACCACCGGTCTGACGGCGGACTTGACCGCGCCTACTGTGATTTTCACCAATCCTGCCTCGGGCGACGTCGCCGTTCCTACAAATCAGAAAATAATTGCGACGTTTAGCAAGCCCATGGATTCGTCCACAATCACCGCAGCCGGAACATTTACAGTAGCCGTTGCCGGAGCGGGCGGAGCTAACGTTTCTGGAACTGTTAGTTACGCAGGTAACTCCGCGACGTTCACTCCAAGCGCAGCTCTGACGCCCAGCACGGATTACACCGCCACCATCACAAATGCCGCGCTAGACCTTAGCGGCAATGCCCTGGCCGCTGGTGCCGTGCCCAATCCGTGGAGCTTTACCACCGGCGCAGGTCCAGACGTTACAGCACCGACGATCACCCTCACCAGTCCAGCAAGTGCGGCAGTGAGTGTTTCGCTTAACACCGTTGTCAGCGCGACTTTTAGCAAAGATATGGATCCGCTAACCATCACCGCTCCCGGCACATTTACTCTGGCCGTCGCTGGAGCCGGAGGTGCAGCGATTACTGGAACTGTTACCTACGACGCCGTGAACGACATTGCGACGTTCACGCCTGCTGCTAACCTGACACCGACGACGCAATACACAGCCACAATCTCGACCGCCGCGACAGACCTGGGCGGCAATGCGCTCGCAGCGGGGGTTGTACCGAATCCTTGGAACTTCAACACCGGCCTCGTCGCCGGCCCAGTGGGCCCGAATCTTGGCGCGGCCTCCACATTTGGATCTATCGGAGGCAACGCCGGCATAACCAATCAAGGTATCAACACGGTGATTAACGGGGACATCGGCACAACCGGAGCCTCGACCTTGGTAACCGGATTCCACGATGCGGGTGTCGGATGTACTTACACAGAAACGGGAAGCAACATCGGATTCGTG
>Ga0185299_10006495_pt1 | contig 12405 bp, 11 predicted proteins | sample PaiPotPPA55metaG_FD_128002 | JGI IMG/M metagenome (GOLD analysis project Ga0185299, IMG submission 128002) | Iron sulfur acid spring bacterial and archeal communities from Banff, Canada, to study Microbial Dark Matter (Phase II) - Paint Pots PPA... ...
GCTCTACGTGTTCCAGCGCACGCCGTCCTCGATCGACGTGCGCGACCAGCGCGCGACGACCGACGAGGAGCAGACGATCTGGGCCAAGGAGCCTGGATGGGCTCGGGCCAGACGCGCGCGCTTCGCGAAGATCTCGGAAGTGCGCGCCGCCGTCCTCGCCAACGACGACTACCTGGCGGGCAAGATTCAGGATTTCAAGGAGCGCAAAAAGCACGACCGTGAGCTGACCCGGGAGGAGCTGATGCAGAAGCAGCTCGATTCCAGCTTCCGCCTCATGGAGCAGGTCCGGGCGCGCGTGGACGCGATCGTCAAGGACCCGAAGACGGCGGCGGCGCTGAAACCGTACTACCCGTATGGCTGCAAGCGGCCGACCTTCCACGACGAATACCTGCCGGCGTTCAACCTGCCGCACGTCCATCTGGTCGATACCGCACCGCGCGGCGTCGCCGAGATCAACGAGCGCGGCGTCGTCCACGACGGGGTCGAATATCCGCTCGACGTGCTGATCTACGCCACCGGGTTCCAGTGGATGGGCACCTCGAGCTTCAACATGGTGACCGGCCGCGGCGGCCGCACCCTGAAGGACAAGTGGGAGACCGAGGGGACCAAGACGTTCCTCGGCCTGCATAGCCGCGGCTTCCCCAACCTGTTCATCGTCACCGGTCCGCAGGGCGGCGGCGGCAGCTTCAACTTCACCGACGTGATCTACGCGCACGCCGACTATCTCGTTTGGGTAATGCAGACCATGCGGGAGCGCGGCGCGCGCATCGTCGATGTCCGCAGGGAGCCGGAAGATAAGTATGCGGAGCATTGCCGCGAGGTCGACATCGCGACTGCGCCGCTGCGCGATTGCATCTCCTACTATAACGGTGAAGGTAAGGCGGCACCGGGGAGCCTGGCCTATTACGGGGGCCGCCAGTGGGATAAGTACCGCATCGAAGCGCAGTCATCGCTTGAGCCGTACGTGTTCGAAGACGGGGATTCGACCGTGTCGGTGGCGGCCGAATGAGAACGCACGTGGCAGGGGCGAATCGTCCCGATACCGCTTACTGATGGACCTGCCAATTTGGCGCCCGGATAGGTTTCGCCGGATTCTTGGGAACAGCGCCGCAGGAGACGCTTGCCGGGTCCATGTGCGATCGCGAATTGCGCCCAACACGCGCGGATTATGAGCTATTCTCGAAAATGTTCTGAAAGTAGTTCTTCTGGATGTTCGTCAAGCGTTCCAACCATCGCGGTTTGTAATCGAACTTCGGGCCGCGCGCTGGATTGCCTGTGGGTAGATAAAGATACGCCATTGATCAGCGCCTCAATATGGCGGCTGTGTTTGTCCTCCGGATCGCCGGGCAGGCCGCGACGACTCTCGACCGGATCTGCGCCATGCGCGAGGATTGCGACGCCATTCCAGCTCATACTGCCCATGCCAGATCACGCCATAGCCGGCTTAGGGCAAATAACGCCTTCCGAAATTTCTCCTGAGGCGCCTTCCACTCCTGAAGACACGCAACGTCCGGCTTGGATTCGGCGAGCCAGCGCAAGAGCACCGATAGCCGAGCACTGATGCCGTTGACGTTGAAAGTCGCTATCTTCATTGGGCTTCCGATTAATCGTGACGAGCGTCTTAACAAACCTGTCACATCGCCCTGATGGTGTAGACTTAGCTTGTGCGGAAGGAAGACGCTACCGAGTTGCTCTCTATCAACGGACGCGAAGTCCGAGTTACTAACCCCGGCAAGCTCTATTTCTCGAAGCAGACAAAGCTCTCAAAACTTGACCTGGTTCGCTACTATTCGTCAGTCGCGCCGGGCGCGCTCGTCGGAGTCCGGGACCGTCCGGTTGTCCTCAAGAGATACGTCAACGGCGCCGAAGGTGAGCCGTTCTATCAGAAGCGCGCACCGGAGCAGCGTCCCTCGTGGCTGCGAACGATAACACTCGCGTTCCCTTCAGGACGCACTGCGGAAGAAATTGTTGTCGATGACGCCGCCGGGCTTGCGTGGATCGTCAATCTTGGTTGCATCGAGCTGCATCCGCATCCTGTGCGCTCCGGCGATCTCGATCATCCGGACGAGTTGAGGGTCGATCTCGATCCCGGTCCTGGCGTCGGTTGGACGGAAGTGCGCACGGTCGCGCTCGAGGTGAAGTCGCTGCTGGATGAGATGGGCCTTCGTGGCTGGCCCAAAACCAGCGGGTCGCGGGGGATGCACGTCAATGTGCGGATTTATCCGCGATGGACCTTCGACGAGGTGCGTCGCGCGGCGCTGGCTCTGTCGCGAGCGGTCGAACGGCGCGCGCCCACCCTGGCCACTTCGAAATGGTGGAAAGAGGAGCGGCATGGCGTGTTCCTCGACTACAACCAGAACGCGAAGGACCGTACGACCTGCTCGGCATATTCTGTGCGGCCGCTGCCGGACGCGCGCGTCTCTGCACCTCTCCACTGGCACGAGGTTCCCGACTGCGAGCCGTCCGACTTTACCGTGCTCACAATTCCCAAACGCTTTCTTGAGGTCGGCGATCCGCAGGAGGGCATCGACGGAGCGGCCGGTTCGCTCGAAAAATTGCTCGAGCTGGCGGCACGAGACGAAGCCGCGGGTCTCGGCGACGCGCCCTGGCCGCCGCACTTTCGCAAGACGGAGAGCGAGCCGCGCCGAGTGGCCCCTTCGCGTGCCAAGTCGCTCGCAAAGACGCCGCGAACGAAGATGCCGCTGATCGTTGTTGCGAACTCACCAAGCAAGGAGGCCGCGCTTTCGGGTCTCGAAAGATGGAAGCGCAAACATGCCGAGGTTGCGGAGCTTATCACCGCCGATGACGTGCTGGTCGATTCGATGCGGGGGAGATCGTCCACCTGGACGCGGATCCGAATAAACCTGCGCCATGTGCCCGAAGAGTTACGGCCTCTTCAGCAAACTCCTGATCCTGATGACGACCCAACTCGCGAATGGCGTAAGATAGGTGCGTCGAAGAAAGGTGCTTGAGCGCGGATCCGAATAAACCTGCGCCATGTGCCCGAAGAGTTACGGCCTCTTCAGCAAACTCCTGATCCTGATGACGACCCAACTCGCGAATGGCGTAAGATAGGTGCGTCGAAGAAAGGTGCTTGAGTGCGGATGGGCTCAGATGTCTATGGCAAAAATGGCTCTCAGCTCGTGGGGCGGAACAACTTCAAGCTGCTCGTAGGTGCAATCGCGTGGCTTCTTGTCAGTACGCCATCTGCGGAACTGCGCCATATGACGGAAGCGCGTGCCCTGCATATGCTCGTACGCGACTTCCACTACTAACTCCGGTCTGAGCGGCTCCCACGAAAGATCCTTGCCGTGGCTCCAGCGGCTCTGACCTCCCGGCATCCGATGCGTTGCATCAGTTGAAGTGGGCTCCGCCCATGACTTCCACGGATGATCGGCGAGAGCGTTGTGACGATAGGGAGCCAGAAATCTCACCAGTTCCTGACGTTTAGTTTGCGTGAAGCTCGCGCACACGCCGACGTGTTGCAGCGCCCCCGACGCGTCAAACAGGCCGAGCAGAAGCGAGCCGATCGCCGTGCCGTTGTGGCCTCTGTGCCATCTAAAGCCCGCCACGACGCAATCGCAGTCGCGCTCATGCTTAACCTTGAACATCGCGCGCTTGTCAAGTTGATAGGCGCCGGAAATCGGCTTGGCCATAACCCCGTCGAGGCCCGCGCCTTCAAAGCGCCTGAACCAATCCGATGCGACATTTAGTTCACGCGTTGCCGGAGTCAGATGGATTGGCGGCACCGCACGGGCCAGCAATGACTCCAGCTTTTCGCGCCGATGCTCGAACGGTTCGCTCCGCCAATCGCGGTTTCCTTCGCACAGTAGGTCGAAAAAGACCATAGATGCAGGAGTCTGCCGGGAAAGCAGTTTCACCCGCGAGGCAGCTGGATGAATCCGAAGCTGCAACTCCTCGAAGTCGAGCCCATCGTTCTTCGCCACAACGATTTCGCCGTCGAGAACGCATCGAGCGGGCAACTGTGCATTCAGCGGCTCGAACAACTCGGGAAAGTATCGATTCAGCGATTTCGCATCGCGGCTCTGAATAAGGATTTCGTCGTGGTCGCGGAAGATCAACGCGCGAAACCCGTCCCACTTCGGTTCAAAGATCCATGTTTGACCCGCCGGTAACTCGTCAATTCGCTTCGCGAGCATCGGCAGTATCGGCGGGTTCACGGGAAGATGCACGCTTCCAACGCTATTACCGTGACGGGAGCGAACCAATCCCGAAGATGCATCGGGATGTGATGTAGTGTCGATCCGGGATTTCCGTATTCGCCGGAATTTCTCTCGCCGCGTATCGTCGAGGCGATCGCCGAGGGACTCCAGCCGGCGGAACTGACCGTTGAGGCGCTTACCCGGGGAATCGCGCTTCTGCCTAACGAGCGAGCATCAAAACGCTATCAGAGAACAGTTTTTGCTTTTCAGCGACCGATTAACTGCTGAAGCTCTTCGTGATATCGCACTCCTTTGCACTTCGATCCTGGAAGCTCGGCTCTCGATCTGACGCAGATCGTCTTGACCTAAGTTCGATTGACGCTGCGCCTATGGATCGAACAAGCAGCGCACAATAAAGATCAGGCGAATTCTTAAGCGACAGACCTTGCGTGAATCCTATCCTAATGAAGATCTCCTCGGGTATAAGTTGTTCGCCGAGAGTCTCTCCGAAAGTATTGCCAAAGTGGATGCTTCGGAAGGCTTAGTGATCGCGTTATACGGACTTTGGGGCTCGGTTTCCAATGCAACTGAAGCCGCGAGGAGTTGAGTTGCGCTCAATTGTAGGCGTCACATTTGTTCAGCGGCCATCGTCGATCTGCCGCTAGTGAGGGCGGTCGCTCACGCAAATCACTGGTTCGACGAGCTCGGCGCAGCAAGGCAAATCTTTGGCTGCGATCGCTGCGCGCTAAGCACTAGCGTTCGCTACGTGGGCGGCGCTTGATCCGCCTGGCTTTACTGGCGCCGGATATCGTTGAGTCCATCGTGGAGAGGGCCGGCAGCCGATCACTCTTACCGAGGAAGCGCTCACCCGACGTATCGAGCTTCGCTCTGATGGCGCTCGCGGAGAACCGCCCTGAACCTCGAGTACTGCGCGCGTGCAGCGGCGATTTCGGGAAGTTCATAAACAGACGGTCAACCACAAAACGTAGACTCACTCTGTAATTAAGCGACTATTGCCGTAATCCGGTGCACGCTGAGCATGGGGGCTAAAATTGGAACCAAAACGCTCAAGGACTCTCTTTGCGACTATGAGCCGGTCAGGGCTATCGGCGGACGAAGTTGAATTGAATGCGATCGAAAATATCGTACTCGCCGAAACCAAGGCTTTCGCTCCATTTCTGACTATTTCTCTCTTTGGATCCTTCACTGGGACTCCGTAATCTCGGGCGTTGCCAGCTCCGGTGACTGAGAGGTCGCGTTCTTCCAACGAGAAAGATCTCGCTCCAGAAGATCCTCGAGCGAATCGATCTCGGGTCGCAGCAAATCGCGCAACCGCCGTTTCACAGATGGATCAAGCGGTGAAAACGCCGGGCCACCCTCAAAACAAAAACGCCAGACCCCGGCCTTGTCCAGCCACCTGCGTGTCCGGTACATCCGGCGCGAGCCCAGCCAATTTCGGAGTTGCCGGCCCGTGCGGGCCAGTCTCGCGCTGCGGGGTGAGACTTCGATCGTGTTGATTTTGTCGCGCGCGCGTTCTGCTCCGATATCTATCCTGCCAATTCCAATGAAATCCGTAATGTTATCTAAATAAGCCTGTGAATCCTCCTCAAGATCATCATTGATAACGACTAGAACATTTTGTCCGCCGAACTTCGTTTGCCAGTCCCGGACGTGATTTGCGTAGCTGCTAAACGACAGGACCTGCGCAGTGTCTGACGAAAAATCCGCGAAACCCGCTTCAACCAGTCCGCTTCTACGCCTCAATTTGTAAAACGAGTAGAGTCGTTCGACGGGATCGCGCAGAGTAATCACTATCCTGCACCTTGGAATGTGCATGCTGATCCGTTCTCGTGATTGCACTTTCAGGAAATAGGCGGGACAGATCTCGCCGACGACGGGCTCATTGGCGCAGTGGCGGAAATGCCCTTCGTACCACGTCAAACCCCGCCTATAGTTCCGAGAAAAGAAATGAGTCTCCTTAACATTGAGCGGCAGGCCGACACGCCGGCGCAACACCCGGTTGAGCCAGGTAGTAGCGGTCCGCGGCGGACCTACCGCGATAAAATCAGGCAATCGTATGCTGCGTGCTGTGTCCATCAGATTATTTTGTCTGGCAAGCGCTCAAACCAAGACTGGCTTCTCTAATTCAGAGTTACTGCGAAAAGCTTTGAGACAGTGGGCGCATCGCTTCAGTGTCAAAACATCCCTGAGCCGCTACGGAGTTCCGCATTCCATCGAGACAGATCGCGTTGAAGAAGTTCCTCCAACTTCTCAATCTCTGGTCGAAGGCAACTCCGCAATCGCAATTCGGCGGCGGAATCAATTGGCGGAAACTCCTCTCCGCCCCCGAAGCAGAATCGCCAGACGCCGATTCGGTCCAGGAACTCCATCGCTCGGTATAGTCGATGCGACCCTAGCCACTTCCGTAACTCACGGGCGCAACGAGCCAAAAGAGGACTAAAGGGAGCTTGCCTGATGCTGTTTATCGGCTCGGCAGCTGCGCGCACCTCCGCAAGCCTGATCGAGCGAATTCCAATGAACCCGGTTACCTGGTCAAAAAAACTCTGAGGATTGGCCTTCAAATCATCGTAAAACGTCACCAATACATTCTGCATTCCAAAACCTTTCTGCCAGGCCCTGATATGATGAGCGTAGCGGGTCGTTTTGAGCATATTACGGTCGCGAAGTGTCTCCTCGAAACTTCCCGCGACATAGCCCTGCCGCAACAGCTTGTAAGTCGAATAGATTTGCTCGGTCGGATCGCGTAGCGAACAAATGATCTTGCACCCCGGGATGTCCGTCGAGATCCTTCCTCTCGCTGTCGAAGAACGAAAATAGCTTGTGCAAATCTCACCTACTTGTAGCTCGAGTGGACAGTCCGCGAAATGGCTTCGATACCAGAACAGACCGTTTGAATAACTTCGCGTGAAGAAGTGGGTTTCCTTCGTGCCTTCAGGCAGCCTGACATGCCCCCTCAACACGCCATCCAGCCATGTGGTAGCCGTCCGCGGGGGGCCAACCGCAATGAAGTCCGGTAGTCGCCCAGGCTTTCGCTCGTTCATAGCAGTCGTCCTATTCCGCTAGGTGGTCGAAGCCGCGGCCGCGGTGGCCACTCATTCGTAATGCAAGGCTTCGATCGGGTTCAGTGATGAAGCTTTGCGTGCGGGGTAATATCCGAAGAACACCCCAACAGCGACTGAAAACAGAAATCCGCCGCCAACGGCCATTGGAGAAACCAAAGTTGGCCACGACGCAACCGCCGAGATCACGTGCGAGGCGACTACACCAAGCAAAGCGCCAGCTAGACCGCCTATCAAGCTCAGAAAGACTGCTTCAACCAGAAACTGCAAGAAAATATAAAGCCGCCGAGCTCCTATAGCCATTCTGATACCTATCTCGCGTGTTCGCTCGGTGACCGACACCAACATGATATTCATAATACCGATGCCGCCGACCAGGAGAGAAATCGAGGCGATCGCAGCGAGCAACATCGTCATCACCTTGCTGGCGTCTTCGGAGGTGCGAGCAATATCGGCGAGATTTCGGACAGTAAAATCATCTTCTGAGCCCGGACGCAAGTGGTGACGCTCCCTCAGGGTTTTGGAAAGCTGGACAATCGCGAGATCTACCAAGTCGGCATCAGAAGTTTTCGCGTAGATTCTATTCACTTTGCCTAAAAGCTTCGCCGAAGTACCCAAAGCATTATTTTTAGCCGAAAAGGGATTGGAGAGTTGTTGAGTAATGGAGAAACCTGGGGCAGAAGCGGAGCCGATTACCTTGCGCTCCGCGGTTTCGAATGGAATCAGAACGACGTCATCCTGATCCTGGCCGGTGTTATTTTGGCCCTTAACAGTGAGCACGCCAACGACTCGAAATTGCACGTTCTTGATTCTGATAACTGAACCTACTGGATCCTGGCTATCACTGAACAGATTGTTCACTACGGTTTGACCCAATACGCATACGGTGGCCGCTCGATAGGCCTCTTCTTCGGTAAATGAACGACCGCCGGCCAGCGGCCATTCACGAACCGCCAGATAATCCGGTGTTGTGCCCTCAATGATCGTGTTCCAATTCCGCTGGGCGTTGACGACCTGCGCACTCTGGCGTGTGTCATACGACACCATCATGACCGCCGGATCGTTATTCCTGATAGCCAGCGCGTCCTGGACCGTGAGTTTCGAATTACTGCCGCTGCCTGCGCGCACGCCACCTGAGGTAGTGGTACCCGGCATTACGATCACCAGGTTTGTCCCCAAGCTTTTGATCTTTTCGGCGACCGACATGCGTGCACCTTCGCCAACCGCCGCCATCGCCACCACTGCGGCGACACCGATAAAGATACCTAACATCGTGAGCACCGCGCGCAGCTTGTTACGGCGCAATGCGCGCAGCGCGGCGCGGATTGTCATCGATGCGAGTGCTAAGGCCTCACTCTCGATTGCGAGAGACGGAGCACCCTCGGCAGGGGAGCTCAGCGTTGGCGGTTCGACCGCCGCTGTTTTCCCTTCAGTCGCCGTTCTCTCGTCAGAGACGACCCGGCCGTCGCGAAACGTGATCACCCTATCGGCGTAGCTTGCAATCGCCATTTCGTGAGTAACTAATATGACAGTCAGGCGCTCGCTCCGGTTGAGTCCGCGTAGGATTTCCATAATCTCGGCGGAATTGCGCGAATCGAGATTCCCCGTGGGCTCGTCGGCCACAAGGATGGGAGGCTGGTTAACCAACGCACGCGCGATGGCAACACGTTGTTGTTGGCCACCCGAAAGCTGGTTGGGGTTGCTTTGCTCGCGACCCTGCAATCCAACCTGGCTCAGTAGCCCATGCGCACGTTTTCGCGCCCGCGCGGTCCAGCCAGAATAGAACAACGGCAGCTCAACATTTCTCTAAGGCACTCGTTCGGGCAAGAAGATTGAAACTCTGGAAGACGAAGCCGATGCAGCGACTTCGAATCATCGCGAGAGTGGCTTCGTCCAGCGTTCCAACATCCACTCCGCCCAGCAGATAATGCCCGCCGGTCGGTTTGTCGAGACAGCCGAGGATGTTCATAAGTGTGGACTTGCCAGAACCTGACGGACCCATTATCGCAACGAACTCGCCCTGCGATATCGTGAGGCTCACATCGTTGAGCGCTTGTACCTCGATATCACCCAAATAATAGCGTTTGGAGACGTCGAGAATTTCGATAAGTTGCGGCATCGCAGCTTCGCTTTAACTCGAAAGCTGAGGCGGCGTGGCTTCATGCGCTCGCTTGACGTGCCTCTTTTCCTCAATCACTACCTTCTGACCAAGCCTGAGATCGCCATTTACGATTTCGACGTAATTGCCGTCGTCAAGTCCAGTCGTAATTTCCACCGGTTTCAGACTATGGCCGTGCTTTACCCAGATCTTCGCGCGATTCGGCTTCGAGTTAGCCGGATCGGTGCCCGAGTAAGTCGAGGCGCTCTGCGATATGTCGCCACGCGGGACAAACCGTAGCGCTTGCGAGGGTATCCGCGTAACATCGTCGCGCCGCGCCGTCACTATACTCACATTCGCAGTCATCCCCGGCTTCAATAGCAACTCCGGGTTCGCAACCCTCACGACAACGTCATAGGTGACTACGTTCTGGACGGTTATGGGAGCTTGACGAACTTGAGCGATAGCCCCTTGTAATTCACGATCGGGAAAAGCATCAACTCGAAATGTGACTATCTGGCCTTCATGTACTCCACCGATATCTGACTCGCTAACCGTGCAGTCGACCTGCATTTGCGTGAGCTCCTTAGCGATCACAAACAGTGTTGGGGTCTGAAAGCTCGCTGCTACGGTTTGACCTACGTCGACATTTCGAGATACCACGATGCCGTCACCGGTGAGGAAATGTTAGTATAATTCAGATTAACCTCTACTTCCTTGAGCGCCGCCTCCTGCTGCCTGATTAGGCCCTGATCCAGCGCAATCTGCGCCAATGCCTGCTGGTAGATACTAAAATCATTATCCACTGTATTTTGCGAAGCGGCGCCCAGTAATAGAAGCCCATGATTACGCTCGTAAAGCAGCTTCTTGTAATGCATATCGGCTTCGTCCTTGATCAGAGCCATTCTCGAATTCGAGAGCTGCGCGCGCGCCTCTACCAGCTTCAATTCGTAAGGCTGGGGATCGATTTTGGCGATGAGCTGACCTTTTTTTACGGCGGCATTGAAGTCCGCGTAGATGGCTATGATTGGGCCGGACACGTAGCTTCCGACTTGGACAGCGATCACGGGATTCAGCGTACCGGTGGCGGTAACGGTACGAACTACAGCTCCCTGAGTCACTTCGGCGACTACGTACTTCGTCGGTTCCGATGTGCCGCGCATGAAGTACAGGATCCCGGCAATCAGCGCAAAGAACGCAGCGATAAACCCTCCTGTCCGACGTGAGACTGAAAGTGCACGGTACCACGGGCCTCGCTGAGAAACAGAATCAACCAGCGCCGGGATGTCCATTTGCGAAATCATTTGAGATACCTAAAGCGTGAGTACCAAGGCGACCTACGAGGGTTATCCAGAGCGAAGTTGATCTGGAAGATCCTGAGCAAAGTCCCCTCAGCATGCTTCAATGATAACTTGGCTGTTTCGAGATCAAGTTGCGCCCGCACCTGATTTCCAAGCTCCGCGATAAGCTCCTGTTGATACTGCAGCAACTCGTGCGTATCCGATACGCCTCCGCGATAGCGCGCCTCCTCCGCGCTCAATGCCGCGCGCGCGTAGTCGGTAGCGGCGTTCGTAGCGTGCACCCGCTCGGCGCTGGTTCTAAGGTTGCTCAAAGCGGTTTCTACTTGCACTACTATTTGCGAGATTTGTTCGCGGTAGCGCAGACGCTGTTCATCGGCTTGAACCCGTGCCTGAGCTAATGCTGAATTCGCATAGTCGTTCGATAGTGGCACTTCCAGATTAAAGCCCACCGCATAATCATAATAGCTAAAATTCCAGAGCTGATTCAGCGCATCTCCATAGATCCCTCTGAGCGGCAGTGTGCTTCCAGTAGTCGTGCGGCCACTTACGATGCAATTCGGCGCGCCAACATCGTGGAAATGAAAACAATTCGCGCTCCCAGCGGTCGAGTTGATGCCAAATCGCGCTCCGATATCAAGCTTCGGCAGGGTCTGATTCTCGGCGAATCGTACCTGTAGCAGCATGCTCCGGATCGCCTCCCGCATGGCTGCGAGTTCCGGCCTGTACTCAACCGCCGCCTCCATCGATCGTTCGTCATCAAGCTTTAGGTTATCAGCGCCAATTGGCGTATCAGAGGGCTCGATTTGCTTCGGCAAATACGCATGGCTCGGGGTTAACATGACGTCTTGGCGCAGTACCGCGCGCGCAATTGCAAGTGTATTATTCGCGGCAAATAGTGTGGCCTGCCAGCTTTCAGTTTCGGCTTGTGCTTCCTGGACATCGATCTGTGCGACCATCCCCAGCTGCAGACTCACTAGGTTTTGGTTCAAGAGGTCTTGTGCGAGCTTCAGGGCGCCGGTTGCAACGCGGAAATTCTCTTCGGCGCGTACCACATTCCAGTATTCCGCGCCGACTTGCAGTACGAAGTCCGAAAGGTGTTGCTCAAGGTTGTATTGTGACTGCTTCTGACCTAGCTCTGCCAGTCGGACATTTATGGTGGCGAAATCGAACCCGAAGTTACGAAGCAAGGGCTGTGTTAAGGAAATTCCCAGTGACGGATTATAGCTGGGATTTACCGTCCAGGTTCGCGCGTTCGATTGATAGCGGTTGTTGTCAAAGTTGATCGACAACGAACCATTGGTCAAGGACGAAAGCTTCGTTATTTCGAAGTTCCAGTCGTATTCCTTGCGCTCGAACGCAGGCGTGCCCACAGTCCCGAAGTTGGTAATCGCGGGAACCACGTCTTTCGTCTCGGAGAGGTCCGCACGCATCAGCGGGTCGAAGGCGGCATTCGCCTGCCTCACCGACTCTTCCGTCGCGAGCGGCTCCAGCATTTCAGCTTTCATACCCGGATTGTTGCGGATCGCGATGTAGATTGCTTCCTTGAGGCTCAGACCCGCCGTTGAGTGATCGCGTTGTTGGAGATATCCGCTATTGGGCTGCAGTTCGAGCGGCAGTGATTTGTCAATTGGCGACCACTGATTGACCAGAACGTTACCGGCGCCGGTGCGGCGCTCATACTTCGCTCGCTTGGTTTTTGAGGTGGCGACCCGTGGCGACTTGAGCGAACTGAACGGAGCGGAGAGTTGAACCTGTGAACCCGG
>Ga0185299_10006497_pt1 | contig 12405 bp, 11 predicted proteins | sample PaiPotPPA55metaG_FD_128002 | JGI IMG/M metagenome (GOLD analysis project Ga0185299, IMG submission 128002) | Iron sulfur acid spring bacterial and archeal communities from Banff, Canada, to study Microbial Dark Matter (Phase II) - Paint Pots PPA... ...
CTTTCGGGCTCTGGACGACATTCAGTCTGATGTTGCACAGGAGGAGAATCGGATCGCCATACTGAGCCAGGCCCATCCAGACGCGAAGGTACGTGATGCTGCGATTGAAGCGGACCAGAAATTCAGTGCGTGGGCCGTGGGCGTCGACTATCGCAAGGATGTTTACAAAGCTGTGAAGGCATTCGCGGCGACCAGCCCGAAGCTGCAAGGTGAAGACCGGCGTTTGTTCGAGGAACAGCTGCGCGATTACAAGCGCGCGGGACTGGACCTTCCGGAAGATCAGCAAACGGAAGTAGAAAATCTTCGAAAGGAACTGGCTAAATCCGAAACTCTTTTTGAATTTAACGTTAATAACGCGGCGACTCCGGTGAAATTTACGCGAGCGGAGTTGGAAGGAGTGCCGGATAGTCTGCTGACCAAATTGAAGACCGGGGAGGATGAATACGTTCTCGACGCGAACGTCACCTTTCAAGTGTCGGAGGTCATGGATAACGCGGTGAGCGAGAGCACGCGTAAAAAACTCTATATTGCGCGTGATAATCGAGCACGCGCCAGGAATCTTCTTCTCCTGCAGAAAGTTCTTCAGCTCAGGGCTGATATTGCGCGCAAACTCGGATACAATTCCTGGGCAGACTATCAGACCGAAACTCGGATGGCCAAGAACGGCGAAACCGCGCTTGCATTCCTCGAGAAATTGAAGGATGGCCTGGAACCAAAATACCGTGCCGAGTTGGCGGAATTCGCACAGATTAAGGCGGACTCAAAAGGTACCACCACTCCGGATGTCAATATCTGGGACTGGCGCTACTGTGCGGAGCGACTTCGGCAGCAGAAGTACCAGATCGACGCGGAGGCGCTGCGCGTTTACTTCCCTTTCCAGCGCGTGTTGCAAGGGATGTTCAACGTGTACGAACACATTTTCGGGATCCAGATACAGGAGCTCCAGCCCCCCTCGAAGTATGTCGATGACTTGAAACTATACGTGGTCATCGATAAGAACTCCGGGGCGCCGCTCGGTCTGCTGTACATGGACATGTTTCCGCGCCCTGGCAAATTCCATCACTTTGCGAACTTTTCCATGATCGACGGGAAGCGTCTTGAGAACGGGAAATATCAACGTCCAACGACGGAGCTAATCTGTAATTTTCCGCCACCAACGAATGACGGTCCTTCGCTGATGAGTCACGACGATGTTACGACCATCTTTCACGAGTTCGGCCATGCGATGCACGCGATTTTGACTCAAGCAAAGTACGGCCGCTTTGCCGGGACGAACGTGCCACGGGATTTTGTTGAGGCGCCTTCTCAGATGCTTGAATATTTCACGTGGGATAAAAAGGTATTGGACAGTTTTGCTGCCGACTATCGCGATCCTGGCAAAAAGATTCCGCAGGAAATTTTGACGCAGTTGAAGGCGGCGGATTTGGCAACGAAAGGCTGCTTTTACCGGCGCCAATTGTCACTTGGGATTTTGGATCTGACCTTGCACTCGGGTTTGACTGCGGACCAACTGGCCAACCTGCCCGAGTTCAGTAACAAAATACTCGGGGAGGTGTTTTTGCCGCCGGACCCGTCAACCGCGATGATCGGGTCATTTGATCATTTGATGGGCTACGGCGCCGGCTACTACGGTTACGCCTGGGCCGATGCGATCGCAGCAGATATGGCTTCGGTTTTTCAATCGGCACCGGACGGATTTCTCGATGCAAAAATTGGCCGGAGATTGCGCGACGAAATTTATGCTGAGGGCAACTCCCGGGACATTACCGTCTCAATCGAAAAGTTCCTGCGGAGGAACCAGTCGATCGATCCATTCCTTAAGCACCTTGGGATTCAATAGGAACGATCTATGAACAAGCTGATTTTCTTGGCTGCCTTGCTGATGGTTGGCGGTCTCGTCTGGCTTGGTGCAGGTCGCGCGACGGCCACCAGGACGGCTTACAGCCTGACTCTCCGGGAGGCTAATAAGAACAAAATCCTCTTGCTTACGGTCGGAAGCGAGCCTCGAACCCTGGACCCTCAGGAGGCGCAGGGAGTGACCGAGCACCATATCATTATGGCGATGATCGAAGGGTTAGTAGCGCCTAGTATCGACGATCAATCAAAGGTGGTTCCTGGAATGGCGGATCGCTGGGAACACAACGAAGATTATTCTGTTTGGACATTTCACATCGGGGAAGACCGAAAGTGGTCCAATGGCGATCCGGTGACAGCCCAGGATTTTGTCTTCTCATATAAGCGGATGCTCACCGCATCTTTCGGGGCGCAGTACTCCGATAATCTGTTCATATTGAAAGGCGCGGAGGAATATTATCGAGGCAAGATTACTGATTTTGATCAGGTGGGAGTCAGGGCGCTCGATGCTCACACCTTGCGAATCGAGTTAGTGGGTCCGACTCCTTATCTGCTTTCGCTTGTCCAGCATGACTCCTGGCTTCCGGTCAATCCGAAGGCTATTTTGAGCTTCGGGAACATCGATACCCGAGACAGCAAGTGGACGCGCGCAGAAAACTATATTGCGAACGGCCCGTTCAAGATGAAGAGTTGGCGCCCGAACGACGTGATCGAGGTCGTTCGAAACCCGCTTTACTGGGATGCAGCAAACGTGAAGCTGAATGGAATCAACTTTTTTTCCATCGAAAATTTGAATACGGCGGAGAGGGCATTCCAGGCCGGACAATTGCACAAGACGGATCAGGTTCCACTTGACAAGGTTCCGTACTATCGCCGGACGCGCCCAGAACTTATACGGATTGATCCGTACGAGGGAGTTTATTTTTACCGAATCAACATCGCGCGAAAACCGTTGGATAATCCGAAAGTTCGATTGGCATTGAATCTCGCGGTAGATCGCGACGCGATTGTGAAGAATATCCTGCGAGAAGACCAAAAGCCGGCTACGGGATACACTCCACCCGGGATGGGTGATTACCAACCGCTCGATAAGATGCACTATGATCCGGAGCGGGCGCGTCAGTTATTGGCCGAGGCGGGTTATCCGAACGGCAAAGGATTTCCCAAATTCACTATTCATTTCAATACATTGGAATCCCATCGAGCCATTGCAGAAGCCATTCAGCAGATGTGGAAGGAAGAGTTGAACATCGACGTCGGGCTTGAGAATCAGGAATGGAAGGTCTACCTGGATACCCAGAACAATAAAAACTATGACATCTCCCGTTCCGCGTGGATTGGCGATTTCATGGACCCAGTCACCTTCCTGAGTATGTGGACGACCGGAAATGGAAACAACAACACAAATTGGGGCAATCCAAAATTCGATGCGTTCATTGAGCAGGCAGCCAGGACTGGCGATCCTAAGGCTCGGCTGGAAATTCTCCATCAGGCAGAAGATCTATTTCTAAGCGAAGCTCCGATCGCGCTGGTCTACTGGTACACCAACGCCTATCTGTTACAGCCGTCAGTACAGAATTGGAATCCCCTCGTACTGGGTAACCATAATTACAAATATATCGACCTGAAATCCGAGCAGGAACCGATCAAATGATAAAAGTCATTGTCGGGCGTCTACTTCAGCTGATTCCGGTACTCGTGGTTATCCTGACCCTGACTTTCTTCATGTCCAAGATGGTACCGGGTGGTCCGTTCAGTGCGGAGCGCCAGGCAACGCCGGAAGTCATCGCAAAGCTGAACGCATACTACGGCCTCGATAAACCACTTTGGGAGCAATATCTGAGTTATCTCTCAAGAGTTGCCAGATTGGACTTCGGCCCTTCCTATACCTACCAAAGCGAGTCGGTGACCGAGGTTATCGCCCGTGCCTTTCCGATTTCACTTCAGATCGGAACCCTGGCCTTTTGCATCGCTTTAGTTGTTGGAGTTACCGCCGGGGTGATCGCTGCGGTCAACAAGAACAAGCTTTGGGATTATTTCCCGATGTCGTTATCAATGCTTGGGATCTGTCTGCCGACATTTGTGTTGGGACCTATTCTTGCTCTGGTATTTGGCTTGGTTCTGAAGCTTGCACCGGTGAGTGGTTGGTACGGATTAAACTATGTGCCTTTCCATCCCATGATTTTGCCGGCGGTAACGCTCGGGCTGTTTTATGCCGCCTATATCGCCCGGTTAACTCGAGGTGGGATGCTGGACATCCTGAGTCAGGATTTTATCAGGACTGCTCGCGCAAAGGGAGTTCCGGACCATGAGATCATTCTTAAACACGCCCTGCGAGGCGGATTGCTCCCAGTCGTGGCTTTTCTCGGACCGGCGCTTGCGGGCCTTATCAGCGGTTCCTTCGTTGTCGAGAAGGTTTTTAATGTGCCGGGCCTTGGACAGGAATTTATTAAGTCCGTATTCAACCGAGATTATCCGCTCATCCTTGGCACGGTCGCATTTTTCGGGGTTTTAATCGTCATGTTTAACCTGCTTTCGGACATCATCCAGACGTTGCTCGATCCCAAATCTCGGAAATAGGAAAAGGAACTCTGCACATGGCTACCGCGACAGCATCGATCGAGCCCGCGCCAATTCGCGCAGAGGAGTTGGTGCAGGGGACCTCGCTTTGGAAGGATGCGTGGTTCCGGCTCAAAAAAAACCATGTCGCTCTATTTGGTCTCTACGCGTTTTGTGTGATCGCGCTGCTCTGTTTGGTGGGCCCCTTTTTTACCGGATACACCTACGAACAAACGGAGATCAGCCTGAAAGCCAGCGCACCGATGGAACCAATTCTCTCGCGCACCGAGACTCGTAAGATCGGGGAGCCGAGAAAGAGCTTTATCGCGCTCTCCAATCTGGAAGATGAATTTCTGGACAAACCGGAAGCGGACCGCAAGGCAATCGTCGCGAAAATAGCCAACGGCGAGTTATACCAGGAAGGGAGAAACAGTTACCAGCTGTCTAGCCAACGTCATTTTTTCGGTACCGACCCACTCGGACGTGACCTCTTGACGCGGGTTTTGGTCGGCGGGCGGATCTCCCTGGCAGTCGGTTTTGCGGCGACGTTGGTTTCGGTTTGCATCGGAGTTTTGTGGGGTGCTACCGCAGGCTTCGCCGGTGGGAAGGTTGACACCTTGATGATGCGTTTCGCGGATATCCTTTATGCCCTTCCCTTCACGGTCATCGTTATTCTCTTGATGGTGATGTTCGGACGTAATTTTATCCTCCTCTTTGTCGCCATCGGAGCGGTGGAGTGGCTAAACATGGCCCGCATTGTTCGGGGTCAGATCATTTCGTTGAAAAATCAGGAATTTATCGAAGCGGCAATTTCGCTGGGGCTCCCGAGCTACCAAATATTGTTTCGCCATCTGATCCCTAACGTGATGGGGTCGATCATCATTTACGCTACGCTCACGGTTCCGAATGTGATGCTGCTGGAGGCCGTCTTGAGCTTTCTCGGTCTTGGGGTTCAACCACCCCTTAGTTCCTGGGGTGTGTTGATCGACGAAGGATCCCGCACGATGGAGACATCTATCTGGTTGCTGGTCTGCCCCGCAATGTTTTTCTCGTTGGCACTCTTCTCCTTGAATTTTCTTGGAGATGGCTTGCGGGATGCCCTCGATCCGAAATCATCGAAAGATTGAGAACTTCTGGACTCCTGAACTCCTGACTAATGGCGCTGCTCGAAGTCGAAAATCTCCGGACCTACTTTTATACGCGAGCCGGTATAATCCGCGCGGTGGATAATGTCTCTTTTTCGCTGGAGCAGGGCGACACAATGGGGATTGTTGGCGAATCCGGGTCTGGTAAATCTGTCACCTGCTATTCCATTCTCGGCCTGATTCCGCGACCGCCCGGGAAGATCGTTTCCGGCTGCGCGCGCTTCGGCGGCATGGACTTGCTCAGCTGTCCTAAAGAACAGTTGCGCCGAGTTCAGGGTAAGAGAATCTCAATGATCTTTCAGGATCCGATGACCTCGCTGAACCCTTATATGCGGGTCTCCGATCAGCTCGTTGAACCGTTGCTTGTGCATGAGAAAATGCGGCGATCGCAAGCTCTCGCTAAGGCGATCGTCAGCTTGGAGGAAGTGGGCATTCAGGATGCCGCAAGCCGGATCGATCTTTATCCACACCAGTTTTCCGGAGGTATGCGTCAGCGCGTCATGATTGCCATGGCGTTGATCAGTCGGCCGGAGATTCTGATTGCCGATGAGCCGACGACCTCCCTCGATGTAACGGTACAGGCCCAAATTCTTGAGCTGATTAAGAAGCGACAGAAAGATTTAGGAACCGCGGTGATATTTATTACGCATGACCTCGGCGTTGTTGCCTCGTTTTGCAACTCTGTCAATGTCATGTACGCTGGCCGGATCGTCGAGTCGGGGCCTACGGACGAAATTTTCGCTCGTCCCATGCATCCCTATAACGCGGCGCTGCAGCAATCGATCCCGGCTCTCCACAAGAAAGGCCAGCCGCTGTTCACAATTCCCGGACTCCCGCCGGATCTTACCATCGAATTTCGTGGATGTCCGTTTGCCTCTCGCTGTGCTCACGCAGCTGATATCTGCAAAGAGCAAAATCCTGTGCTCAAGCAGATGCTCTCCGGCCATAAAACCGCCTGTATCCGGTTCCAACGAGGCGAGATCGCGGACATTGGCCTAAGGAACGTCGTTTCTGCCGTATGAGCGCCTTTCTCGAGCTCGATAATCTGACAAAGTATTTTCCCATCTACAAGGGCACAATTTTTCGCCGGCAGACGGGATCGGTCAAAGCGGTAGACGGAGTCAATCTCCAGCTTAGAACAGGTGAGATCCTTGGTCTTGTCGGTGAATCGGGCTGCGGCAAATCGACTCTGGCCCGCACGATCATGCAACTCATCCCGAACACCGGGGGCTCCGTCCTTTTGGAAGGGCGAAATTTTTCAAAAATCACCGGTCGGGCATTGCGCTTGGAGCGAGTGAATTTCCAGATGATCTTCCAGGATCCGTACGCCTCATTGAACCCGCGGATGACGGTTTACGACACTCTGGCGGAGGCCATTCAGACTAGACAACAGATTAGCGGGAAGTTGTTACTCGGGAAGGTGGCCAAATTAATGGCAACGGTTGGTCTGCCGGCGAATCAGATGCGGCGGTATCCGCACGAATTTTCTGGAGGCCAACGTCAGCGTATCGCCATCGCCCGGGCCTTGGCGCCGGAGCCCAAGCTAATCATCGCTGATGAACCAGTCTCGGCGCTGGATGTCTCGATCCAATCTCAGATCCTGAACCTGATCGCAAAGCTCTGTCGCGAGATGAACCTGACGATGATCTTTATCTCGCACGATATCTCGGTGGTGAAATACATTTCCGACCGGATTGCGGTGATGTACCTGGGGCGTCTGGTCGAACTTGGGCCGGCTACCGAGGTTGTTGAAAAGCCGCTGCATCCTTACACGAAAGCGCTCGTATCGGCGATTCCCGTGCCTGACCCGCAGCTGGAGCGCAGGCGCCAGCGTATCATTCTGCAAGGCGACCCACCGTCCCCGATGAACCCGCCGGCCGGATGCGCATTTCATCCGCGTTGTCCGTACGCGATCGCGGCGTGTAAAGCGCAACGGCCGGAACTCGAACAGAAAGAGCCGAACCGGTTGGCAGCTTGTATCCGGATCGGAGAGATTTAGAGCGAACTCTGACTAATCGTCCTCGTCCTCGATTTTTGGAGTTGGCTGGAGCGATCCCAGCCGGTTGGTCCTATCGATTACGGCTTTTTCGGTCCCGCAACCGCTGCGCTTGCCCCGATTTAACGGACACGAATTTTGGGCTGATTGCTCTATTGCTGGTTAGTTGTTTGGTTACCAGAACGTTCTGCTACGCTCAAGAGATAATCCGGCATAAACGGACTGCTTCCCGCGCTGCGCGCGGGCCCCTTCCATTTATTCCATTTATCTCTTGAGCTGCGCGCCACGTTCCGAAGAGGGGCACTGTCGTCACTTTTCGGTTCGAAAAGTGCCTTCCTAAAGGATTGTTCCGGCAGCTTGGCACCAGCTTGGTTTGCCAGAGTTTCAAATTCTGCCGGGGCAAGGTAGCCAAGCGCGCTGTGCCTGCGTTGGCGATTGTAGAAGCCTTCAATGTAGTCAAAGACCTCGCGCTGGGCCTGGTGTCGGGTGGTGAAGCGCCCCCGATAGACACACTCAATTTTGAGAGTGCTGAAGAACGCTTCGACTGCGGCGTTATCGTAACAACAGCCCTTGCGGCTCATGCTGGTCATCAGCCCATGAGCTTTGAGCAGCTGCCGGTAGGCCCCGCTGGCGTACTGGACACCACGATCGGAGTGATGGAGCAGCCCTTGGGAGGGCCGGCGATGCCGCAGCGCCATTTTCAGGGCTCTAGCCGTTAGCTCAGCGCCCAAATGGGTGGCAAAACCCCAGCCGATGATTCTTCGACTGTAGAGATCCATCAGCACGGCCAGGTAAAGCCAGCCTTCCTCGGTGGGCAGATAAGTGATGTCGCTGACCCACACTTGATCCTCTCCAGTAGCTTCGGAGAGCTCTGCCAGCCGATTGGGCGCGATCGGTTGGTCGTGGCCACTCTGGGTCGTCTTGGGCCGATAAGACTTCTTCTGTCGACCCCAGAGCCCCAGCTTGCGCCGGATCCGATCGATCCGTTTACGGCTATGGCGCTGTCCCTGTTGGCGCAGCTCAGCGTGGAGTCGCGGCGTCCCATAGGTCCCTCGACTTTGTTGATGAATCGCTCGGATTTGCTCGCCTAAGAGCTCGTCTTGCCGCGCTCGATTGCTCGGTAAGCTCTGGCGACTTCGCCACTGATAAAACCCGCTCCGGCTCACGCAGAAGGCCGAGCAAAGCAATTCGATTCGGTATTGGCTCTTCATCTGCTCGATCCGCTCGTAGCGTTGGAGGGTCCCTCGCAGATTATACCCAAGGTTTTTTTTAAAACCTCCCGTTGTTGCCTCAGATAGTCGATCTGACGCTGCTGCTCGCCTACCAGCTTCTGGAGTTCTTCTACGCTCTCGGGCAGGGCTGCTTTTTCACCTCCGGCCTTACGACTGCCCGGAACCGAAACGTACTTCTTTTTCCACTGGTAGATCGAATAGTCACTCACCCCAAGTTCCTTGGCCAATTCCAGAACGCTCCTGTCTCCATGGACCACCATTTCGACTACCTGACGCTTAAAGGATTCGTCGTACCTCTTTGCCACAATGTTCGACGTTACCGTTCGTTCCATTTCTTGTCCTTCTTTTGCGCCCTAAATCCGTGTCCGCAAAAACGGGGGAACCTCAGATTGAGTCCACTCGCACATCGGTTAAACCTTCTTCGCAGATACGCTCAGACTTTCGTCGTAGCAAACCAGTTCGACCTGGTTGCCTTCTGGATCGTGAAAGTAGAGCGAGCGCCAATTGACCCATTCGTGTTCTTTGACCTCAACGTTCAGCCCCAATGTCTGGAGCCGTTTCCTTTCGGAGTCGTAGTCGGAGAGGCCAATGGTGAAAGTGATGTGGTCAACCGTCGTTCTTTCCTGATCCACCGACACCGAGCGATCAAACAATCCTAGCACCTGGGTGTGGCCTGCGTAGCCTGCGGCGATCTTCAAGAGCGCCGCAGTTGGAAATTCGCCAAAAACTTCGAACCCGAGCACCTCCTGATAGAAGCGTTTCATTCGCTCCAGGTTGTTGACCCGCAGTGCGACTTCACCGAGTGCCTTTACTGCCGACCCGCTTATCATTTTGCCGTTTGTAGTGGAGCCAGAAATCGAGGACGAGGACGATAATACAAAACCTGGAAGGCGGAGCCTTCGCGTGCGTCACGAATGGCCCAGAATCGGGTGAGGCTGATAAGGAGCCTCGAGAGCCTTGAGTTCTTCCTTATCTAACTGGATCTCCAGGGCTTTTACTGCGTCTTCGATGTGATGCGATTTCGTTGCGCCAATGATCGGCGAAGTCACGCCCGGTTGTTGCAAGATCCAAGCGAGTGCAAGTTGAGCATTTGCCACCTTTCGCTTCTGCGCGATTTCGGTTACCCGTTCGACAACCTGAAAATCGCCCTGCTGATAATAAAGACCGTGAGCATATGCATCCGACTTGGATCGAACGGTCTCACCTTTATCGTCCAGACGGCGATTTCCAGCCAGGAACCCGCGGGCTAAAGGGCTCCAGGGAATCAACCCGACGCCTTCAGCGCGGCAGAGCGGATTCATCTCACGCTCTTCCTCCCGGTAAACAAGGTTGTAATGGTTCTGCATGGTGACAAAGCGAGCGTATCCGTTCTGATCGGCCAGATACAAAAATTTGGCGAACTGCCATGCGTACATGCTGGAAGCCCCAATATAGAGCGCCTTTCCTTGATTGATAACGTCTGTTAGCCCCTCCAAAGTTTCCTCCATCGGTGTGCTCGAATCGTACCGATGAATCTGATAAAGATCGACGTAATCGACCCCTAAGCGTTTCAAGCTCGCATCGATCGCGTGCCGGATGTGCTTCTTCGAAGTGCCGCGCTCATTGGCAGTGTCGCCCATCGGATTATAAACTTTTGTCGCGATCGCCACCTGCTCCCTTCTGACACCGAGCTTTTTCAAAGCACGGCCGGTGACCTCCTCACTCGCACCGTCGGAGTACATGTCGGCGGTATCGAAAAAATTGATTCCGGCGTCAAGAGCTTGCCGAAAAAATGGGATCGTCTCTGGCTCGTCCAAAACCCAATCGCGCCATTTCGACGAGCCGTAGCTCATGCAGCCAAGACAAATGCGTGATACCTTCAATCCAGTATTTCCAAGGGATACGTATTCCATAATGTTTCTTTCCTGGATGAACTGTTCGTTGCAGCAGAGCCTCGATGCAACCACATGATATTCTGGATCACTCATACCCTTGCGTTTGGTTTTCTCTTGCTTGAGATCTATTTGCTGGCTGTCAGGCGGTGCCGTGACCCGAAGCAACCGAGTGATCGTGGAACCCTTCGACTTGTCTGGATTCTCATCGCCGGTGGTTGCCTGCGCTCTTCGTATTTCCGTAGAAGAAAAGGTGCTATTTCAAAGCCTTGGAGAGGAGTACCGGCGATGCGCCGAGCGGACCAAACGGTTGATTCCCGGGATTTTCTGAGTGTAAGCGAAAGCTCCAGCTTTTGCAGCCCCAGGCCAGGCTCCAGTCTCAGAACTCCTCATCCCGTGAGGTGCATCAGGATCTCTGAGGCGATGTTGAAACGCGGCGGAATTTTGCGCGAATGCGCCTCCCAAGCGCCGAAGGCGCAAAAAGATGACAGCCTGGGCTGATAGGCCCAGGAATCTCACCAAACAAATGCTAAGCGCCGCAGGTGCGATCGGAAAGTGGTTCTCCATCTCGATTTGATCATCGCTCTAAGCCAATTGGACGAAGAGTTGATGCCCGCGCTGAAAGAGGCTTCCCTGAGACCGTCCTCCTGAGACCCAACTTTCACGCGCCCCCCAGTCCGCCGCGCTTTCAGCGCTTGAGTTCTTCCCTAATGCATTCCTGGGCCTGCCAGCCCAGGCTATAGTCTTTCTGCGCCTTCGGCGCGCTATATCAATGACTCGCCGGAACAAGAAATCGTATCATCTGATTTCCTCAATCCGCCAGCTCTTCCGGTGCACATCAGGATCTCCGAGCCCTCCCGGCCGGAGTATCAGAGCAAAAGCTGGAGCTTTCGCTTACGACGGGGGGTGGCAAAAGCTTTCGCTTACCCTGTGATAACCAGACCGGGCGGGAGGGATTCGCCGAAAAGACTGGCGCGGTCGACCGAGGCGACGGGGACGAACGTGCGAAGTCTGGCAAGCTTTGACGGGGCGACTCCGCTTTTTTGCAGTTTCGATGCGATTTTCTCGCGGAGACGGCCGGGCAAGTCGATGTTCGGGTTGTCGACGATGCGTCCGGCACGCAGGAATAGAGTCTGCATTTCGGCCAATTCGGGCTCCGTCCAATCGAGATCGGACAATGCGTCGTACGCCTGTTCGACGTGAATCGATGGAATAACGTTTTCGGGTCCGGCGTAGAGCGGAGTACGATTGAGAAGGAGTCCGAGTGCCGCAAGATACGGTGCACAATATTGTTTCTTCGCGGCGAGTTCGCGGGCGCTCCGTAAAAAATGGTCGAAGAGCTCCGCTTTGGCGATCAGGTTGATTCTCTCGAGAGATCCCGCGAGGCGGACTAGCTCGGCGGGCAGGGTCCCTTGAGTGCGTAGTTTGGGCAGTTCCGGCACGAGAATCGCCTCTTGCCGCTCGCGGCTAAGCCCGCCGGCGACTCGTCTCCAGAGTATATATTGCTGAAGCTGGATGCGTTTGCCGGGATACGCGAGTCCGTCCGCATACAGCTGCCAAAGTTCATTGATCCGGGCAGCGTCCCTCTCCGCGCCGAATCCGGGCCGAAGAAAAAAGCCGGCAAGAATCAGCCAGGTTTCCTCGTGTTCGACGGATTCTCTGCGGCACGATAGGCACTCGTAGAGCGCCGGCCAGAGCGAGCGAATGAGCACATAGTTCCAATCGGCTTTCGGCTTGCCGAGGATTTG
>Ga0185299_10006499_pt1 | contig 12399 bp, 15 predicted proteins | sample PaiPotPPA55metaG_FD_128002 | JGI IMG/M metagenome (GOLD analysis project Ga0185299, IMG submission 128002) | Iron sulfur acid spring bacterial and archeal communities from Banff, Canada, to study Microbial Dark Matter (Phase II) - Paint Pots PPA... ...
TACGGCCGGGACCTTGAGCCCTGCGCGCGATGCGGCGGGGCGGTGCGGCGGATCGCGCAAGCGGGCCGCGCAACGTTTTATTGCGGCGGCTGCCAACGGTAACGCCGAACCTCAGACGCGCGCGACTTTGGCTGGGATGGCCCCCGGGGAACCGAGCACCACCACCCGCGTGCCGATCGGCGTTTTCTGGTAGAGATCCATCGCATCCTGATTGATCATGCGAATGCAGCCCGAGGATTGGCTCAGCCCAATCGTCCAAGGCTCGTTGGTGCCATGGATGCGAAAATATGTATCGTGGTCCCCTTGCCACAAATACATGGCGCGGGCGCCGAGCGGATTGGCGGGGCCGCCATGCATCCCAATCCCGCTTTGCAGGTCAACCATCGATTTCATGAGGTCCGGCCTGCGGCCGAGCATTTCCTTGGGCGGATACCAGTCGGGCCATTCCTGCTTGCTCTTGATCCTTGCCTCCCCCGCCCAGACAAATCCTTCGCGTCCGACTCCGACGCCATAGCGGGTTGCCCTACCGCCCTCTTCGACATGATAGAGGTAGTGATTGGCGGGATCGACTACGATCGTGCCCGGCCCTTCGTTGGTGGCGTAGCTGACATCCTTGCGCAAAAAGGCCGGATCGACCTGCGCCAATTTGACGGCGGGAACGGTGAAGTTGGTGTCTTTGACCTCCCCATAGATCGAGCTGTAATTCGGCTCAATGGCATCCGCCATGGCGGAGGTCGCCGGCGAAGGCGGTCCCGGGATCACGGCGGCATTTAGCGAGGGATTGGGGTTCGTACTGACGCATCCGGTAAGGCAGGTCGCAGCGGAAACGGACGCTCCGGTGATGACCGATCGGCGGGTGAGAAAAAACATCTTAGGACCGAATCGAAATGGGTGAGCAGGATTTCTCCTTTGTAAAGCAGAAACCAGCGCCGCGATATGACGGATATGTCACGGTCCCTGCTTTTCTTGGTCGATTGGGCGAATGGTTTTCCCTGGCCTCGTGGAAACCTTCGAAGGCCGCCGTCGAATAAAAATTTTGCGGGACGGTCCTTGCGGTGGGAATATCGAGATATATCTGATGTGGATATATCTTAGCGATCCCTGCAGGAGTTTCCCATGCGTTTCCACCGTTATTCACATTGTTGCGCGCAAGGCGAAGGTGCAGCCGGGGCCGGCGGCCGCGAGCGTCGGCATTTCGGCCTCTTCGGTGCTCGCCGTCGTTTCTTCGGTCAGGGTGACGTCCGCCTGATCATCTTGAAACTGATCAGCGAAAAGCCCTCGCACGGCTATGAAATCATCAAGGCGATCGAGGATCGCCTTGGTGGCGCCTATTCGCCCAGTCCGGGAATCGTCTATCCGGCCTTGACGCTGCTGGAGGAGCAAGGGCTGATTCGCGTCGAGACGACCGACGGGCCGCGCAAGCTCTATGCGATCACACCGGAAGGCGAGACGGTGCTGGAACGCAACCGCGGGCTGGTGGAGGAGATTTTTGCCCGCATTGCGGCGATCAACGCACGCCACGGCGGCGGTCCGGCACCGCAAATCGTTCGCGCGATGGAAAATCTCAAACTCGCATTGCGGCTGCGCCTTGCGCAAGGCCCGCTCGGCGCGGAGCAGGTTGCAAAAATCGCGAATCTCCTGGACGAAGCCGCCAAAAGCGTGGAGGGGAGCTAGCGCAGCTCGGGGCGCGCTGAAGTCAGGCGCTCAATGAAATCGCCTTGACCCTGAACTTCGATGACTTGGTTGCTCATGGTCTTTCGGTTGTCGGCGGCATAAAGTTGACGAGCCAAGCGTCGTCGACTTCCTTGAGGCCGAGTTTTTGATGCCAAGTTTTTGATGCCGAGTTTTTGCCCGGCGAGGACGGTTGAGATGTTGATTTTCTTGCGGTGCAGGCAGAGCCTTCGGCAGGCTGCTAGCTTGCCCAGTTTTTGGCTTGGCCTTTACCCACTACCTCATTGAAATTATTGGCGCACCCGAAGGGATTCGAACCCCTGGCCTCTGCCTTCGGAGGGCAGCGCTCTATCCAGCTGAGCTACGGGTGCTTCAAACTGCGCTATCCTAGCCTATGTCGGCATCGCACGCAAAGCGCCGCGGCGCCCCCGCTCGCCAAGCGACGCCCCGGCGGCAATGAGGCTCCGCCGCACGGAGGGTTGCGGTCCTTTGGGCCTGCGGTAGCGCAGATAGGCTCGAAAAATTGGCGCCACGAGGCGGCGAGCGGCGCAAGACGGTACAGCGCCGAAGGTCAAGCACCACGAAATTCAATGCTTGGTAGCGAAAGGCCGGTCGCACTGCAATTTGGCGATTTCATCCTTGAGCTGCAGCTTTCGCCGTTTCATTTCGGCCAATTTCAACTCGTCCTTGGCCGGATGCAGCAATTCCTTCGCAATTTCCCTGTCGAGCGCATCGTGGCGCTGACCGAGCGCGGCCAAATGGGTCTCTCGCGACATGCAGAACTCCTTATCAAGATCCACACAATCAACACAGATTTAAGAGTGTGCCACAGGATTAGCGATTCGCGAAGTTGCTTCGTTGGTCGGTGCTGTCCTAAATAGGGGATGAGTGTCCGAATTTGAGAAAATTGGTGTCCTAATTCACCGCACGCTATTCAACTAGTCCTTGTTCGCGTATACGCGCAACCAAGCCCTTGAACTGCTCTTCGGTCGGCCTCCCCTGTTTCGGTATTTTGATCGGGCCTGCGATCGCTTCATATTCCTTGATAACCCCAACGAGGAATTCGCAAAGAATCTTGGCAGTTGGCCAAGGCATATTGACTAGCACGTCAGGCTTTATAGAAACGCCCGCCGCAATCGTCCGAGCAATCAGCTGTGCTGGACCAATCGGCGGTTCTTCGTGTCCAAATATGATCGCGAGATCGACTGCGCTCACTTTTAGAGTGAGATTATTGGCGTGAATAGACGGCAGCGTACCAGGCTGATTTGTAATCATTGTAAGTTGAGTCGCGGGGGGCGGCTCCGGCATTTGAATTTTCCTCATTAATGAAGCGTTTGCACCTTCGTTCCTACGTCTCCCGTTGTCAACGCGCTGCCCCCTGCCACAATGTACGCGATGTTGTTGTTTTGATCGTCACCTGAATCAAATTCCAGGTGATGCCTCGCTCCGAACTCCTCCGCCGTCATGTCCTCAATTTCGGGGACGATACCGTCCTTCAAAAACTCTGTTGGCAAAAAGTCTTTCGGCGAAAGGTTCGCTGACCATTTTGCGAGTTCGCTAAACGGCACAAACCTGACGACAAGCCCGACATCATACGCAGAGGCGATCTTCAGCAGAGTTCTGGTTTGGTAGTTCTCATAGTTTGGGTCCTCAAGATCCGAAATGCGAGACTGTTTCATGCCCGCTCTTGCAGCGACCTCGGCTTGTTTCCAGCCGCGAGCCTCGCGGAGCGAGAATATCTGCGCGGCTATGGTGTTTGAAATCTGTGATGCAACGAAGGAGTCGCGATACTCTTTATTACGCAATTTTCTCCAAATCGCCTTCACCTTCGAATTGATGCGTGATAATAGCACCTGTGCCACTCCTGATATTATTTAGTCTCCGTTTAGCAGTCTCGATATTACGCTTTGGGATCTTGTCGTCTTTTTCTATGGCACCAGCCAAAATGACGTACTGCCTTATTCCGTAGTAGGTCCCAAGTGGCCGGTACTGAACCTTGTTACCCGTAATCCTAAATTCATATATTTCATCCGTGCCCTTGTACTTAGACGCCCATTTTTCGGACCATTTATCGAGCTGCTCCATCGCCCTCAGGCGCTCGTCGATTTTCGCCTGATCCTTTGGCGGCAACCGTCGAGCCACTCCCGAATCTGGTTGCGCCCCGTGAGCTCGACATAGTCCAGGATCGTCCATTCGCTCATTACAATATCATATAAAAATGATTCCCGCCAAGATTTTCCTTGACGGGTTAATATCACTTTGATATGATAAGGACACTAACTGGATTGGTTCGATGTTCCAAGGACTTAGCAAGAAACATCGAACCATCCGATTCGGCCAAGGTGGGGGATGGTCTAACGGTAGGACGGCTCGATTTACCCCGATGCAATCCCGGTTCGAATCCGGGTCCCCCATCAACCCGAATAAGCGGGGCCGAGGTGTTCCAGCACCCCGACCCCTGATCAAAAACCCAGGGATTTGGCCCCCTGAGCATGACCGTCCCGTGCATATAGCACGAACGGCGCGGACTTTCCAGAGTCCAGCTCACCGCCAATCCCGCAACCCATGGATTGGCCCCGTGAACATTCTTTCTCCCGACCAACAAATTAGCATCATTGCCGCTCTCACCGAAGGCTGTAGCATTCGCTCCGTGGAGCGTTTGACCGGCATTCATCGCGATACGATCATGCGTCTAGGCGTCCGCGTCGGGGATGGCTGCGCCGCCTTACATGACCGCCTGATGCGGGACTTGCATGTTAATCTGCTTGAGCTTGACGAAGTGTGGTCATTCATCGGCAAAAAGCAAAAGCGGCTTGGCCCAGACGACACGCGAGAGAAGGGCGACTGCTATATTTTCACGGCGCTGTCGGCCACGCACAAAGCAATCGTCTCTTACAAAATCGGCAAGCGGAGCGGAGCGAACGCGAATGCCTTCGCGATGGACGTTCGCCAACGTATCCTCGGGCGTCCGCAAATCAGTTCCGATGGCTTTAGCCCTTATGTCGATGCGATTGAACGGGCCTTCGGCTCGGAAGTCGATTACGGGCAAATCGTGAAGGTATATGCTGGCGAGCCCGGTCCGGATACCGCGCGGCGCTACTCGCCTGGCATTGTAATAGATGTAAGGAAGGCGGTCATCACCGGCGGCCCCGATCGGAAGAAGATCAGCACGTCATTTGTCGAGCGATCGAACCTAACAATCCGGATGCAATGTCGCCGGCTCACAAGGCTCACGAATGCCTTCAGCAAGAAACTGGAGAACCATGTGGCCGCTGTGGCATTGTTTGTGGCGCATTACAATCTTTGCCGAGTTCATGAAACGCTTCGCGTCACGCCCGCCATGGCGCTGGGAGTGACCGATCACATTTGGACAATCGGCGAGCTCGTTGAAGCCGCGCTTTACGGAACTATAGCGAACGGGCGTATGGTAGCCTAAATATAGGCAGAGCTATTGGTGTCGTCCAATAATCGTAGTTTTTACTGCAATAAATGTTTTCTGTGTCGTTTTCCCAAAGGTGCGCAGTATAAATGCATCAGCATAGGATTCTATTTTTATAGTCCAATCTCTATATTCAAAATCGTGATTTTCATTAAAATCTCCGGTTCCGTCAATTCTCTTAAAGGATATAATATTTTCCCCAAGATTTTGCTCGGCGGCAACTACAGTTCCTACCTTAGACCCAAGTTGGTACATTGCATCTGGATCTCTTTGCTCTTGTTCTCTCCTTTGTTCTTTTTCAGATGAAGGATATATAGCATTCGCTTGGCGATCTTTTTGCAGATCATCTAACTGCCGTTGGAGGTAGAAAATCAAAGATTCTTTATTTTCGATGATCACGCTGTATCGCCACGATGCTCCCCAATAGGCGATTGGAATGGTGATAAGAACCCAACAAAAGAAGGCTATCGGGGCATCCTTGATCACGCGGATTTCCCCGAGCGCATGATCGACGATCCAATTCCAGATTTTTTCCATGGGGAGGGTCTAGCAAATTTCCACACGGTTCTGAAACTGCGCGGTCGCCTTTTTGTCTGCAAATTCTAAGTGTCCTAATTTGTAGCGATCAATGTCCTAATTAGGACAGCACCCGTTGGTCAACCCGATCAAATTTTCAGCCGTTTGGAACGCTGTAGGCGAATACGAGGGTGGCGATACGCTTGAAGTCCTTCGATCGGCCGAAGGCCTTCTCGATGCGCCATCGTTCTTTGTAGAGACGCCGGTTAAGGCTGAACGGCTACTTTCTGCTGCTGCGGTTGGGAATGACTGGCTTGGTTCCGCGATCCTTCAACCAAAGACGCACCTCGGCGCTGTCGTAGGTCTTGTCGCCGGCGTTTCGGTGCCGCGTTTACTTGCCGCCTCCCAATTTGACTTCGCACTCTAGCCATTGTCTGCGCCAAAATTGCTGCGGTTCGCGTCATCGGGATGTCACGCCACGGTGCCATTTGATTAGGGTCCTTGACTCGACAGGGCTCGAAATCATGGCAACCCGCTCCCCTTTCGATCCGTTCATCTTCCATCGCTCGGCCCTCGCGTCGTGCTTGCCGCTGGCGCTTCTGCTGCCTGCCGCGGCCTTCGCCGCCCCGCCGCCGGCCCCGGTTCCATCGCCCGGCTTCACCATCACGACCTTTGCGGGACCCTTGGCAGGTTCGACCGCTCCGGACTCCATCGCAGTCGTCGGGAGCTCCGTCTGGGTCGCCTACGGCAACAACGGAAACCCCGATGGTACCAACGGGGCGAAGAGCCAGATCGTCGAGTATTCTTCCGCGGGCAAGGTTAAACGCAATCTCACGGTGACCGGCCACAACGACGGGCTGCGGCTCGAGCCTACGACCCACCAGCTCTGGGCGCTGCAGAATGAGGACGCCAACCCGAACCTCGTGGTGATCGATCCCACCACGGGCGTCACGGTGCGATACACATTCGCTGATAAGCCGCCCCATGGCGGCGGGTATGACGACATAGTCTTCGGCAAGGGAGCGGCCCTTCTTAGCGCCTCGCACCCCACGCTCGACGGGAAGGGCAACAGCATTGGTCCGTCGATCGTGAGCGCGGTCCTCGTCGCGGCGAACCATACGGTCGTGGTGACCCCGGTGCTGTCCGGCACCCCTCTCGCATTGAACATCCCGTTCGGCACGGTCAGCCGGCTCAATCTCACCGACCCGGACTCGATGATTCTCACACCTACTGGAGAGGTCCTGCTGGATGACCAGGGCGACGGGCAGCTGGTATTCGTGGTCCCGTCGCCGAACGCCAATTTGCGCGTCTTGCCCCTGCTCGGGACGGTGCAGGTCGACGACACTGTGTTCGCAACATCCCGTCACGGTGTCCTGCTGGTCGCCGATCGCGGCGCGAACACGATTTACGCGGTGACCACCCCGGTCTGGCCGCTGGACGCCGCCTACTCGGCCGCCGCAGCGGTGACGACGCCGGCCTTTCCGGCCTATGTCGGTCAGCTCGACCTCACCAGCGGCGCCGTCGTGCCGGTGGTAACGAACCTCAACAGCCCGCACGGCATGGCCTTCGTTGGATTTTGACGCGACGAGGACTGAAGAATGCGCGATTAGATGGCTTCGCATCAGAGCCCTTGTCCCCGCTAAGGCGCCGCAAGGGCCGCCGGCTGACAGCGCGGGCGACGCTGGAAATTCGCTGCCCCCGGCTACGGCGTCATGCCGCGGGCTTCCGCGAGATGATCGAAGCGCCGGCGATAGTGGCCAAGCCCCATGGTGTCGGACCGCAGTTCGATGATGAAGTCATGCAACTCCGCCGCCGGCACGAGCGCCTCGACGTCGTCCCAGCCGGGCCAGCCGGGCCGCTCCGCATAGCCCAGGATCTGGCCCCGGCGTCCGGTCAGCAAGCGCTGGGCCGCGGCGGTGAAAATGTTCGGCACGCTCGCCGTGACGTGTTCGATCGGCTCGAGCAAGACCGGCTCCGCCTTGGCGAGACCTTCGCCGATCCCCAAGCGGGTCGCGGTTCGAAAAGCCATGTCGGAGCTGTCCACGGCATGGAAGGTGCCATCGACCAGGGTCACCCCGACATCGACGACGGGATAGCCGAACGGTCCCTTTTGCATGGCCTCCTCGGCCGCTTCGCGCACCGCCGGAATATATTGCCTCGGCACCGCGCCCCCCACGACTTTATCGGTGAACAGAAAGCCCTCGCCACGGCCGCGCGGCTCGATCTCCAGCTTTACGTCGGCGAATTGACCATGACCGCCGGTTTGGCGTTTGAGCCGGGAATGCTGGGCCACGCGGCGCTTGATCGTTTCCTTGAACGCAATTTTCGGCGGGGCCGTGGCAATCTGGAGATTGTAGGTCGTGGCGAGCCGTTCGAGGGCCGCGTTGAGATGAATTTCGCCCTGCCCCTTCAAGATCGTCTCGGCAGTTTCCAAATTGTGCTCGACGGCAAGGGCCGGGTCTTCCGAAACGAGCTTGTTCAACGCGCCCGAGAGCTTGACATCGTCCTTGCGGTCTTTTGCCGTTATTGCGAGCGCATAGACGGAGGGCGGGGGCGCGGGAAACGGCAATGATCCTGTCGCCCCAAGGATTCCAAGGATTGCCCCGGTCGCGACTCCATCGAGCCGGCCGAGCGCGACCAACTCCCCCGCATCGGCTTCCGGCGCCCTGACCGGTTCGCCGCCTGGGTACCGGTGAACGCCGCCGACGCGCGCTCCGTCGAACGTCGCGCCGTCGCGCAGGACGCCGCGCCAGACCCGGCCATAGGAAAGCTTGCCCGCCTGCGCCGTCTTGAAGATCTGAACGAGCGGCACTTCGCCCGCCCCGACGCCGCGATGGGCGGCGGTTTCGGCCGCGTCCGGCACGTCATGCCGCATCGTCTTCCAAAGCGGCAAGATGCCCTGCCCGCGCGCGGCCGATCCAAGCAGGACCTCGACGATCGTGCCGCTGGCCTGGTCCTTACGCAAGTGCTGGTAGAGTTCCGCCGATGTCGGCGCGATTTCCTCGATTAGTTTTTCCAAGAGGGCATCGTCCTGGTCGGCCAGCACCTCGGCCAGCCCATCGAGCGCCTGTTTCTCGGGATCGCGGAGGTTAGAGGGAATCTCGATTGGCTCGGCACCTTGGTTCGCGCCGTAACGGTAGGCGCGTCCGCTCACGACATCGATGTAGCCGGTCACCGCATCGCCCTCGCGGATCGGCAATTGGCGTGCCGCTAGCGGGTACTTCGAATGCGCCTGGAGCGCCGCGAGCGTGTCGTCGAAAGAGCCGGCAAGCGTGTCGATCTTATTGACAAAGATAAGGTGAGGGAGCCGGTATTCCTCAAGCGCCTTCAGCAAGAGCGGCACGCTGGACGCGCGGCCGGCCGTCGGTTCGCAGACCACAATGGCGAGATCGACCGCCGCGAGCGCCGCTTCCATCTCATAGGCGAATTCGACCGAACCGGGGCAATCCAGGATCGACCAGCGATCAACTAGAAAGGAGCAATGTCCAAGCCTCAACTCGGTGGTCACGACCCGCTTGCGAATATCGCTTTGACGTTTAAGGGGCGCGCCGGCCGCGGCCATCAAGGCCTCGAACAAGGTGGACTTGCCGCTTCCATATGGGCCGATCAGCGCGACCGAGCGAGGTCCGGCCACGGCGGCCTTCGCGGGAGAACCTGTCATGATGGCGCTTCCTTCCTGCCATTCCGGCTATCGTTGGCGCCATCGTAGGCCAAATAAGGCTTTGGCGCAAAGGCTGGAGGAAACAGCAAATACCTGAGGGTCAGTGAGACGGCCGGCCACGCAAACCCACAAGCCGGGGTTCGTTCCACGCGGCGCGGATCGTACCAAAAAGTTTCACGTGAAACATTTGACGATATTGCACTTGACGGACCCAATCGTTTGGGGTAATCGGTTGCAATGGGTGTTGCAATGAGCGCATCCCCGCTGCCACCACTATCCTATTGGGAGGCGCTTAGGCGTCTGGCCGAACCGTTTGAGCTAATGAAATTTACTCTCATTTATGATGGCGATCTCCCCTCAGCAGGGAATAAATGTAAACCAATTCCCGCGAGTCGGATACGCAATGAATTGCATCATCAATTGGCGGATTTATGGGATAGTCATGTTGTTTTTCGCCAGTTAGCGAGGACGGCTAGAACCATACCAAATCCTGGCGCCGGATACTGGGTATCGGCGATAAAACCCATTTGGTCGCCAACTGTGCTGCCGGACTATAATGATCCTATTCCGCCCCTAAGGCCCGATCAGACTGACTTTTGTGCTCCGATCCAAGTGCCAAAAGTAGGGAGTGTCATTCCGATAGTCCGCAAATCACTCTATTTGGCTTGCGCAATTGACGTTTTATTTCTTCGTCATGAAGAGCCCTTCAATCTTATGCTGGAGGGCGGAGATTTAGATGGAAGAATCAAGACTCTTTTCGATGCGCTTAAGATGCCAGACCCAAAAAACGAATATATTGGGGATGATCCAACAGCCGATCCGCTCTATGTGGTTTTAGAAGACGATGCTTTGATATCTGATATTTCGGTTAAGAGTGGGAGATTGCTTGGTAATCGTACAAAAGATAAGCACCGAGTTAGGCTGACTATTGATGTAACAATTAAGGTTTTGCGTGTTTTCGACCAGAATCAGTGTTTGATTGGGGGATAGTTTTTGGTGGAACGATATTCGCAAATTCGCGCTCGAAAGCTTCTTCGCTTTCATCGCAACAAAGCTTACGAGCGATTTCAACAAACCGCTCGTATTGTCGTTTGTCCTTCGTCTTCGGCGTTCGCTTTTGCCTTTCGCCTGCTTTTCCCATACGGCCTCTCAGATATTAGCCGTTCGATAGGTTAGTCTCTTGCCAACGATACCCAAAATGGCGCGCTCGGTGCGCTCAACGTCATCCACGCCAAGCCGCACCCGATTTGAATAGCGAAAATCGAATTCGCTCAGATAACGATGCAAATGCTTCTCGCTGCAATGCTGATAGACGCCCTTCATGCCGCGCTTAAATACGGAATAGAAATTTTCGACGGTATTCGTGTGCACATCGCCCCGCACGTATTCATCCGCTTTGTGGCTGACGCTTTCATGGCTCGCGAAATGATCGCCGAGCGTGAAATAGTGGCCGCCTTCGTCGGTCATCATGGCGGTTTCTTTCGCAACGTTGGCCTTGACGATAGGAATGATATCAGCGGCGCTTGTTCCATCGACATGGAAAGAACGAACCTGCCCGCTGTTGCGATCAACGAGAGACAATACCGCGTTTTTGTGGCCATGGCCGCGACGTTTGATAGAGCTTTCCTTGCGGCCGATGAAAGTTTCGTCAGCCTCTACAATCTCGCCTTCCCCGCCCATTGGAACAATGCCGACAGTCCGCATGGCTTCGCGAATGCGTTGCGACATGAACCATGCGGTTTTCAGAGTTACGCCGAGGGTCCGGTGAAGTTGATTGCTCGAAATGCCTTTCTTGGACGAGCAAAGCAGATACATGGCTTGCAACCATAGCCGCATGGAAACATGACTATCCTCGAAAACGGTCCCGATCTTGACGGTGAATTTCTGGCGGCATTGGTAGCATTTATAGGCGCCAATGCGGGTGCTTTTACCGCCCATTTTTGAAATGCGATCAACCCCGCCGCAATGCGGGCAAACAGGACCGTCCGGCCATATGCGAGCTTCAACCCAGGCATAAGCAGCAGCTTCGTCTTGCAGGGCTTTGCCTTCGAGGATTGATGATTTCGCCATGACACTTGATTCCTTATTTGAAATCAACGTATCATTGATTTATGGGTCCGTCAAGTGCAATATCGTGATTTTTTTGCTGATAAACGCGTCCTGTCTTACATCTTCATAATGGCCCTTGGCTTCGATCATCGCGCCATCCGATTCGCGGCAATCATCATAGCGGACGAGCTTTCCCGTCGTTGGGTCGGTAAGACCAAAGGTGAGCCCCGGGGGCAGCGGCGGCTGCCGTTGCGGATTGACGATGCTTCGGACGTATTGCTGGTATTGAATATCGAATTCCTTGCGCCCTGTTATGTTTTCCGGACCTGGATCAGGACAAAGTTTCGGCTCCTCGCGCTGGGTTTCCGCTTGCGCCCTTGCGTTGGCGCCGGCCATTTGGTCCGCATCCTCGTCGTCCTTCGCGTCCTGCGCCGCGATTGCCGCGCGAACCGCGTCGGGATCGATGACGACGCTGCCGCCAACCGCGCGGGCGATCGGCGCGCCGGTCTCGTCGCGATACACGCCACCTTGTCCGAGATGGGCGGCGGCAACAACTTCGTCGCCCGCCGGGCCGCTCTGCGTGATGCGGAGCGAGCCATCGTCATGGTTGAGGCTGTAGTCGAGGCCGGGCTCGCCCGGCACGGCGCCTTGCGACGTCACGCCGCCGTTCGGCGACGGAATGAAACGAGGGCGAAGACGGCGGCTGCCCCCGCGATTCCCGCCGCAATGGTGGCGAGGCCCGCAAGCGCTTCCGCGCTGAGCGAGCCGAGGATCGTGCCTTCGGCCGCGACGCCCGCCGCGGCTTGTGAGCCTTCCGCCGCGATGCCGGCTGCGGCTTCCGTGCCGCTCGCCGCCGCGCCAGCCGTGGCTGCCGTGGCGATCGCAGCCGCGCTGCTCGGCGCATCGGCCTGCGACCGCGAAGCGCCGCCCCGGGCCGGCGAGCCCTCCGTCGAACCCCCGCTCGCCCCGCCGGTGGTCCAGCGGCCATGGTCGTCGCGCGGCTCGTCGGGGTTATATTTCTTCAAGCCCTCGGGCAGGTCGAAGCCCAAGGCCTCACAAAGGC
>Ga0185299_10006502_pt1 | contig 12396 bp, 7 predicted proteins | sample PaiPotPPA55metaG_FD_128002 | JGI IMG/M metagenome (GOLD analysis project Ga0185299, IMG submission 128002) | Iron sulfur acid spring bacterial and archeal communities from Banff, Canada, to study Microbial Dark Matter (Phase II) - Paint Pots PPA... ...
AAAGCTCATGCTCGTCCGAGAGCTCAATCGCCAATCAACGCGTCCGAGGAAATTGTCGGAGTCTGTGTAATTGTTGGACTGGCCGACGTTAAAGGCGCCTCCACCGGTGTCCAAGGAAGAATTGGGGTTGGTGAATGCAGTGGCGGGCACATTTGGCGCCGGATAAAGGTTGAACAACGCGACGGCAGTTGGGTCGCACGCAGTGACGGGGAAAGAGAGTGATTGCTGAACAAATCCTGGACAGAGCGTGGCGGAGCGCAGCGGCAAGCCCGGCACCTGCTCAAAAACCGGGCGAGGGTTCACCAGGCGAAAGCTTTCCCAATCGAAAAAGCCGAATAACTTATCCTTCATGAGCGGGCCGCCGACATCACCTCCGAACTGATTCTGGTTTACCCGCGGTTTGCGCTTGTCATATAGCGTGGCTAGGGTGGGATCATCTAAGGGGTTTCCGTTAACAAGCAGCCGTGACTCTTCTCGAGCATATTGATCGAAGGTGCCCCCATTATAGGCAGAAAAGAAATTCCCAGCGGCCAGTCGTGAATTGCGATTAAACCCAAAAAGTCCGCCATGCAATCCGTTGGAACCGCTGCGGCTGACGCTGTTGATCTGCGCGCCTCCGTTCCGACCGAATTCTGCATTGGACGTGGAAGTCTGTACCCGGAATTCCTGCAATGCTTCAATTATTTGAAATGGCAACGATTGGTTGATGGTGTAATCGTTGTTATCCGCACCGTCCAATAAGAAATTATTCATATCGGCACGCGCACCGTTGACTACAAAGGACGCTCCTTGCAGTACCGATCTCTGCTCCACCGGGTACGTACCAGGGACCAGCAGGGCTAAATCGATGAAGTCGCGATTTACCAGCGGTAGTGTGTGAACCCAACGAGTGTCAATCACAACACTTTCGGTGGTACCCAGCAAGTTGAGCGATATGACTGGGGCCATAGCAGTTCGCTGAGGAGCAACGGGCGCTGGTGCGGCCTGCGGCGCCGCTTGAGCTGGCTTAGTTTCGGGAGCGGGTTGTGTAGCGCCCTCGCTTGGTCGAGCCGGCTCCGGCGTAGATGGCTCTTGTGTGACTGGCTGGCTCGCTTCTCGAATCTGCTCGAACAAAAAAGGTGGTATCACGAGCTTCTCATCGCCCACTTGTACGGCTAGGTCTGTGAGCACCTTCGTGAAGAAACCGCTCTTTTCAACAGAAATCAGGTAGTTCTCGGCCGGGGGAACATCGGTAAATGTGAATTGCCCGTCAACGCCAGTGGTCTGCACCCGTGAAAACCCGATGCTGGCGTTTATCAGCCGGACCGTAACAGCTGGCACTCCAACGCCGGCAAAATAAACCGAGCCCATCACCGTAGCATTCTGGGTTCCGGCTCGACCTGGAAGATTTGTGAATAAGACAAGAAAAAATAGGATAAGAACGTAAATGCGGGGCCTCATCATCATCTCCTCAATTGGGTGCAGATGCGCCAGACGCGCAAGACCGGGAAAGGGAAACTGATTCCGCGGATACTAGTTAGTTAGTGAGTTGGTGTCAACCGATTCTTGCCGTGCGGAACCGAGCTAGTGCGGACGCGCGCCGATCGCTTGCAGGTACAGAGATAGAATCTTCGGCGCGACGTATTCTTTAGGAGGCTGAAATTGCTGAGGACTCTTTGCCAAGGCGCGAAAATCCGCCAACGCCAGCTCTTTCTGCTGTATATCCTGTTCGCCGGACAGGAAATACCTGGACGCATGTGTGGCACCTCGGAAAAAACGCGCTAGTGGAAGTTTGCGGCCGTGGCCGTCAACGTAGGCTCCCAACTGCTGTTCTGCCTCGCTGTAATTACCCTGGAAGTAGGCTTCAAGTCCCTGACGAAGCGGTTGCTCGTCCGCTAGTTCCTGAGCTTGGCTCAGCAGCGGACGAGTCTCTGGGTTCGTTGGGTCGAGGATTTCGGCGGCCTTGAGCTTCTCTAATGCGGAAACATACTGACCTTTTGTGATGGCTATCTGAGCTTCCACGACAAACTGCTTGGCAACTTCTTTAGGATCCTGGCCAGTCTCGGCTACCTTATTTTTTGCCTGCTCGCGTGCCGCGGCTTCCTGTTTGGTGACGGCATCGATCTTTTGTAGATACGCTCGGGCCTCGGCAGCACGGCCGCTGCCCTTTTGAATTAGTTCCTGGAAGCCAGCAGCGGCCTCCGAATATCGCTTGCGATTGAAAATCCTCACCGCTTCTTCAAAAGCCTGCTGATCGCTGGCAGCCGCAGCTGCCCGACCCAAATAGTCCTTCGCTTCTGCGGCATGCTTCCCGTTCATCCGAGTGACTTCCTGAAAGAGGGGACGTGCAGCAGAGAACTCATTCCTCGCAAACAAATCCAGTGCCCGATTCCAGATGCCGTCTTCGCGACGCTCTTTCAGGCGTTGCAGGTAGGCTCGCGCATCGTCGGCCTTCGTGCCCTTGTTTTGCTCAATCAGCGCGAATTGTTTGGCGGCTTCCTCATCTTTTCCGTTGTTGAAAAGTTGAACCGCCTCCTGGAACAAAGTCTCCTCTCCCGACCGTGTCTCGATTTGCTTGAGATAGCCCTCGATCTGAGTTCGGTACTTGGGATGCTTCAGGACTAGATTGCCTGCCTTTACAAACTTCTGTTTGGCGTCGTCAAGGTGTTGCTGCTTAAAAAGCGTTACGCCCTCATTAAAAAGTGATTCTTCGAGTGCGTAAGCCTGCTTGGCGGAGGCGCACGCAGGATTCAGATACGTGTGCGTTTCTTTATAGCCCGGGCTCTCCTTCTCGACTTGTTGCAGGAGTTCGCAAGCGTCCTCCATCTTGGCTTCGTTAAATAACTGCACTGCTCGACGATAGCGATCGTCAAGTGCTTCTTGAGCGGCAACCGGAACGCTGAGACACATGGTGGCCAACAAGCCCAATACCAGTTGCCCGCTTAACTTAGTATTCCGACAGGATCTTTTGTACCAAGTCTTCAACTTTTACCTTTTGAAATGTGTAGTTGTAGCTGGAGACTTTGCCTCGTTCCACCATCACTTCTATGTTGCCGGTGGCCTCTCCGTTCTTAATCGCAAAGTTGTAGCGTCCAGGAGGAAGCGGCACCCGCAAAGGTGTTTCGCCTGTAATTTTAAGGTGTTCGCCTTTTGCACTGGTGACGCCGGTCACTTGGCCCCAAGGTGCGGCGGTAAGCTGGACGTACCCGGAAACATTTTGAATTCTTAAATACCAGCTTCCAACGGCCGCCAAACCCAAAGCAACTGCTCCACATATGGCCAAAATGGCGAATCGCGGCTTCTTAGCCTGCGTTTGTTCAGGCAGTGGCTTAGTCGCGGTGCGACCGCGCTTCGCCCGAACGCGCAGGTCAAGCTTCGGCACACCAACTTCTCGCGCACGTCGCTCAGCTTCAGCCAAAAGCGACTTAGCCTGGGCGGCTAACTCGGGAAGCTTTGCGGATTCCCACTCCATCGAAGTGAGCAGCTCTGTTGCTCGGCCATACTCCATGTGGCCCAATGCCACCTGCGCCTCTTCGAGCACCTCGATCCGCTGTTCGCGCTGCAACCTGAGCTCTTCTTGTTGTACGTTGTTCTGAAGAGCGAGCAGCGCCGGCTCATCGGCATAAGCCTTTAACGCCTGCTCCAACACAGATTGAGCCGAATTGATATCTTCGTCAGCCAAGCGTTTCTTGACTTCTTCCGTGGCGGTGCGCACAAAATTGGATCGATCAAGGCCCTGCCGGCATTGAGAATATGCGCGTTGAAAGTCTTCGTTCTTAAAATAGATCTTGGGGGCGGCTTCGAACTGTGCGACGGCCTTGGCGGGTTCCCCGGATTGCAGCAATTGAAGAGCGCCTGAGATGATCTCTTCCCGCCGTCGCAGAAAGTCATCGCGCCGCTCTCGAGCCACTTCCAGAAGGGCCCCGATCTCGGTACTCTTCAATTCCTCTTGAGCCCGGGTGAGAAACTGCACCGCTTCTTCATACTGATTATCCCGCACGTAGTTCTGCGCTCGCGAAAGCACCCGCCGAAGTTCCTCTTCGTGTATCTGCTCAGCCTGGCGCTCGCGTGCGAACTGCAGCAACTCACTGAGCTCGGGCGACTGACCGACGCGGGCAAGGCCCTTTTCTAACGCTTCGATGGCAGCGGTGAACTCTCGAGCGCGAAGATGCTCGTTAGCCTCCCGAAGAACTTCCCGTTTAGAGGTCTCGCGCGCGCTCTGCGCTTGCGCTTCTTGCACGGTTTCGACGAGGGCGATTAAGCGGGGATCATCCCCGACTGACTGGATGGCTTTTTCCAGAACCGTCGTCGCCGCAGGATGTTGGTTCTTCTGCAGGAACTCACGAGCCGCCCGTATTTGTTCGTCCACGTAGCGGCGTTTTTTTTGAACCTCAACCTGGCGCAGCACCTGCGTGTGTAGCCTCAGGATCTGAGGGTCATCTGGAAGTTCCCGGAGAGCCTGTTCCACACGTCCGAACGCCTGGTCAAGTTGTCCATGATTGAGATCGTTCTCGATTTCTGCCAAGCGCGTCGTGAGCAGTTTCCGTCGCTCGTCCTTCTCCTGACTGCTGCGCACTGCGTTAGTGAACTGCTCGACTTCGGCGTTATGGGGATCAAGCTCCCGGGCCCGCTCGAGTAGTTCCAGTGCTTTAGCAGAATTTTTCTCCGCGAACTGCGCCCGGGCGCTCTCCAGACACTGCTGCACCCGACGTTGCCGCTCCTGTTCAGCCAGCTCCTTGACGATCCAATCCATCATCAAGTGGGCGGACCCGTTTCCGGGGTCGATGGCCACCACGGCCTCAAGCTCGATCTTTGCGTGGCGGAAGTCAGCTTGGGCCGCTAGTTTTTCAGCCAACTCGATGTGGCGGCGAATCTTATCTGCGCGGTCCCGCTGCTGAACCACCAAGACCTTCAACCGCGCTGCTTCCTGATTCGATGAGTCCAATCGCAGCGCTTCTTCCAGTAACACAATGGCCTCGTCATATTGCTCGGCTTCTTGAGCCTCCTTGGCCCGCCCGACATTTTGTTCAATCTTTTGGGCGCGCTGGCGAGACTGAATCAGTTCGCGAACCTGTGTAAGCAAGTCCTGCGCAAGTTCGTGACTGCTGTCAATCTCCAAGACCTTCTGCAAAGACTCTTTGGCGATTGTGAATTCTCCCGCTTGGAAAGAACGCTGCCCCTGCTCAAGATAGGCACTGACAGAACTGCGCCGTAAACTGTCCGCCAGCCGTTGAAGCTCAAATGCCATGTCTTCAGCAGTCTGGTACCGAGTCTCCCGATCCTTCGCCAGCGCCCGTTGGACTATCTGTTCCAATTGAGGCGGGCATTGACCCAGGTACTTACTCACAAGTTCGGGAGGTTCGTTCAGGATTTTGAATAAGATCGACGGAACGTCGGAGCCAGGAAAAGGGCTCTGATAGGTGAGCAGCTCAAAAAGCACAACGCCAAGGGAGAACAGGTCGGAACGAGTGTCCACGGTTTGACCCTGCACTTGCTCCGGCGACATGTACATCACTGTACCCAGCACCTCGCCTGTGCGGGTCATAGACGAGACGCCCACTCGTGCGATACCGAAATCGACGATTTTCACCTGACCGTTATTCGCCAGCATGATATTGCCAGGCTTGATGTCGCGGTGTACGACGCCATGTTGATGCGCGTAGCCGAGACCTTTGCAAGCGTCAATCATGATTTGGAGCTTCCTGGGAATTAGAAGCTCCCGACGTTCGGAAACAACCTTTTGCAGGTTCACTCCCTCGAGGAACTCCATCGCAATAAAAGGAACACCGTTGGCTTCATCAATTTCATAAATGGTTACAATATTTGGATGGCAGAGTTTGGCAGCCGCCTGTGCTTCGCGGTAAAACCTCTTTAAAAGTTCGGAGTTCCCGGCGACTTCTGCCGTCGTGGTTTTAAGGGCTACCGGCCTTCCGAGCTTCGGATCTTCTGCCAGATAGACGATGCCCATCGCACCGCTGCCTATCTCGCTCTTGATTTCATATTTGCCCAGTTTGCTCAGCATAGCCCGCTCTGAGAAAGCACACGAATGCCCGCCGGTCGTCAACTTCGCCGCAATGCGCGAATCTTAACACCGCCTTAACGATTCTGCTCAATCTTGTGCGCGAGTGGATTGCTGCGCTAGGACGCGCAGCAGTTGCTTCCCGATTAGTAAGGTATCGCCGTCATGCGTCAGCACGCGCTTGCGGATGCGCACAAACGTGCCGTTCGTGCTGCCCAGGTCTTCCACCCAATACTGGTCCCCTTTAGCAATAATCCGAGCATGAGCCGTCGACAAATACAGGTCGTCGGGAAAGGTATGGGTGCCTTTGGCGCGCCCAAGGGAAATCTCTGCCTCATCAACCAAGTAGCGGCCGTCTTCCTGACCGTTCGAATTTAGCCTTACCAGGGAGGCAAGCGATTTCCCGATCCCGGGGCTCGCAGCCATAACCGCAGTGGCAGACGAGCTTACATCCGAGGCGGGAGGGACGCCGGCCGCCTCCAATACCAAACGGAGTCTTTGCTGGCCGATTAGGATTGTATCGCCATCTCGTAAGCGGTACGGCCCCCGGAGCCCGAGGAAGACACCACGCGGGCTACCTAAGTCTTCGACGTACACTCCGTCGCCGAGTTGTGTAAAGCGGGCGTGCTGGGGCGCAACCATGGCATCGTCACTCAGTAAGATCTCGCCTTGCTGGCCAGCGACCATACCCGGGCGGTCGAGTGGGTAGCGCCTTCCCAAACTCCCGTCGGGACATACTCGGGCAACCACAAAGCGTAGACCCTTCTCAGGCTTTTCGTCGATTTGATGGGAGCCGACGATAAGAGTCTTGGTGAAACGGCCTGCTCCTTGGGAACCCTCGCGGGGTTTGATGGCGACAGAATTTGGGACTCGGCGCTGGGCGAGGTCCGCCAGACCCGTATGCAAACCGGTAGCCATGGCGAGCTGTTCGTTCGAGGGACGAGGCGGGGCTGGGCCAGCGATTTCTTCCGGCTTCCAGCCGATAGCATACAGGTCTAACTTTCCCGCTTTGCCTTTCAACTCCACCGCTGATGCTTTTTTTCTAACCGGGATGTTCGGAAGATGTTGGATTTTTTCGTAGACGGAGGCCGAAATACTGATCTCATCACCTTCAGTGGCGCTCTCGATGCGAGACGCCACGTTAACCACATCCCCGAACACGTCGTTGCCGGTCAATAGTGCCAGTCCTAGATTAATAGCCACGCGAATGTGAATTTCGTCCTTCACATCCTTGTCGCGGTTACGTTCCGCCAGGTTGCGTTGCATTTCGATCGCGCACAGTACTGCAGGCTTCGCATCGGTGAATCGTGCCAGGATTGCATCGCCTATCGTCTTAATAACCGTGCCACCGTGCTCCTCAATCGGCGGAACCAACATCTCGACAGACTTTTGCACCATCACTAATCCCGCAACGTCCCCGTGTTCGTCATAGAAACGAGTGGAGCCCACGATGTCCACGAACATTACCGTAACCAGTTCGCGACAGCGCTCCAGCTCGGCATCCACACGCGCCCGCTCGCGGATCAACTGTTCAAGTCGATTTGAGGGTTCTTGTTCCATCACCAAGTCAACCGCAGTCAGTTCTTTTTGGTGCGTAGAAATATTATACCGGTCTGAATCGCTTGTGGAGCCCGGACGTCGAGATTACTTGTGACTACCAGGCGGAACTGACGTTGGTCTATCTTGGCGATGTCGTGCACACACGCGGTGGTTTGTCAGAAAAACAAACCACCAGGCCCAGATAATAGAGAAGAAACTCTCCAACGGCGAACCATCAAAATGCTGCCGCCGTAACGCCAAAGAATGTGATCCATGTAAACGGAGAAGCGAGAAACAGCCTTCGCGCACACCACGTACCGATCAGCACTCTCCGCCCAAAATCGGGAACCTAATATTTTTCTTCGCAAAAAACTCATGGCTCTCGGCGTAGCCGTCACGCTCGTGGATGGCCGCGATTGTCTGCTTCCCTTTCTCGACGCCGAAATTTCCGAACGCCTGAAAGAGCGTTTCGCCGCCATGGGCATGGAATTCTGGTTCAACGAACGCCCATGAAGGTTGAAAACTCCGCTTTCTCCACGCGCCTCACCATGAAAAGTGGTCGCGTTCTCGAAACCGAAGCCTTACTCTTTGCCGCTGGACGCCGCCCAAACTAAACCTGGCTACGGCGCCGATGTTTGGATGGCCTTCGCACTCGGTTTGAGGCTGCGCAAGCGGTACGCAGTAAGATTGCCTTCGTGCTTGGTCGTAATAGTGACCTTGTCGCTTTCAATGAATCGCCAGACGTGCTCATGCATTTCAGGACTAACTAGAACTTCGGATTCTGCCGCACCAGCACAGTACCGCGCTGCTCGATTCACGGCATCCCCGATAACTGTAAACTCCATGCGATCCGCAGTGCCCAGGAACCCGTGAACGACTTCCCCACAATGAAGGCCAATGCCGAAATTACGGTAAGGAGCGCCGCGAAGTTCGCGCGCCTTATTGACTTCGCTGACGGCAGCTTGCATTTCAACGGCGGCCCGTACGGCGTTCTCGTGGTGGTTTGGATCGGACTCCGGACTGCCGAAGATCGCTAAGATTCCATCGCCCATGAATTTGTCAACCGTACCGTTATGCGCAAAAATCACCGGCACGAGAACTTGCAGATAGTCGTTAAGCATTTCAACGACTTCGTGTGCGTCCATACCCCGTGCCAACTGCGTAAAGCCCCGGATGTCCGAGGTGAGAATGGATACTTCGCTGCGCCGCCCTCCGAGACGGAGACTGCCGCGATGCGTCAAGAGATGGTGGGCGACTTTGGGAGAAAATTGACGCAACAAATTTGCCTTCACTACCGATTCCTTACGAAGCTTTTCCTGTAGACGGTGGGTGGCGACCGCCATGGCAGCATACTGGCCCACCACAACGAGGAGCTTAATATCGTCATCGGTGAAAACCGTTTTAGCATTTCGACTTCCTGCGCAAATCGCGCCGAGAGCTTCGCCTTGCCACATGAGCGGAGCATACATACCCACTTCAATACCGCTCTGGGCGATGCTGCCGTTCATATCTACATCAGCGCTTTTCTTCCAGATGAAGGCCTTACATTCCGCCATTACGCGCCGCAGCAGAGTCTCGCTCAAATAAGTGTGTTGAACATAATGATAGGCCTTCAAGAGAAGCGCGTCTGTTTCAGGGTCGCGGAGGACCAAGGCCCAACTCTCTCCCGTGGGGAGCACTTCGACGAGTTGGTCGACAATAGCCGGCAAAAGAGTTTCGAGCGTAGTCTTGGTGGCGAAATGGAACGGGAGGTCGCATACCATTTTAAGCCGCTGGGCGGTCGAATCAGCCGAACAATCAAGCGGGCCGACGGGCTCGATAGCGGTGGCATCTATATCTTTGGCGACGGCAACGCCGGACTTTGCAGCAGACTGCTCGGGCAATAAGACTGTGCCGTGTTCTAGATACCTGGTTTGATGAATGGGAATTTCGGTGTCGCCAGACTGAACGTGCAAAGTGGTCTGGCCAGCAACGATGAGGTCGTCGGGGTGCAGTTGCTGTTTGCCGCGACCCTTGATCTCCACGCCGTTGATCTGCGTTCCGCGCGAGCTATCGAGGTCTTCTACCCAGCACAGTCCATCTTCTTCCCAGATTCTCCCGTGCATTCTGGAAACGCGCTGGTCGGGACTCAGATCCAGAATTATGGGAAGCGTTTCTTCCGAGCGGCCGAAAATCACTTCCTTCTCGGAAGTCTCCCAAACTTTTTGTGCATCGCGATATGAACAGGTGATGCGCATGTAGTCCGAATGAACCACCGGACTTAGGCTATAGCCGGGAGCTCATCCTTTCCTAGAACGTATATCCCAATCCAACCAGGGGCACCGGTTTTGACCTGAGACCGCCGTCATCCAGCCGCACAAGGACGTTAGCAGTCAACACAAGACGCGACAGGTGGCCGAAGGGCCGGGCCTTGATTCCCATAGATGCATTGGTAATGTTATAGGACACGTTGGAAATCGACGTGAGTGTGTTACGGGTTTCGGTGGCAGGGCTCGGATCGGCGGCACAAGATCCGCAATTTGCGAGAAAAGGCTGTGCCGTCACGGCCACTGTTTGCGATCCAAAAACTCTTTGTCCGACTATGTCGAAGTCTGCAGTTAGCCAGTTGGCCACTCTCGCGTCGGCGCCCACGGTATACACGAAATCGTTCGGAATGCTTCCAGTCCCACCGGTGACCAGGTTTCCGGCAGTGATGGAATCGGTATTCCATTCGTAACCAACCAGCACATGAGGAGAGATTCTCGCACGATAGGAAAACACCGCAAATGGTTTGAATCCGTACGACCCCGAACCAAGATAGTTCAGAGCGTCACCTGTCGGAAAGCGTACGTCCATACCGGCGGCAAATCCTGCCCGTTCTCCTTCCCATGCGTTCCATTTTACGCGGGCCACGACATCGCCAATCCCGGTAGCCGTATTCCTAGGGCTGCTGCCGTTACCAGTAAAGGCGGCATCAGGGAAAGTATGATGCAGACAATTGGCAGCGAGCGGAACCCCACCCTGCGGACTGGTGTTTGGGCAATCGTGGAACAAATGGAAGAAGTATGGAGCGCCGTTCGTACCGGTTAGATTTTGATTTTTTACAGTGGCATTCGGGCTGCCGGGATTAACCGGGATATCCCCGTTTGTACCGGGAACAATCGTGTCCTGAGAAAATACGCTCATGCGTACATTTTCAATGGGAATCACCATCGAGACGTCCATCCGCTTGGTAAGTCCAAAAGTGACATAGGAAGTGTACTGGTTTATTTTCAGGTTTACAGAGTTGACCGTTTCGATCCGATCGCGGACGAAACCGCAGGCTCCCAGACTGTTCCCGGTGATAGAGCAGGTCTCAGGAGCTGCATCGAATCCGTCAGCTGTATGTCTAAAGACGGCTGGAAAGCTATTTAAATTGACCCCATCTATTTGATCGAAGTTAAAAAACTGGTAACTGAAGCCTATAAACAAATGATGGCGGCCAACCGTTTCAGCACGCTCTCCAAGCACCGGTCCGAGGCTTTCCGTACCGGTTACCAGAGTTTTGAGGGATGGATCGTAGACAAGAACCACGCCAGACGACGGCGAAGCCAGGGGCAAAAGATTTGCTTCCCTGCCTATCTCTGCCGTCAAGGGTTGTAACGTTACCGCGAACTCATTGCTGAAGTGAATTGGATGGCCGCCAAACGGTTCAAGAACCTGAGAGAACGAACCCTTAGGTTGGCCCCCGGAGAACGCGGCCGGGCCAGCCCCATACTCTTGTGAAATTACGCATGCGAGGTTGCTGCTTTGAACGAAGCATGGACCTTGAGCGAACGCACTAAATGCAAACAGACTACCTAAGATCACCACCCCAACGTACCTTATTATCATCGCCTTCCCCTAAAAAGGACCAAGCATTCCCGCCGAATGCCACGACTCGGGACGTCCCGTGGCCATAGTGCAGGGAGTGTATACGCTCAATGTGAATTGTCAAGCAGGTGAACACACAAATAACAGGAAGGACCGCGGCGACCTAACGATTGACTCGTACGCAGAAAGGTCCGTTCACTGGGCGTCGCTTATCAGCCAAGCCCCGTTGACTTTGTTTAATGAAAAGACCCAAGACTGTGGGTACGTCTTCGGTTTGTTCGAACCTTTTGGTGTTTCTTCCAGCCTGGATTGAACATTCACAGTGGCTTTCGTGCCTCCAGGAAGAACTTTTACGTTCTCACTGGTAACTTGATTGACAATGGAGCTCAAGTTTTGCCACGCATCCTTATATTTACCATATGTTCTTTGCGGAATGCTGGGCCAAACTTGCCTGAGTGAGTCGGGATTTCTTTGTTCCCATGATTGAAAGAAATTCTGGATGACAGCGCGAATGGCGGCTTCATCCGCTGCGGTGTTCTGCGTCTCCTTGCTGACCGCTGCTGGCTGCGGGCCCGAGTTACGGGCTTCCTTCGTCACCGTTGGCTCTGGCTGAGCGGAGGTGCCAGGCGCTTCTTTGGTGACGGCTGGAGCAGGCTGAACAGGCGCTTTGAACGCCTCCATCTGCTTGTCTATCTCCGCCAAATATTGCCGCGCGCTGTTAGCAAACGGGCCACCGCCCGCGACGATAGACTGGAAGTCTCCACGAACGGCCGCGAATCCATCCTTATCGTGCCTGGCCGCCGCCTGCTGATAACGTTTCACGAGTTGCTGAAATGCGATTTCGGCATTCTTTTTTTCGATGCGGCCGCGAATGTCGACCATTGCTGAGGGAATTCGGCTCGCATAGTTCTGTGCTTCGGCGGACTGCGGCCCGCGGTCGCTGGCAAGCGCCTGAAATTTTGGCTGCAAGTCCTTCAGCTGCTGGGCCGCCGCCTCATCATCGCGCTGCTTCAGTTGTTCAAACTGGT
>Ga0185299_10006504_pt1 | contig 12393 bp, 13 predicted proteins | sample PaiPotPPA55metaG_FD_128002 | JGI IMG/M metagenome (GOLD analysis project Ga0185299, IMG submission 128002) | Iron sulfur acid spring bacterial and archeal communities from Banff, Canada, to study Microbial Dark Matter (Phase II) - Paint Pots PPA... ...
AGCAAGGTGATGATTGTTGACCGGTTGAAAGATCGTCTGAAATTAGCTGAGCAGATCGGCGCGATACCAATCGACGATTCCAAGGGATCGCCGGTTGAACAGGTTCTCGGGATGACTGACGGGAAAGGCGCTGACAAGGGCTGCGAATGCGTGGGTTATCAAGCGCACGACGTTGAAGGTAATGAACACCCAAACATGACAATGAATAATCTGGTGGCCTCGGTGCGCGAGACCGGGAAAATCGGGTTGGTTGGGGTTTTCCCAGAGAAAGATCCTAAGAGTCCGGACAGCTTGGAGAAGCATGGTCAAATAGCGTTCGACCTCGGAAAGTTCTTCGAAAAGGGACTAACCATGGGGTCCGGGCAATGTAACGTAAAAAAATATAATCGGCATCTGGCCAATTTGATTAAAACCGGTAAGGCTAAGCCATCATTCCTCGTGTCGCACGAATTGTCGCTCAATGAAGCGCCGACGGCCTATGAGCATTTCGATGCGCGCGATGAAGGATGGACGAAGGTGGTTCTGAAACCGATGGCGGCGCACGCTAAGCGAAGCAAAGCGGCATCGGCGTCAAAACATTAAGAGCTGCACATTTTTTTCTGCCACGCAAGTGAGGTGTAAATGTCGAAGAAAAATAAACAAGTGAACGGGTTGGCTAATCCGCTAAAGCTTGCTCCACGTAAGGACAAGGATGATGACGATGTCATACAGGTAGTGATCGAAACTCCTAAAGGAAGCCGAAACAAGTTTGCATTCGATCCGGAACAGAAGGCTTTTCAGTTAAAGAAAGTTCTACCTGTTGGAATGGCGTTTCCGTACGAATTCGGCTTCGTCCCATCGACCAAAGCAGAAGACGGCGACCCTGTGGACGTTCTGGTGCTAATGGACGAGCCAGCTTTCCCGGGTTGTCTGGTAAACGGCAGAGTCATCGGAATTATCGAGGCGGAACAGGGCGAAAAGAAAGACTTGGAGCGGAATGACCGGATTGTGGCAATTGAAAAAAACAACCACACCTATTCGTTCATCAATCACATCGACGATCTCGGGGAGGAATTCATAAAAGAACTTGAGGAATTCTTCGTCAACTACCACAAATTGATCGGTAAGAAATATCACATTCTTGATGTCAAAGGTCCAGGGGAGGCTCGACGCCGGATCAAGGATGGTATGCGAGCTTCTCGCAGCAAAGCGAGTTAAATGTCTTTGGTAAGGTGTTAATAAACCGTCTCTGCGATGTCGAAAAAAACAAACAGACGTCAGCGCGCAAGCAGCGACATACCGGCGCTTCTGTTCGATCTCGATGGCACGCTCGTCGACACTGTTTACGAGCATGTATTGGCCTGGTCTGAAGCCTTGCAAGACGAAGGCATCCACTACCCAAGCTGGAAAATCCATCGGCGCGTAGGCATGGGTGGAGAAATATTCGTGAAAGCGCTGCTCCGCGAAATAGGCACGACTGCTATCGAATCAAAAGTGAAACGCCTGGGAGAAATCAAGAAGAAGATTTTCATGGGATGGATTTCGAAAGTTCAGATATTGCCAGGCGCTCGTGAATTGCTGAAGCGTCTATCACAACTCGGCGTTCCATGGATTATTGCCACGAGTGGAGGGAAAGACGAAGTTGCGCCACTTTTAAAGCTTCTGTCCTTGCCCTCCGACGCACCGCTTGTAACAGGAGACGATGTAAAAAAGGCAAAACCGGAGCCCGATGTTTTTTTAGCTGCGGCAGAGCGATTGGGCGTGGCTGTCAGCGACTGCATCATCGTTGGGGATAGCGTGTGGGATCTTTTGGCCGCTCGGCGTGCGAAGGGACTGGGGGTTGGTTTGCTTTGTGGAGGCTACGGCCGAGATGAACTGGACCGAGCTGGCGCCTATAGGGTTTACAAAGATCCTGCGGAGTTGTTGGGACACCTTGAAGAACTTGGTATTTATACAGATTGATTGTCGGAAATGATCTGCATGCCCACGAAAACGAGTCGCAATAGACAAATTCAGAGCATTCATCGCATATACACCGAGGACACTCGCAGGAAATCCATCATCCGAGCCGTCGCAACATTTTTTAAGAATTTCACGCTGCAACCCACCACCGGATTTTACAAAGGCGGTGCTGAGCCTTCGATCATTATCGAGATTATTGGCGCAAAAGAAGGCCAGATCAAATCACTGGCTGCGCGGATCCGCGAGATCAATGGACAGAAATCGGTTTTGATTCTCAGCGCTTCGTGTCGTGCGCAGAAGATTAAAAAACGCTGAACGTTTTGCTGAAGGAATCAACACTGACAACTCTAACCAACTCCAACATTGCAGAATTGCTGGCGATTGAAGCGGAAAACGCGAGTCACTTCGTCCAAAGGGCTTTGCGACGCGCATCGCGCAGAGCTTTTCTTTGGGATGAAGAGGCGGCTCACCTAGTCGAGCAAAATCGCTCGCTCACGGGACTATCGGGTATTGGTCCTTACATTGAAAAGTTAATTATGCGATGGATCGCAGATCCGCCACGCGTTCCAAAGCCTCCGTCACTCCGAAGAGATTTTCTTACGATTCCACAGGCGCGAGCAGCACTCGCTAGGAGGCCTGCGTGGCTAAGCGAGCTTAAGGGCGATCTGCAAATGCATACACAGTGGAGCGATGGGTCGGGGTCTGTTAGCGAGATGGTAGAAGGTGGCGAGCAGCGCGGTTACGAATATGTCTCCATAACCGATCATTCCAAAGGGCTTGCCATTGCAGGTGGGATCGATGAGAAACAACTATCGCAACAAGCGAAGGAGATTGATTCTGTTAATCGCACCTCCAAAGTTGCCGGGAAAAAAATCCGCGCGTTACGTTCGATCGAATTGAATTTGAATCCTCGCGGCGATGGAGACATGGATAAGCGATCGCTGGCTCGCCTAGATTTAGTGCTTGGTTGCTTTCATTCTTCTTTGCGAAAGAAGGAGGACCAAACTAGTCGCTACATCGCTGCCTTGCGCAACCCGTCCATTCAAATTCTGGGCCATCCACGCGGGAGAATTTATAATTTTCGGCCGGGGCTGAGTGCTGACTGGTCCAGAGTGTTTGGTGTCGCCGCAGAATTGGACAAAGCTGTGGAAATTGATGCTTATCCAGACCGACAAGACCTTAGCCTCGATCTAGTTCGTCTTGCGAAGAAGGCTGGCTGCCGGATTTCGCTGGGCACTGACTCTCACGGTCTCTCGCAGCTCGCATTTATCGAACTCGGACTCGCCTCCGCTGTCCTGGCGGGCGTCAAGCGTGAGCGCATCTTAAATTTTATGAGCCGGGGAAAATTGCTGGATTGGGTAGCAAGCGTCCGAGAACTGGCGTTTCTCAGAACGTCACAGAAGTAGGGCCCAAGTCTTCGTTCTAAGCCGCCTTCTTCCTGTTTTTTGTGGCCCTGCGAAATGCGAATACACCGTCATACCGGCCCACTTACATGATTATCGGGATGGTGGTGCCGCTTTGCGGCCTTTAGGATCTCAACGCAGGAAAAACTCTGAGAGGAGGTGTACCGTGCAGCAATCAGAACTAAAGGAACTTTTCATCGACGAACTTAAAGACATTTATAATGCCGAGACTCAACTGATAAAAGCCCTGCCCAAAATGGCTAAGGCAGCTAAATCTGGCAGCTTGCGGAGCGGATTCGAGGAACATCTCAAACAAACCGAGGGCCATGTCTCACGGCTGGAATCGATTTTTCAGAACTATGACGAGAAGCCGACAGGTAAGAAGTGTAAAGGCATGGAAGGCCTGATCGAAGAGGGGGATGAGGTAGCTGGTGAGAACTACGGGGACGGTGCAAAGGATGCAGCGTTGATCGGCGCGGCCCAGCGTGTCGAACACTATGAGATCGCTGCCTACGGAACAGTGCGCGCGATGGCTGAGAAACTCGGTAATGATGAGGCTGTACGATTGCTAGGCTTGACCTTGCAGGAAGAGAAGGATACAGACGAGAAGCTCACAAACTTGGCGGAACAAATTCCTGTCGAGGGTCGCAGGGCGGCGGGTTCGGGTAGATAAACTACCGAGAATCGCGCTGAGCGAAAGCAGTGCACGGAATGCTTAATCCAAAAGAAAGGGAGGCCATTCGAGGTTTCTCCCTTTCTTGTTTAAGCTAATGGTTTTTGATTGCGGACAAGCTCGAAGTTGTATTGCAGTCATAGGTCCCATCTCGGTTTAAAGCCGATTTCATGAGGCTAAAAGGAAAAATGGCGCGTCAAAAAACGAGCAAATCCAAAACATCGCAGATGGAACTCAAGCGACTGAAAACGAAAGGTGGGGAAACCCACCAACAAGCGGATGCTGCTGAAGTTCCGCTGACAACGGACCAAGGACTCCCCGTTTCGGATAATCAGAATTCGTTACGCGCCGGAGAACGCGGACCAACTCTACTGGAAGATTTTATTTTGCGCGAGAAAATCACGCACTTTGACCACGAGCGCATACCTGAGCGCATCGTCCATGCACGTGGTTCCGCGGCGCACGGATATTTTCAGGCATATCGTTCGATGAAGAAGTTTACGAAGGCAGCCTTTCTGTCGAATCCTGACGTTAAAACTCCCGTTTTTGTCAGATTTTCTACGGTCGCGGGTGAACGCGGTTCGGCCGACCTGGCGCGCGACGTGCGAGGGTTTGCGGTGAAGTTCTATACCACCGAAGGGAATTTCGATTTGGTCGGCAATAATATTCCAGTATTTTTTGTGCAAGATGCCATGAAGTTTCCCGACTTGATCCATTCTGTGAAACCGGAGCCCGACCGCGGATTTCCCCAGGCCGCTTCGGCTCACGATACATTCTGGGATTTCATTTCGCTGATGCCCGAATCGATGCACATGATCATGTGGGTGATGTCAGATCGAGCTATTCCCCGGTCGTATCGCATGATGGAGGGTTTTGGTATTCATACATTTCGCCTCGTCAATGATGCCGGCAAAACCCATTTTGTTAAGTTCCACTGGCGGCCGAAGCTAGGAACAGCATCAGTTTTGTGGGATGAAGCAGTAAAAATCAACGGAGCCGATGCGGATTTCCACCGAAAAGATTTGTGGGAAGCAATCGACGCAGGTGACTTTCCGGAGTACGAGTTGGGGCTGCAAATTTTCGACGAAGCCATGGCGGATGGCTTCGAGTTTGATGTGCTCGACGCGACGAAGCTCATTCCGGAAGAGTTGGTGCCTCTGCAAATGGTTGGCAAGATGGTTCTAGATCGGAATCCGGACAATTTCTTCGCCGAAACGGAGCAAGTTGCATTCTGCCCAAGCCATCTAGTGCCCGGACTGGATTTTTCTGAAGATCCTTTGTTGCAGGGCAGACTCTTTTCGTATCTCGACACGCAGTTAAGCCGTTTGGGCGGGCCGAATTTTCACCAGCTTCCGGTGAACGCACCGAAGTGTCCTTTTCACAATCTACAACGCGACGGAATTCACCAAATGACCGTGCCTAACGGGCGCGTCGCGTATGAACCAAATTCCCTGGATGCGGCCGCACCTCGCGAGTCTTTAGATCGCGGATTTACAACATCCGAAAGGTCAGTGGAGGGCAACCAGATTCGCGCACGTTCAGAATCTTTTTCCGACCACTACTCGCAAGCGCGGCTGTTTTATAAATCTATAACGCCGCCGGAGCAAAGGCATTTAGCGAATTCGCTGACGTTTGAATTAGGCAAGGTTGAAACCGAGGCGGTCCGGCTAAGGATGCTGGGCCATCTCGTGCTCATCGACAAGGATTTGGCAAACAAGGTGACTACTGCTTTGGGCGCAGAGGGGCAGGCTGAGAAAATTACTCCTGCCAAAACTCCGATAGACTTGAAACCAAGCCCAGCGCTGCGTATTTACGAGAAATACAAACCGACTATTGCTGGTCGAAAAGTAGGGGTGCTGCTCTGCGCTGGATTTGACAGCAAACTTAAAAAAGATGTGGTCTCACAGATTGAGGCGGAAGATGCAAAGGCCGCGATCATAAGCTGCAAGATTCAAGGCGAACTTGACGCCGAAGGTGAGTTAACTCCCGCAGAAATGGCATTGCGCGCTTCTCCGTCTGTGTTGTTCGATGCGGTAGTCGTACTCGCAGGCCCGGAAGGGGATAAGAATCTGGCTGACGATCCCAATGCTCTAAATTTCTTGATGGACGCAGTGCGGCACTGTAAGGCGGTGGGTTTTTCCGGGATTCCTTCGCTGGCAAGAGAAGCGGGGATTAAGGAAGAGCCGGGAGTGGTCAACGTTACAAACAAGGCCGGAATCAACAACTTCATCGCAGCGGCCCGGACGGGAAGATTTTGGGACAGAGAAGTCGAGAAGTAATCACAGGAGTTGGAAGAGGAACTGTCTGAAGCGTGCGTTGATCGAAACTTGTCCTACAGAGATTAGCGCAAATAGCCTGCAATCGGGCAGTCACACGCACAAGCCGAGAGTCGAATGACCGAGCCGTTAGCACTCTATTTCCATGATCATCTCGCTGGGGCAGCCTTCGCCACGGACGTCGTCGAATCATTGGGAAAGAAACACTCGGGCAAACCGCTTGGCAAATTCGCCGCTGAGCTTCTTGTCGAGATCGAGACAGACCGTGAGACTCTTCTTACATTGGCGGAACGGCTCAGTATCACCTCTAGTCCGCTTAAAGATTTATCCGCGTGGTTGGGCGAAAAAGTAAGTCGAATCAAACTCAGCAGTCAAGAAGCAGATAGTTTTGGGACTTTCGAAGCCCTGGAAATCCTGCAAGTCGGAATCCATGGCAAATGGGCTTTGTGGCACGCCCTAAATGTCGTGGCGCTCATCGATGTCAGACTACAGGGTATCGATTTCGCACAACTTGCCGGGCGAGCTGAGCATCAAGAGGCCCTAGTAGACCAATGGCGACTAGAAGAGGCCCGAACTGCATTCCCCTGTCACCCCTAGCGGTTGTTTTGGGAAGTCGATACAGGCCTGTTCAAGGCGAGACATTGTTAATTCATGACTGGTGGTACCGTTTTAATTAGCTCCGCAGCTCGGGGAAGGAAAGACCCGACATGTGGGCCATCAATCGATCAGGGGCATCGAGGCAGGAACATGAAGACACTTCGCATTTTGGTCGCTGATGATCACGCGCTCATGCGACGTGGGATCAAAACCTTGATTGATTCCCATGCAGGCTGGGAGATATGCGGTGAAGCAGTTACAGGACGGGAAGCGGTAACGAAAGCGGATCAGCTTAGACCAGATATCGTGATCCTCGATATTAGTATGCCGGATCTCAACGGAATAGACGCCGCCAAAAGGATCCGCAGAATTTTGCCTGAGACCGAGATCCTTATGCTGTCCGTGCATTACTCCGATCAGCTTATCCTTGACATCCTGAAGGCCGGCGTTCGAGGGTATATCGTGAAATCCGACTCAGATCGCGATCTAGTGGTCGCTGTCGAAACACTGGCGAATCACAAACCGTTTTTCACGCCTCGCGCGACTGAACTAATTCTCAGGAACTATAATGAAGGTGACGCGGTCGATGTGTCAGAGCCCATTCCCAAGAATCTGACGACCCGCGAACGGGAAATCGTACAGTTAATAGCTGAAGGCAAGAGCAATAAGGCCGTTGCAGAGTCTCTCTGCATCAGCTCAAAAACCGCCGAGACCCATCGTGCCAATATAATGCGCAAACTCAAATTACATACAACGAGCGAAGTAGTACGCTATGCGATGCGCAATAAAATAATCGATCCATAGCGCGTAAAACACTAAAGAGGTATGTACAAAAAGGCGCTGTTCATATTCCTGCCGCTTTCGCTCGCGAAGGATAATCAGTACAAGTATGACCAGCGAAGGACTGCTCAATGTTTTTTAAATTGCCAGCGTCTTCGGTGGAAATCCTCCACCTACAATTGGAACAGGAAAAGCCTTCAAAAGTTGGATCGGGAGCCCATACCATACGACGGGCACCTTGGATTGCCTCTTCAAGGCTTAGGCAGCGATTCGAATCCTCAAGATTCACCCAAGTTTTCCCTGCCAGCACAGCTTCAATAGCAGGCACTAGGTCGGTTCCAATGCGGGTTTTAGAAACAAATGCGCGGATGCCGACCTTTTTGATTTCCGCCAAAAGCGGAAGAGGATCATGCAGGCTGTCGGCTATTACAATCGTTTGGGGACACGCATCGAGAATCTTCTGCGCGGCATGCAGTCCACCCAATCCCGGCAGCCCTATGGCTAAGAGGGCCAGGTCGGGACAAAAGGATTTAGCTTTCTCGACCGCTTCCAGACCGTCTGAAGCTTCTGCGCAAACATGCCAGTCAGATCTCTGGCTTATTATCTCTCGAATTAACTTTCTTATTCCCTCGTGACCGTCTGCGAGCAAAATCTGCGTCGCCATAAGCACACACTCTCCTCTCCCTGAGGGCGCCCAGGCACGCCATGTAGCAGAAAGGATAAACTGTTGGCTCGTAGGAACCATCGGGTAAACACTTGATCTCTTCTAGAATGCGAAAGCTGTTGAACCGAAGCTCTCATCTTGCCCGGTTGTCCGACTAATCACGCACCGAGGGCGGTGTGCTCGGCTAACGTTTCCTAAAAGTACCGCCCGATTTTTTGTAATGTTCAATGTGGGACATTCAACAGCAAAACAAATGATGTAAGCTCCCCGTGAGAAGTGGAACGCACCTACGACATCTTCGAGAAATTTCCCAACGGCGACGTGCTGTGGCGCGGAGTAGTGCAGGGGCATGAAAATGCTATCGCTAAGTTAAGAGAGTTAGGTCAAGCCTCTCCCAACGAGCACTTTGTTCTACACACGCCCACCCAGGCAGTTATTGCTAGGATAAACTCTCCGGAATCAAAATAAAGAAGGAATTTGATTTGTTCGGTTATCCCGGCTAATCAGGCACGTGGGCGGGACTTCGACGTAACATCTTTCTTTTTTTCCTCGCCTCTGCCAACTTCTGCTCGGCCTCTCGGCTTTCGATTAAGTAGCGAGATGTAGTGGCTTGACGACGGCTGCCTTTCAGTGCCATGTTTCCTCGATTTGCGACCGACTGTTACTCAGCGCAGTCAGACAACATCCCGTCGGTGGTAGGCCAGTTCAACCGCTGGGTTTGTATCTTGAGAATTTCTCTGCACGCCTGTCGAATAGCTTCTGATTCGTAGTGACCATCGGGCGAGGTGGTCAATTCCTGCATGCGTTGAAATATCGCGGTTTCCGCCGCGTACAGTTTTTCGGGGAGTTTTTGCAGGTCAGTCTCGTCGATTGCTTCCTGTAGCGGTTGCTGCCATGAGGGATATTGAAAATTACTCATCGGCTCTCCCGAATTCAGGGGACCACGTTAGTTGGATATCACATTTGCAGGGCTTGTTACTGTCCGCTACCGTACAAATGCTTATCGAGGCACGCTGATGTCTAACGTTGAACAGTGGAATGAAATCCAGCGTGGTATATACGAATCAATCGTGAATCGCCGTTGTAGTCATTCTGATTGCAGCGACTCTGCCACCGTTGCCTTAGAGGATTGCGGCTACTGTACAAAGCACTTTATCTCGGCTTGCTATAAGCACCTTGAAAAATCCTCAGAGTCACACATAGACGAGGGCAGCGAACCTAACGCAAAAAGGCAAATGGACTCGCTGGTTGAGATAGTGGATAAAGTCACCTCGCTCAGCCTAAATAGCATCGCCTTTTCGAACCAAGAACGTGGTCAGTTGATGGACATACTTCTTTGGACCTGCGATTTACTGGCATAGCGAACTTAGCGAAGGGAACGGTTCTATAAGACCGTAAATATTGAAAGGGAACGAATGGACGAAGATAAGAGATGGGACTTTTTTATTTCTCATGCTTTTCAGGATGCGCGTGACATTGCCAGACCGTTGTCTGACGCGCTGAACGCAAAAGGGCTAATGTCGTGGTATGCAGATTATGCTTTGAAAGCTGGCGACAGGATTCGCGCATCAATTGACTACGGATTAGCGCGTTCGCGTTTTGGAATCGTGATTCTCAGCAAACAATTCCTTGAAATGCGGTGGACTCAAATTGAATTGAATGATTTGGCATCTCGGGAAGTGGAAGGCAGGAAACTGATATTGCCTGTCTGGCACCAGGTGGTTTTCCGAGACGTATACGATCGATCGCCGATTTTGGCTGACCGCATAGCGATCAGCACTGAGAAGGGGCTGGAGTATGCGGTCAAAAGACTATGGGATGTAGCTACGCAGCCTAGCAAACTTGATGGAATCCACGGTTCCGCTTAGGTCATACGACGGGCTATTTGTGATTTTCGAGATTGCGTACTGAAGATTGTTTCCACTCCTGTTTAAGTGTGCGCAAATTCGAAGGCGCGCATGTTGTATGGCCAGCAAATCATCTCTGGATATCTGACCCCCGAGCGCGACGACTCGGTCGTGAATTGCTTCTTCAGCAGCCTTGAAACAAGCACCCTTGAAACAAGCACCCTTTTTAGCCGGATCAGTCTCCGCAGCTGCCACTTCATACAAAGGCCGCCAAGAACTATCAGTTATGGATGAGGGCAGCCTGGGGATACACCAAACCTATATGTAGACCATGTAGAAGACCGAGAGAAAAGCAGTTGTATAATCGCTCTAATATCCAGCGGTGGCCCTGGACCTGACTAGTCGCTTTCGCCTCTTGTTCTCTATGGTGAAAATTCAGGGGACTCTACGCATGCGGAGCCACATTTCAGTACGACTTACCACCACCAAATATTTTTCTAACTTGTTTGTTTTCAAAAACAAGATTGAAAAGGAAGGACTTCCCAGAGATGATACGCCTGACTTGGGCGCAGGAGGCCTGGAGTTCGAATCTCCACGCCCCGACCATCTCCTCCAATTTTGCGCGGTGTAAAAATTTAGTCTGGCGGCTGCGCCACTACTCCGCCTTCGAGGGATGCTGGGCACCAAAGTAAAAATGATAATGGTTTCGGCAGCCGGGATTAAACCCTGCGTGACAAGCCGGGCACGAGAATTCGCACTGCATGTACTGACGTATAGTTAGCTCCGCACCGCAGGCACCGCAAAGTATTGCTCGCTCGTGAAAGTCGCTCTCGGGCCAAACCTCGATTGGATGATCAGCAAGAGCTTGGTGGCAATCTTTGCACGCATAGTAGACACGACAACACTTCGTCTTAATCGCGATGATGTCCGTCGCACCGTGATAATGCTTGCAGCGTGTCTGCGAATCCAGATCGACGCCACGCACATCTGAAAGGTTAGGGTTCATTGGTTCCAGGCGACAGATTACAGCACCCATCCGGCACTGGCTGAGCATTTAAATGTAAACTGATGACCAGGAGCCAGATACGGTACGCCGGACTTCAATCCGGCGGCGTCCTGAAAAGCGTATTAGAGATATACGATGCTCATCTATTTATTGGCGTTTGTTGGCGGCGTCCTGACGATCCTGAGCCCGTGTATTCTTCCGGTTCTCCCGTTCGTATTCTCGCGCGCGGACCAGCCCTTTCGCCGCTCCGGGCTGCCGCTGTTGACCGGCATGGCGCTGACCTTTGCACTGGTAGCAACGGCCGCTGCGTTTGGCGGACATTGGGTCGTGCGCCTGAACCAAGGCGGGCGCTATGTGGCGATCGCCGTATTTCTCGTGCTGGGACTCACGCTGCTCTTCCCTTCGCTTGCGGAAGTACTGACCAGGCCGCTGGTTCGCGTGGGCGGGAAAATTCAGGGAGAGTATTCGGCGGAGACCAGCGTTGGAAAATCATTCGTGTTGGGAATTTCTACCGGATTACTTTGGGCGCCTTGCGCCGGCCCAATTCTGGGTCTGATATTGACCGGTGCAGCAATTGGGGGGCCCGGCGCGCGTTCATCTTTTCTGCTGTTATTCTACGCATTGGGCGCGGCGACTTCGCTTGGAACCGCGCTGCTTGCGGGAAAGAAAGTTTTCTCCGCCATGAAACGATCGCTGTCTTTTGACGTTTGGATTCGCCGCGCACTCGGTGTTGCGGTGCTGGTAGGAGTGGTTGCCATCGCACTGGGTTGGGACACAGGCCTGCTTAAGAGATTTTCTTTCGTGAACACAGCCAAGGCGGAAGAAAATTTGATCGGTACCTTGGGTCCTAAGAATCCTACCGTCGTTCCGGTAAGTACAGCCGAGCCGCTACCCGCGCTTTCCGACGAAGGGCCGATGCCGGATCTGAACGGCGCAGTTGGCTGGATCAACTCCCCGGCGTTGAGCAGCAAATCCCTGCGCGGTAAGGTTGTGGTAATCGATTTCTGGACTTACTCCTGCATCAACTGCCTGCGCGCGCTGCCCTATGTGGAAGGGTGGGCCGAAAAATATAAGGACAGCGGCTTAGTGGTCATCGGCGTACACACGCCGGAGTTTGCGTTCGAGAAAGAGCGCGCCAATGTGGAAAAAGCCGTGCGGGATCTGAAGATCACCTATCCCGTCGCGATCGACAGCGATTATAAAATT
>Ga0185299_10006505_pt1 | contig 12393 bp, 10 predicted proteins | sample PaiPotPPA55metaG_FD_128002 | JGI IMG/M metagenome (GOLD analysis project Ga0185299, IMG submission 128002) | Iron sulfur acid spring bacterial and archeal communities from Banff, Canada, to study Microbial Dark Matter (Phase II) - Paint Pots PPA... ...
CAGACAGGCGTAGCGGAACTCGGCGACTTGTATGTGGCGTTGAGCAGAGATCTGGCCAGTGGAACACAAGCCGTTCCGACATTCCACGATGCGGTCTGGCAGCAGCAGCTCTTCGAGCAGATTCAAGATTCGTCCGAAACAGGTAAACGCATCAACTTGTGACTTTGACTGGTGTTGTCTCCAGTCTGGGGACAACACCGGGACACACTTACACGTTTCGAGGAAAGCTATATGTCGACCAAAGCAACAGCTGCACGTATCTACGAGTATGGAGAACCCGATGTCTTTCGTTTCGAGACTATCGATGTTCCTGAGCCCGTCGGTCACGAGGTTCTGGTGCGAAACACCGTCATCGGTCTCAATTTTGTAGACATCTACTATCGCCGCGGAACCCTGCCGGTCCCGGAGTTTCCAGCGATCATCGGTGACGAAGCATCCGGAGTCGTCGAAGCGGTTGGCCCGAACGTGACGCTGGTGAAGGTTGGGGACAGGGTCGCCTACGCCGACGCGTTCGGTGCGTACACGACTGTGCGTCTCTATCCTGAGGATCGCCTCACCGTAATTCCCGATGGAGTAACAGACGACCAGGCAGCCAGCAGCCTGCTCAAGGGATTGACAGCACGTTACCTGCTGAAGGAAACCGTTCAGCTCCACGAAGGAGATACCGTCCTGTACCACGCTGCAGCTGGTGGAGTGGGTCAGATCTTCACGCAATGGGCAAGATCGCTTGGGATTCACGTGATTGGAACAGTATCGACTGCGGAGAAAGCGCAAATCGCTCTCCAAGCGGGCTGCACAGCGGTAGTGAATTACAGCACGGAAGACTTCGTAGAACGCACCTTCGAGTTGACTGGTGGCCAGGGAGTAAAAGCTGTCTACGACTCGGTCGGCAAGGATACGTTCCGGGGCTCACTCGCGGTACTGAGACCCCGCGGCACGCTGGTTCAGTTCGGCAAAGCATCGGGTTTCCCGGAACCAATCAATCCATTTGAGCTGGCACCCCGAGCGCTGTACCTGACGTGGGCAATTTTGCCGCACTACAACAACACACCAGAAGCTCTCGCCGCCTCCTCAGCCGATCTCTTCGACGCCATACAGTCGGGAATCCTCAAGGTCGACCCAACGAACATCTATCGGTTTGATCAACTGATCCACGCACATCAGCAACTCGAACAGCGACGCACCGTCGGCGCAACAGTACTGCACGTCTAAGGATCACTACTATATGGGTCACTCCTCCATTACTATTTAGCTGGATTCAGTGAACGCTCCTTTGCGGAGGGCGCCAGAACCGCGATCAGTAGAACGACTACAGCGACGGCTAAGAGTGCTCGATCCAGAGGCATCAGATGAGCAAGTAATCCGATCAGAGGCGCCCCGATTAAAAACCCTGCGTAACCGATGGTAGCCACTTGCGCGATTGCGGCGACGCATCGGCCGGGAACCTCGCCGGCCGCTGAGATTACCGCTGGGAATACTACCGAGAGTCCAAGTCCCCAACCAAAAGCGCCGAGCAGCGCGACGAGGGTTGAATTAACCAGACAAAGGGCCGTGACACTCACGCATGCTAAGATGCCTGCCGAGCGCAACACCGGAACTCTCCCATAGCGTTGAATTACCGCGCCTCCGGCAAAACGGCCGATGGCCATCGTTAAATTAAACCCTCCATAAGTTAGGGCTCCGAGAGCCGGAGGGGCTCTTCGCGCGTCCACCAGCACCAACGCAAGCCAATCGTTCGCAGCACCTTCACCCAGCGCCGTAGCGAAGATGACGATACCCAAGAGAATTATCACTGCTTCGAGGCTCCGTCGCCTCTCTCGGTAGGTTGTCGATCCATTCGCCAGACGGTTTTGCGACCCATGATCAACTGGTTCCTTCGATGGTTTTGCCTGGACGCTCAAGTCCCGAGTCCGATCCTGTAAATAGTCGGTTGTTGCTAACCCCATCACAACCAGCAAGACTGCCGAGACCGTTGGTAACTGCCAGCTCAGCGGCACCCCTACCCCAGCGCAGAACCAACCGCACAAAGATCCGGCTACGCCACCGATGGAAAAGATTCCGTGCCAGTAAGGCATCCAGACCCTTCGCCGGCGCGTTTCGACCAGATGACCTTGTACGTTCATCGCGACATCGCCCAGGCCCGCACCGATACCCACGATTAACAACATCGCACCGAATACGAATAGGGAGCGACTTAAAGGCAATACACTACAGCCTCCCAGAAAAAGCGCAGTGGCCACCAAGCTGACCGTCCTTGAGGAGTATCGTTCGACCAATCGCCCAGCGAATGGCATCCCCAAGACCGAACCAATTCCCATGCAAACCAGAGCAAACGCAAGCTGATCTGGACTCGAACCCAGCTGATCACGGATTCCGGGCATCCTTGAGAAGGTCGAGGCAATCCCGAACCCATTGCCAAAGAACATCGTCGCCGTCGCGAACGGAGATCCGACTCCGCATGATTGGCCCATACGGAAATCTTTATCGCAAGCTGCTGGGTTTGAGATAACTGTCCTTCCTTTTAACCGACTGAGCTCCGAACTGACAGAAACTAAAACCAGGGAACCTCATTGGGAGGATCGTTCCAACAAGCTCAGAGCTTATTAAGCCAACTGCGGATTGATGGCCTTCGAACTAAGACGAAGAGACTCGCTTAAGGGAATAGACCGCGGTTAACGCGCGCGTCCATTACTCTCTCCACTGCGATGGCAAGGGAAGCTAGCCGGTTGGAGATACCGTCTCTTTTCCCCCGCTTCAACACCGCCATGAACGACTGCTCCAGGATGCGGAAGAGACGGTCCATCACCTCTGTCTCTTTCCAGAATAAGCTCTGCAGGCTCTGCACCCACTCGAAGTAAGAAACAATCACACCACCGGCGTTACATAAGATATCCGGCAGTACAAATATTTCATCCTGCCGCTGATTCAATACTGCATCCGCCTCCGCGGTCGTCGGTCCGTTTGCTGCCTCGGCCAGAATACGACATTGAATTTTTTCGGCCATCGGAGCATCGATGACACCTCCGATTGCTGCGGGTAGGAGGACGTCGCATGGTATCGTTAGCAACGTCTCTGGAGAAATGGGTTCGGCGCCGTCGAAGCCCCGCAAGTCACCCGTTTCCATTACATGGGTCTGCGCACGCCAGATGTCGATTCCTTTCTTATTGAAGAACGCCGAGGTTGCGTCGCTAATCCCGATTACTTTCATTCCGTTTTTGTAGGCCAATCCGTGAGCGGCAATGCTACCTACATTTCCGAAACCTTGTACTACCGCCGTCCGATCAGAGAGTTTCAACTTGAGGAAGTTAGCGGCCCGTTCAATCAAATAGACAACGCCTCGGCCGGTCGACTCCCGCCGGCCATAGGTTCCGCCAATACTCATTGGCTTCCCGGTCACTATTTCGGGCACCGCGTGTCCGATATGCGCCGAATAGGTGTCCATAAACCACGCCATCACCTGTTCATTGGTTCCCATATCTGGACCCATTACATCCGTCCGTGGGCCGATGAACGGGATCATTTCCTGCATGTACCGGCGCGACAAGCGTTCGAGCTCGCGCAGGGAGAGTTCCCGGGGTTCCGCTCTGACTCCCCCTTTTGCGCCGCCATAAGGCAAGCCTGCGATCGCACATTTCCAACTCATCCACATTGCGAGCGCCGCGACCTCACCCAGAGTAACCGATTTCGCGAACCGCGTTCCGCCCTTAGTCGGCCCCATAGAAAGATGATGCTGCACCCGATAACCTTGAAAGACTTTGGTGGAACCATCGTCTAATCGAACGGGCACCGATACCGTGATAGCCCGCTTCGGGTACATTAATCTGGCTCGCAAATCATCCGGAATTGAAAGATGGTCTGCAATCTGTCGAAATTGCTCACAGGCTATACCAAAGCTTGGATCCGAAAAGATTTCGTCCATTTAAATGTGATCGAACCGGCGCCGCGAATCACGACGCCCAATTCTTACGATAGTCGGCCGAAAGAGTAAGCCCTCCGTCGGCATAGATGGTTTGACCGGTTATGTAGGCTGCATCCTCTGAGGCCAGGAAAGCAAAGACGCCAGCAATTTCCTCAGCGGCCGCCGCTTTTCCTAGTGGAATGTGGCTTTCTACGCTCGCCCGCTTTTGGGGATCATCGGTCCAACTCTTATTCAGTGGCGTGATAGTGGCTCCGGGCGCGACGGAATTGATCCGAATTCCTCGATCCGCAAATTCCAGAGCCAGCGTTTTTGTGAGATTTCCCAGACCGCCTTTGCTAACCGAATAGGCAATAAAGCCTGGTTTCGGCTGGCTCTCGTGATTGCTCGAATTATTGATAATGATACCCTTAATCTTTTTAGCAAGGAAATGGCGGATCGCCTGCTGACTAAAAATGAAAACCGCCCGGAGATTGATAGCCAATACTGCGTCGAAGTCTTCAGTGGGAAATTGATGGGATGGATGCCCGCGGTTAATACCGGCGTTGTTGACTAGGATATCTACTTGCCCAAGCGCAGCGACCGCAGCCTGAAACGCTTCATCTACTGCCGCCTCTTTAGAAACGTCGGCTCGATACCCACCGATCAATGCTTTGCCATTTTTCGCAACGCTTCGGATTTCTTCGAGAGCAGAGGCCATTTGGGTTGTCTCTACTCGGTCAACGATGAACACCGAGGCGCCTTCTTCCGCGAATCTCTTTGCCACGGCGAGGCCGATTCCCTGCGCCGCGCCAGTTATCAAGACGTTTTTCGATTCTATTCCTTTTAACATATTATGAATTACTAACTAAAAGACCAATGACTCGCGGTACTACAGGGTTGGACGGCGCTCGCAATTAGATAAGCAATCAGCGCCTTCGTTCGTCACAACGAGATTGTCTTCGATCCTGATTCCTCCAACTGCCTCGATATAAAGGCCCGGCTCGATGGCGAGAATCATGCCTGGTTCTAAGAGCACATCGGAGTCATTCTTCAGGATCGGTCGCTCGTGGAACGCGAAGCCAACAGCGTGCCCGATATAGTGCAAAAAGTTCTGTTCCAGGCCAAAGGATCGAAAACTCTTACGGGCCAACTCGTCGATGCTTCCCGCCGTAACCCCGGGTTTGACAGCACGGACTGCGGTCTCCAGAACCTCGGTGACGGCCTGGATCATTTGCTGTTGCCGCTTGCTTGGTTCACCAATGACGATCGTACGACTGAGATCCGTCCAGTATCCGTCGGCAAACCCATTAAACTCGATCAGAACCAAGTCACCTTCCTGCAAAGCCCGCCGCGTGGAAAAGTTAGCGGGCAACCAAGCGTTGGCTGAATTTACAGGCCCGGACATGACAAAAGCATAACCCCGCGCTCGACCTGCCGCTTCGACGGATACGCCGCGTTCTTGGAATGCGGATTCCATGATCGCGGCGAGTTCGATCTCGGTCACACCGGGACGAGCCGCTTCTCTGACTCGCGAGAAAGCATAGTCCGCGATCCGGTTGCATCGCTTAAATGCTTCTATCTCCCGCGAGGTCTTGAGTTGCCTTAAATAACGAATAAGATCCGAGCTGTCATCCACCGTCAGGCGGGGCAATTGTTTTTTCAGCGAGACGTACATCTCTGGACCCGGTACATTCGCTTCCGATCCTCGGAACGACCCGGCCACCGTTTCAAAGGTTAATTCGCAGCCTAGACGCCCAGCGCCGAGGCCGAACTCTTTCAGCGCAACGGTAAGTGATTGGACAACCTTATCTCGAGGGCTGCCGGCTTGAATATCGGCCGGGTCGATATCGTAGCAAACCAACAACCCGTTCCAATCTTCTGGTACGAAGGCTTTATCTACCGACGGAAGTACCAACGCTTGTTGTCCCCGTCGAGTGACAACCACGGCGGAGTCTCCCGTACTTGGCCAGTATCCACTGAGAAAGAGAATATTCTCCGGTAAAAAGCAGAGCAGACCGTCTAATTCTGCTCTACCTAACGATTCGGTAATCCGTCCTGCGCGAGATGTCATAGGGTGTTCGTTCAGTTTCTGGTGGGCGTGCTCATCGACGCTGATGCTCTAGAAGAATCGAAGTTCCGTCGTTCATTCCGTTTCTCCTAACTCTCGAAAAATCTGCCGAAAGATTCCCAGCGCCTGATCCAAATCCGCAGAGGTATGAGCGGCAGTAATTCCCGCGTGGACCGGGTGAGCCGCTCCTCCTGCTGACCAGCCACCCGCGTGGAAATAAATGCCCCGTTCCAGGGACTTCTTTACGAACTCCGCGTAGAGTTCATTGTCGAATTTGGCAGAAATGGTTCTCAGGCTGTAGTCGTCCTCTTCATCTTCAATGCCGAAATAGGTCGCGAATCTAGGACCCACTCCCTTGACGTGACCGGGGATACCGAACTCCTTAAACAAGGCGTTGAATTCATCGTAGAACTTGTAAGAAAGAGCATTGAGCGACTCGTAGAATTCCTTCTCCCTCATCATTTTCAGGCATTCTATTGACGCCATGACCGACATCACCGCTGCCGTGTAGGTTCCGCTCATGACGACCTTGCCGCCGGGAGTTAGCGCATCCATGATCGCTTTCTTTCCGACCACCGCGGCGAGAGGAAAGCCGCCGGCCAGCGCCTTCGCTAAGGTAGTTAGGTCCGGAGTCACTCCGTAGTGCTCTTGGGCGCCGCCCAAACGCATTCGAAAGCCGGATAGAACCTCATCGAAGATCAGGACGATTCCTTGTTCGGTGCAGAGGCGGCGGACCTCCTGCAAAAATCTTTCTCGAGGCGGCATGCAGCCGCAGTTGTAACAGATCGCTTCCATTATCACGGCCGCAACCCTTCCCTTATATTTTTCTAAAGCATACTCGAGCGCTTTGACGTTGTTATTCTCCACAACCACGACCTGTTTTCTAAAAGCTTCGGTAAAGCCGGCCGAATCTGGGATCGTTTCCACTTCGCCGGCTTCGTCAATCTTGCCAATCCTACCGTGATTGTAGAACGCGCCTTCATGCATTCCGTGGAAATGCCCCTCGAAGTGGATGATGAGATCTCGCCCCGTGTAACCTCGCGCCAGGCGTATCGCTCCTAGCGTGGCCTCAGTACCGGTGTTGGAGAAACGGACCTGTTCAGCGGACGGCACAGAAGAACAAATTAGTTCCGCCAATTCTGCGTGATGCACTGTGTCGAAATTCATAAAAAATCCCTCCGCCACGGATCGCTCTACCGCGGCTCGTAAGCGCGGGTGATTGTGTCCGAAAAAGGCGCCTCCCGCCGAGTTGTGGAAGTCGATGTATTCATTGCCATCGACGTCGTAGAGACGGGCGCCGCTTGCGCGCTTCAAGTAGAGCGGTCGACCGATACTCCCATGAATCCGGCCCGGAGCACAGGCTCCGCCTTTCATATATTGGGATGCCCTTGCGTACAGAGAATCTGCAGCCGGCGTCATTTTAGCTGCCTCGGTAGTTTGAGTCGTCATAATCTAGAGATGTTCTATGTTGTTTTCTTACAGGGTTGGAGCCGCAGGTTGGTCTCCACTAACTGGTGCCTCTCGCTGGTTCATGGTCCGTGCGGAGCAGATCCCGTTTATGGCCTTAATGCGATCAGCGACTCGCAAAGCCTGCGCAGCGATGGTGAGCGCCGGATTTACGGCCGCTGAGGATGGGAAAAACGAGCCGTCTACGACATACAGATTCGGGACCTCATGGCTTCGGCAAAACGTATCCAGAACCGAAGACTCAGGATGATTACCGAAACGCACGGTGCCGCATTGGTGCGAGTTAGCTCCAATGCCCATGCGTTGCACAAAAACCGCCTGATAACCTACCTTCTTTAAAATTCGACGGATGGTTTTCAGGAGCGCGTCATGTGCGCGCAGATTTCTCGGTTTCCAGAAGATCTGGATCGTGTCCTCCGCAGTAACGGATACCCGATTTTCTTTGTCCGGCAGGTCCTCGCTAATCGCCCACCAATCCACGCTATGCTGCGCGATACGATCTGCTAACCAGTGCGGCAACATCCCACTAACCGTCTTCAACATCGCCGCCTTCGATTTGCCGAGCAGTTGGAGACTACCAAGTGGGAATGGATATCGCTGGCCTCCGTTGAAATAGAAATCGTTTATGACCATCGTCTTCTGAAAGACGGTGGGATTGCGGCGCGTGAGGTCGAGAGCGAGGATGGCGGAATTCAGATGCGCCATGTAATTTCGACCGACGAGGTTCGTTGAGTTACCGAGCCCAGACCGGTGCGCTTCGCACTTTGACCTCAATAAGAGAGCGGCGGAGTTGATGGCGCCGCAGGAGACCACAAAAGTGGAAGCCTCGATGGAAAATTCCTCACCCTGGCTTGTTCCCTCTGCCCGAACGACGCGATCCCCCGAGCTGTTAGTGACTAATCGGCGGACCTGCACGCCCGTATACAAATCGATCTGCCCTTCTTGCCAGGCCGGCCGTACACAGCAGACGTCGGCATCCGCTTTTGCATCCAATAAACAGGGGAAACCGTCGCAGGTATCACACCGGATACAGCGTCCATTGGAGCGACGATCAACACCAAGAGGAAGATATCCGGGTTTTAGTCCAAGACTCGTGAGCCGACGTTCGAGATCGCGGATGTAAGGCTCATGCTCGAGTGAGGGGAACGGCAGTGGTTCTGAACGCGGCGGACCAAAGGGATCTCCACCGGCTGGGCCGTGAACGAAAAACAATTTCTCCGCCTTAGTATAATATGGCTCTAAATCTTCATACTGTATTGGCCACGCTGGTGAAACTCCCTCGGCGTGTTGTACGGCAGCAAAATCTTCTTTTCGCAGGCGCATCAAAGCCGCGCCATAAACCTTCGTGCTGCCACCCACGAAATAATGCATCGCAGGATGGAACTCATTGCCCAGACCATCAAGCCAGGTCTCATTAGCCTTATACCGGCCTTTCCCAAATACTGCTCCGGCGTCCCAATTCTCCCGCTCTCTGGGTAAGAACTCGCCTCTCTCCAATAGAGCAACTCGCAGTCCGGAATGGCCTAAGGCATAGGCTAAAGTCCCGCCGCCCATGCCCGAGCCGATGACTGCGACGTCGTATACCAGGTCCTTCAATTTGGATCGCTCTGCCATGATGATGAACTACCCCTTCACGGACCCTGCCAGCATGCCCCTGACGAAGAACTTACCTAGGAAAATATAAATCAGCGCCGTCGGGAGGGCCGCGATCACCGCCCCCGCCATCACCACGTTCCAGTCCACAGAAAATGATCCAGACAAGTTGTTTAAGGCGACCGTAATCGGCTGCGCCTTTGGATTCGGCACAATCGTCACGCCGAATAGAAAGTCGTTCCAGATGTTAGTGAATTGATAGATACCGGTCACGACGAAAGCCGGCTTAGCTAAAGGCAACATGATCCGTAGCAACGCGTCGAGCAATGTCGCCCCGTCAATCTTCGCTGCCTCGATCAGCTCGTTCGGTAACGTGTCGAAAAAATTCCGGAATAACATCGCCGTGATCGGAATCCCATAGACCACATGCACGGCGATTAGACCGAGAACCGTCCCATATAGGTTGATGGTCTGAAGAAACTTTACTAAGGGAATGATGATGCTCTGATAGGGAATAAACATCCCGAAAGCGAAGGCGATAAATAGCAAGTTGGATCCCTTAAACTTACATTTCGAGAAGACATAGCCGTTTACGGCTCCCAGAACCGCCGAGATAATCGTCGCGGGGATTGTCATGAAAAGGCTATTGACCATGCTAGGCCATAATCTTTTCCAGGCCTCGCTGAATCCCCCGCCAGATAGGTAGGTAGGCAGGTTCCACATTGAACTCAGGCTCACATTGCTGGCGTCCTTTAGGCCAGTGACCACCATCAGGTAGAGCGGCATTAGAAACACCAGTAGGAAGAAGCAAAGAGCTCCCAGGTTCGCCCAATCGGCAATCGATCGTGGCATTCCGGCACCGAAGAATCTTACCGATGACGCTCTCACCTAACCCTCCCCAGTGTCCGCCATAGATAGGGAATGATCACGATCGCGACTAAAACTAACATCACGATCGAAGCGGCTGCCCCGGTGTTATATCGAATCGCTTTGAAGGTTTGCTCGAACACAAAGATCCCGGGAACGTCGGTGGCAAAACCCGGACCGGCTCCCGTCATAGCGAACACCAAATCGAAAATCTTCAATGAGATGTGGCCTAGTATAATGACCAAGCTAAAGGTAACCGGTTTTAGCTGAGGGATAACGACCCGGGTATACACCTGCCATTCGTTGGCTCCGTCTATCCGGGCAGCCTCCCGCAGCTCATGCGGCACAACGGATAAGCCCGCGATATACATCGCCATGGCAAAGCCTGAGAGTTGCCAGCTCGCGGCAATCACGACGGGAATCAGCGCCACCGGAATTCCAATCTGGACAGCGAGGTCATTCGCTGCCGGAAAAACCTTGCCTAAGAGATCGTTGATCGGCAGCAGCACAGAAGGATCTGTGATCCATCCGGGTTTGAGTGGAGGCGCTCCCACCGTGGCTAATAGATGGTTAATTCCGAAAGCATTAAAAAGCAGGTTAACGCCGGCCTCCGGATTGAATATCCAGCGCCAAGCTACCCCGGTTACGATAAACGAGAGCGCGTAAGGAAATAGAAAGACATTGCGAAAGAAGCCGCAACCGATCAGCCTGCGGTCCAACAGCAGGGCAAGGAGAAGGCCGACCCCGATGGCTACGACCAAGAACAGGATGGTAAAAACGACCACATTGCGCAGGTCACATTGCCAGCGAGCCGCTCCAAACATTTGCGCATAAGTCAGCCAGGCCGGGTCGCGAAGACCCAGGTTCATTACCGGAGAGCTCCACCGCGAGATCGAAGTCCAGAGAGTGAAAAAGATGAAGCCGTAGATGAAGACCATCACCGCGACTGCGGATGGTGTAACCAGGAATAATGGCAGCCATCGTCCTCGATTTTGACGCCCGGAACTCGCCTTCGAAAGCGCCCGGGCGGAGCTCGTTTCTAAGACAGCAGGCGCGATTGAATATTTTGATTGGCCGCTACTCATCAACTCCGCTCCGAGGATCACGCGGAAAGCGTCACGGCTCTTTTGGTTCGCGACGATTCTAGAATCGCGGTCGCGATAGCCACGGATTTCAGCCCATCTTCTCCCGTGGCAAAAGGGCGACCATGGCCGCGAACCGCCTCGATGAATTCGTGGATCAGAAACTCGTAGTGGTTTTCGATGGTGCCGACGGGTATCGCTTCCCTCTTGCCGTCCTTTTGTAAGTAAATGCGCCCATTCGGTCTTTGCAGCAGATTCTCTTCTGCGTACAGCGAGCCCTCCGTCCCGTGAATCTGTAGGCCGGTTAAATCGTGCCCGACCGTAAACGAATCATGAAACTGGGCCAGGACGCCGCTACGAAAACGCATCACCCCCATCACTCCATCCTCTATCGAAGGGGCGGCAACCCCCTGATTCGCGGTGAATGCGATGATCTCCTGCACATCGTCATCCAGAACGAAGCGAAGGGTGTCAGCGACATGAACGGAAATATCCAGAACCACACCGGCGCCAGCTTCACTATTTTCCGTGCGCCAGCCCCGGGCTTCTTCCGGAAGTAGGACGGCAAAAAACGACCTGGCGGCTAACGGCTTGCCAACTACACCTTCCTTGATTAACGCCCGGAGCTTTCGTTGAATTGTTGAGCTACGCAGATGATGGTTCGTTGCAAATATAACCTTGGCGTCAGCGCACGCTTTTATCATCTTGCGGGCACCATCGACAGACAGTGCTAAGGGCTTGTCACAAAGCACATGTTTGCCACGTTCCGCTGCTGCTATCGTTTGTGACTCATGCTGATCGTTTCGGGTTCCGATGTAAACCACATCAATCTCGTCATCCGCCAGGAACGCATCGAAGGAACTATAAAACTTCGGGATTCCGGTCTCGGCCGCAAAGCGTTTAGCTCTTTCCGGGCTGCTGCTATACACGGCGGCAACTTTGGCGTCGCCTTGGGCATTGATAGCATTGATCATCCAGCTCTTAGCAATGTTACTGGCGCCGATGATGCCCCATTTCACTGTCTTCTTTTCGTTCATCTGAGAATCCTGTCTTTGGCTTATGTTAGGTACCTTGTAGGCTGGCGTAATCGCTCCTCACCGAACTGACTTGGGTAACTCTGGCCGCGAATTTTCGAGCTTGAGTACCAAGATCGGTTTTCCCACCCCTTTTTGGCTGAGGAACGATCACGCCTACTGCCCCCAAAAGTCGTTAGTTGCTGACGTTGTCCTTCGAGGCGTCGTCGACTGCCCTTACAAACACGTTTACATTCTTGCTCGCTACAAAGGCGCTTACCGCATCCGCGATCGATTGCTGAAGCGCAGGCGTAGCGGCGGCACCATGGAAAAGACTGGGCACCAGCGCGGCTTTCTTAAAGTCTGCCATCGACCACTGCTGATAATCGCTAAGCTCCTTCGGAT
>Ga0185299_10006508_pt1 | contig 12392 bp, 18 predicted proteins | sample PaiPotPPA55metaG_FD_128002 | JGI IMG/M metagenome (GOLD analysis project Ga0185299, IMG submission 128002) | Iron sulfur acid spring bacterial and archeal communities from Banff, Canada, to study Microbial Dark Matter (Phase II) - Paint Pots PPA... ...
GATCCCCGTTACCGCGATCCGCAGTCGGCGCAATGGAATGTCACCCTTGAGCGCCAGATAACGGCTAACACGGTACTGCGCGCGAGCTACGTGGGAATGAACTCCTACCGGTTGAACGTAACGGTGAACTTGAACCAGATTGCGCCCAGCGCGGCTCCCTACGTTCCAAGTCCTTTTGTCGATCCACGGGCGCCATTTCAGAATTGGGGCATCATCTACACAACGCTGAATGGCGGGGGGCAAAACTATCAGGGGATGGTGCTCGAAGCCACTCATCGCTCGTCCCACGGCCTGTTCTTCACTGCGAATTACACCTGGGCGCACAACCTGAGTGATGCCCAAGGTGACGCACCCAATGGTTTTCAGGGCGAGACCCGCTATGGACTCGCCGACTTGAACCGCTTCGGGATCAGCGACAATCGCGGCAATGTCGACGGAACCCGCCGCCAGCGATTTCTGCTGTCTGGGAGTTATGATCTGCCTTTCGGCACGGGACGTCCGTGGTCGAGTTCGTCCCGCTACCTCAACGGAGCCTTGGGTGGATGGACCATCAATACGATAACGCTGCTTGAAACGGGACCCTACCTTACGCCGACGATCAGCCCGAACCTGGACCAGACCAATACCGACCCGGTGGCGGAAGGCTCCATTGTTCGCCCGGACCTGGTGGGCAACCCAATTCCCGCCAATCGGACGCCCAATAATTATTTCAACCTCAATGCATTCGCGCCTACCCCTGCCGGCGCGGCGCGCGTTGGAAACGCGGGCGTCGGCATTTTGGAGGGCCCGGGAACAGTTGCAGTCAACGCGGGATTGTCGAAGACAATGACCCTACGGGAAGGATTGCGGCTGCGTTTCGAGGCGACGTTTACGAATGTGCTCAACCACACTAACTTTGCGCCACCTTCGACAAACGTAAGCAACCTGAGCACGTTCGGCGTGCTGCAATCCGCACAAACCGCAGAGAACGGCGGAAACCGCACTGGACAAGTAGCACTGCGACTGGACTTCTAACCCCCATTAACGGCAAGAAGGGGATCGCCACGGCAAGCTGTGGCGATCCCCAATCAAAAGCTAACGGTTCTTTAAACCGTTATAGTGGTTGGCCAGACCAGCGCTTTATTACCCTCCGTTCGGACTCTATTTCGTCGCGTTTCGCCACACGCATCTGTGTCTCGCCAAACTATCAACGCAAATGTAAACCATCGCGACAATGGGGAATAAGGTGCAAGGCTCCAGGTTGGTATAAAGTCTCGCATGATGCCTGAGGGCCAGAACATCCATCCCGACGCAGCGAGTCCCTGGCGGCCGCTTCGCATTCCCTTATTCCGAAATCTGCTCATCGCTGACTTCGCCTCCGACGTAGGGGCCTTCATGCAAGCCGTGGGCGCAGCCTGGCTCATGACTTCACTCAGCAGCAGCACGCTTCAGATTGCACTCATTCAGACAGCCTCCGCTCTTCCTTTCTTCCTTCTCGCGCTCCCTGCTGGCTCCATCGGTGACATCGTAGACCGTCGCAAGCTGATTCTCGGGACCGAATTCTGGATGCTGGCGATCGCCTGCCTGCTCGTCGTGGCCACGTTCGCTCACATCATTACTCCGTGGGTGTTGCTGCTGCTGACTTTTGCGCTCTCGATCGGCGATGCACTGGAGTCGCCCGCGTGGAGAGCGATCTTCCCGGAACTCGTACCCAAGGAAGACTTATCTCCGGCTCTTGCCCTGAATGGGATTGAGTTCAACCTCGCGCGTGCCGTTGGTCCTGCTCTCGGCGGCCTCATTATTGCGATTGCAGGCGTGGGGAGTGTCTTTCTTTTGAACGTCCTCGGGTTCCTCGGCGTTATCGTCGTGATTGCCCGGTGGAAACGCCCCGTTCCGAAAGCCACCCTGCCTGCGGAGACCTTCACAGGCGCGACCTCAGCTGCGTTTCGATATGTGCGGTACTCACCTGGCATTCAGAAACTCTTGCTCAGGGCTGCCTGCGTTATTTTCTTTGCCAGCGCTTTTTGGGCATTACTCCCGGCGGTTGCCAGAATCGTCAGTCACAGCTCGCTTGGCTATGGCTTGTTACTCGGTTTCTTTGGCACCGGTGCCGTTCTCGGAGCTGTGCTTCTCCAACGTTTGCGGAAAGTCTACTCCGTCGAGGCCGTGGTTGCAGTCGCGACCGCGGTGTTCGCTTGCGTCCTCGCCGGAGCGGCACTCCTGCATAGCCTCTGGATCCTGTCATTGTTTTCTTTTTTTGGCGGTGCAGCGTGGACCATCTTCATGTCCGTCTTTAATACGCTGATCCAACGCCTGGCTCCCGACTGGGTTCGCGCGCGGGTCCTAGCCGTCTATCTTTTCGTTTTTCAGGGCAGCATGGCGATTGGCAGCGTCCTTTGGGGCGCGTCGGCAGAACGGGCCGGTTTGGAAAAAGCCCTTCTCGCTTCTGCGGTGGGCATCGCCGCCTGCCTGCTCTTGCGTTTGGACTTTTCGCTGCCGGAACCCACCGCGACTCTGGATGTATGGAATCACTGGCCAAAACCCTCAATGTTCGTGGAGCCCGAGCCGGACGATGGCCCCGTGCTCGTCACCGTCGAATACAAGATCGATCCGGCCGAAGCAACGCAGTTTCTCGAAGCAATTCACAAGTACCAACGGATTCGCCGCCGCGACGGCGCGACGCGTTGGGGCGTTTACTACGACTCCGAATCCCCAGGGATCTATGTCGAGACCTTCCTCGTCGACTCCTGGGCGGAACACCAGCGCCAACACGATCGATTTACAATTGCTGACCGGACCGTTGAAGAACAAGTATTCCGTTTCGTTCGGGAGCCCTTGCGCATCCGTCACTTCATCTATGCCAAAACGTCGAGACGGAAATAGAGCAGAACTGCGGAAGGCAGTCCGACTGCTACCCACTCCAGGTCATTAGCGATGGGTGAGCAGGGGTTAGTCTGCTGCTCCAATGTTCTTTGTCATTGCGGGTGAGCCATCACACGCTCAACACAGGGAAAGGCGCGTCCCTCACTACGGCGTACGTCAAATCTCTTAATCGTCCGGCGGACTCCCCGTCCGAAGTGCGACCAATGATGAGCACATCCGCGTCAAATTCCGCCGCCGCTTCCAGCAATGCTTTCTTCACCGGTCCCCTCGCAACCCGTGTCGCAGCCGAAATGCCAACCTCGTTCGCAATTTTCGTCAGTCGTTCGTGTGCTTCTCGCATTTCTTTCGTAGGTCTGTCTTTTTCTAAACCCAAAGCATTCGACGTCGCTTGACTCTCCTCGTTCACAACATGGATCAACGACAAGTTGGCACGAGCCTGTTCCGAAATTCGCTTGGCGGTGCGTAGAACGCTTTCCGCATACCGCGACAGATCGATTGCGCAAAGCCATTCACGATGTTCCAAAGGCCTTGGCGCGATTGTTTGCGCGTGTTTGCTCGTCAACACCGGGCAAGGTGCGTCGTCGAGGACTTTCGCCACAGTTGAACCCAGCAACATCTGCCGGAATCGACCGGCATGCGTGGGCATGATGATGAGATCGAATTCTTCGTCTCTCGCAATCTCGCCGATGCGCGTTCCTGCATCTCCCGATTCGAGTATCCGGGGGCACTCGACGAGCGGAAACTCTTTCTTCAGAAAGGAATCCAGCTTCTGCTGCGCGACGACTTTGTGGTCCTCAGACACTTCGGACATCGGTCTTCCGTAGAGCTCGTAGGCTTCGAACACGTCAAAGGCGGCGGGATTAACCACGTGCACCAGCGAAACCGCCGCACCAAGAAGTTTTGCCGCTCGTTGCACGTATGGAGACATAGCGATGCACGATATAGAAAAGTCCACGGGAAACATGATTTTCCTGATAGGAACCATTGTTTGTTGGGCCTCGATCCCAGGCACTAGAATCGGAACTATCTACACGCCTTTGATGCATCAAGGACACTTGCAAATACCGGAGAAAGTCCTCGGGTCCGCAATTTGGTGCCTTTAACTTTGGAGGTAAAGTTAAGGCTTTGCGAAACTTCTCGTTGCGTGCCGCGATTGAGATGTCCAGACCGTCCGGGCCGAGGGCATAAACATTGCAACGGCGAAAAGGCTGTTAGACCGCTCATAATTTGAAGGGGAGAACAATGCTCGATCACATTATTCTGACTGTCAGCAATGTCAAACGTTCGCTGGCCTTCTATGAGGCGGCCTTGAAGCCGCTGAATATCAAATTCTTCATGCCGTACAAGGGCGAGGACGGTCATCCTGACCTGTGGGGATTTGGTGATGGTAAAAGGGCGTTCTTCTGGATAAAGCAAGGGAAGCCTGATCCGGCGGCCATTCATTGGGGCTTCAAGGCCGAAGATGAGAAAACGGTCGATGAATTTTACGAGGCCGCAATGTCCTCTGGTGCTAGGGACAACATTTCGCCCCGTGCACGACTGGAATACTATACGGTGTGGTTCGCCAAAAACTCTGGCCGACTTTGAAATCAATGACATAGCCGCCCTCAGGCCACTGTTCTGTTATAACTCCTAGCCATGTTTCGATTTATTGGCCTGTGCCTCGGAACGCTTGTTCGCCTCTTGCGCACGCGTCGGGGTCTCCTGCTGGAGAATCTCGCACTACGTCAACAACTCGCCGTACTGAAGCGTCGGCATCCGCGGCCAAGATTAGACCTGCTCGACAAGCTCTTCTGGATCGCCGTTCGTCGATCTTGGTCCGGATGGCAACAATCCCTCCTTGTGGTCACGCCCGAAACGGTGGTGCGTTGGCACGGGGCCGGATTCCGTTTGGAGTTGTTTCGGCACTACGTTGCCGGGAAGACTTCGGTAATCTGGGCTGGATTAATCGACGCCGTCATGTTGCCATAGACGACTTGAAGTTTTCGCGCCCGGTGGACTGGTTGTGATGGCGGTTATTTCAGCCTCGCCAACCTTGCCGCTATAGAGGCGGACCCGGATCCGGGAGCCTACGCTGTAGTCCATCAGCCTCCTAGCTAACTCGCCTTTCCTATTTCTTCCTTCTGGAGTCTTGCCCCCTCTTCATAAAGTAGTCCATTGTCGGTTGTAGTTGCTCCGGATCGCGAACGCATTTCAAGAATATCTCAAGCATGTTGAACTCCCCCATGTCTCCTATATACCGATAATCTGCGGGCAGCGGTGGTCCTCCCGCTCGGCCGGCTGCAGGAATGATCTCGGGGAGTTGGACCGCGTAAATGCTGCCACCGGCGAGCGCCTGATGCTCATACTTCATGAGCCAAACGCAGTTTCCAGAATCAAGCATGTAGTTAGCGGAGACTACGGCCCATTGACCGCCATCTTCCGGTGAAGGACTTTGACAATTCCAAAGCAGCGCCTGGGGAACGTAGGCTGCAGGATCTATAAAGCCGTACTCATCGAGGAGCACCTGCCTCAGATCTCTCTGGTGCACGAAACTTTCAACTTCGGGGAGAGCGTGATTCCAGTCGAGATTGGAGTCATTGACGAGGGCGTACCCCGGCCGTCCCATGCTTAGAACATTTAAGTAGGGAATATAATTTGGATAGGCGCGTATGGCCGTAACGATGGAAGTCAACACAAGCCCGATTGTCAGCCAGCTTCCGAAACGTGCTGCTTGCGGGTTCGAACTGCTGAGTAAGTTCAGCACCTGCGGGAGGGGCGCAAGCAGCAAGACGACGAGGGCCAGTGCGACCGAGAAATGCCGGATGCTGATGTCCAAACGGTTCAGCATGCAGGCAGTGACAAAGATCACCAAAGATACCCAGATGCTACGCCATTGCGGGCCCATGCCGGCGCGTATCGGAGATTGCGCGGGTGAACGGCGTTTCACGAGGAAGGCCGCTGAGACGGCAACGAGAAGCAGCAGAAGGAATGTCAACTGCGATTTCAAAAAGAAGAGCACGGGGAAATAAAACCACACGCCGTGCGGGTAAGCATGGCCGAGAATGAAAGTGGGCCGGCTCGAAGCACTGAAGGCAAAGAGGACCAATCCGCGCAGGTAGATCCAAACGGGCATTAGCACTCGCCGCAGGACCAGCGAGGCGGGAAAATGCGGGATGATCCCGAATGAATCGGTTGGTTCATTCCAGGAGAGGACCAAATACACGATGTAAACGAACAGTGCAGACCACAGGGTTCCTATGGCAATATTGCGCCACGCACGCCGGCGCCAGCGGTGGAGTTCAGCCTTCTCAACTGGTTGCTCCGGTAGCGGCTTGAATCGCAAGCTCAATGCAAACGCAGCGAACACAAAGAACAACAGTCCCGATGAAAACTTCGAGAGCAGAGCGCCAGCCAGCACCAGGCCAAACTTCACAATCGTTCCCTGCGAGGGAGAACGCCACATATTCGGGAGTTGCCAAACGGTTAGCACCCAGAACAATGTAACTGCGATGTCGGTAATCACCAGCGGCCCAAATGAAAGAAAGGCCGGCATGGTCACGAAGGCAGAGAGACACAGCAAGCCGCCCCAGGAACTGCCCAGCTGAGCGCCGCAAATATAGAGAACGAAACCCAATAACAAGGTCATCAATAACATGGACGCTCGCGCCCAAGCCAGCGTGGAGTAAGGGTCATTCCACCGCATGAGGAACCAGTGCCCGAATACCCACTGACCCAAATATGCGTTGAACATTTTGTTGCTGAACGTCCACGAGACATGAGAATAGTCGGCATGCGCTCCGCGCAGAACCAGTGCCAAGGCTGCGACCACTTTCGCCAACGGAGGATGCTCCTCGTTCATCCGCATATCCAATTTCTGGAGATAGCTCACCCCTGCGGCAATGTGGGCGATTTCATCGAAGGTCACGGATTCACGCCTCGCAGCCCTACCCGCTAGCAGCGCCATCAGTGCAAGAAGCAGGACTGCGGCAAAAGTGATGAAAAAACGTTCAGGTATTTTCAATCGCAGGACCTCATGCGATGCGACGGGGAGCTCCCCGACCCTTGTCGTCTTACTGACTATCAAATCGACCCTCACTGTGCAGGTGGGTACCCGAAGTCTATCTTGTGGAGACGCCCGCAAAGGGGGAAAATTTCATTGCTCGCATCCCCAATTCCTGACTAGCACCATCAATCAGGCAGAAGGGCAGGAAAATGGCAGTCGGAACCGTTACAAATCAATTTTCCATACTACCCAAGACGTGTTCTGTTCTAGACTTTGCTGCGTCCCGTTTCTCGTTTGTTCAATCTTCAGGCTACGCTGACTATGCGAAAACTCTTGCTTAGTCTCCACCTCTACACCGGTGTCCCTTCGCCAAAACGCTGCGAGGCCATAAATCTCGTTGAGTAACAATGTTACGGGACCATCCGCATGCTATTCATTTCAAACACATTCTGTATTTTGGCGAGGCACAATCGTATCTCGCAGCAGTGTATGAGACCGACGGCAGACTTATCCAGATTCGGATATATGACGCGATGTCGGCCATCGAGAAAATGCGTCGAAGATGACACAAGCTATTCAGTTAAACCCAGACTCGCTCGAGTCGATTCGCGTCTGCATCGCCAAGATGAGCGACGGGGAACTTCTGCGCTACGGTACCGCGTGCAAGTCTTTGTGTGATCCTAAAGCTAACTTCGGAGAACCGCCGCGGGAAAGATGGGTTGTTCAGCTGCGTGAAGCCCGCGAAGAATGGAGCCGACGACATCCAAAATCGCCCCTAAGCGAGAGCATTCACGCCATATCGTAAGCGCACGTCGAACCCTGGACGATGACGAGCAGGCAGGCCAGCGACATGAATTTGTTCGTCATATTTTTCGTGTAAGCTCTCCGTCAGCAGCCGTTTGGACTCCTCTCTAAAAGAACAAATTTGAACGACTGTCAGGAGCCTCGTTGGTATCTTGGCGGGTACTTGCGGGGCTCCGCCGAGCAGCGTCCGAGTTGATTTCTCCGAATCGCACTCTCAGGCTGGTCACAAGTAACTGGCAGCTATTGGACCGGGCGAATCATCAAAACTGATGAGGTGTCCAATGGAAACACGGGAACAATTGTTGGGGTGTCCTTTTTGTGGACTTGAACAATCTTCGGACGTCGCTGGTTGGACCTCCGACGAAGAATTCGAGGCAATTTGCCAAGGGTGTGGGAAGAATTTCTGCGGGATAGTCCGTCATAATGCCGATTTGGAATGGTCAGCCAGTTAGGAGGCTTCGCCGTTCAGCGGCTTCTTTCCGCCTCAGAAGCTAAAAGCCTGTCGTGGCGTGGAAGATTGTGACTCCGTCCTTCACGGAGATGCTTTCCACCTTAACGGACTTGGCAAATATAGCTTTCTGGAGCGGTCTGGCAGCACTCTAATAATCGCGCCGATTTCGGGAAGTGTAGCGCTCTGGCCTAGCAGGCGCATTAGCTCAGGTTTATTGTCATTTACCTTCACGCTTAGGCGAATTCTATCAGGCGTTGGATTGGCCGTTGCAACTACCTTCTGCTTAGGGAGCTGTTTCCGGTTCTTCTGTCTGTTTCCGACAGCGATTTTCTTCATGCGCTACGATACCATCCCGAAAGGGTTGTCAATTCCTGCCGCGCCCAGCGGGGAGCTTTGCCGCCATGCAGCATTGCCATAGACTCGTCGTCCGCCAATCTCCTTATCAATCTTGACGGCGATACGCTTCCTGGCTTCATCGGGAAAGAGCTTTAATTGCGTTTGATCAGCTTGGCGACATCGGCAGCCACGAACCGCAGCATCTGCTGCTTCAATCGCGCATCCACCTCGTCCGCAATCGTTACAACGTCGGGAAGCAGCGTATTGAAGTCCAAAAGCTTCACATCTTTGTGCAGTATCGAAAGAATGGTGATCTGCAACAAAAACGCACGGGACATCTTCCCCTGCTTCTGCATGATGTAATACCACCGCGTTCGGGAATATTTTCAGGTTGGTATTTTGGCTGTAACGATCACCTCAACGTGAGCACCCTTTTTGAGCTTTACCTCGTCGCCGTGTTCGTCAGTCAACGAATTTTCAATACGGAGGTCTCGATACCCGTGGTTGGTACCTTCGATAGAAATCTGCGCCTCCTCCGGCTGGTTTGGACGCGGAGATGGGATCAACTTTTCAACGGTGCCAGGGATGACGGTCCTTGGCTGTACGGAAATTCTCGCCGTGTCTAATTTGAGTTCCGCTATTCTCGCGGACTTAGACATGCGCGGCAGCGCCATTTCCGTCTGGACGCTGGCAGGGATCGCGTTGCTTAGTTTTTTCTGTTTGTTGTTGAGCATGGATTCATTCCGTGATATTCATCGTGGCGAATGGCTGTCCTTAGATTCTCAGATTCCCTCGACAGCCCCCCAGGCCCGTTCTAAGTTTAAAAGAGGAGTAAAGTTTCACCGTAAGCGATTCACAAGACGAAATCTGTCCCGTTCCGGACAGAGCCGTAGCTCACGGTTTTGGTCTATTGTCTTGCAGCGCCGCGAGTAACCACTTCTGCATGACAATGCGGAAATCGGGTCTCACGTCGCGAAATGCAAGCCATTCCCAGCGTCGGATTGGCATAGACAACGGTTGCCTTAGCCTCGAAGTATTCGTCAGACTTGAAAATCTTCACCAAGACCGGCGTCTTCGGAGTAAATGGCGTAGGTCGTCCACATAGCACCCATGCAGACTCAGTTCCTTAACACTCGCTGTGATACTCGCACTGGGCGAGCTTTCGGGCGCGATCTCGGCGGCGGCCACGAACGGGAACCTTAGACCCTGGCGTTCTTGGTCCATGACGGAGTAAAGCTTAATTTCTGTCATCGCGCTTTTGTCGCAGGTTTCAATATACGTGAGAATGCCCGTCCCTTCGCCTACCTGTCGTGGTATAGCGTACTTAATGGGAGTCCATGGAAGGCAGAAACGATGCAACCATCTCATTTTCAATTGTTTGCAGCACGCTAGCCGCTTCACCTCAGAAATGGCGGACTGTGCCTTTTCGGACAGTTTCGCTCCCTCGCAACTGCTAGCCTTCAGCCCAAAGGCGCAGTGCCCTTTGGTGCTCGAAGGGAGGATAGGTATGGCTACTAATACGATATTTAGGAAGGTTCCGCCGTCAGGCATGGGACCTACGAAGAAAAACGCCTTCGATGCACAGGTCTTTCTCGACTCGGTCGGGGCGTCGAGAAGGATTGAGGAATTCCGAAAAAGGCAAACCATCTTTTCTCAGGGAGACGCCGCGGATAGCATCATGTACGTCCAGAAGGGAGCGTGAAGCTAACGGTGGTAAACGAGGCCGGCAAGGAAGCCGTCGTGGCGATTTTTGGCTCCGGGGACTTCTTTGGGGAAGGAGGCATGGCGGGCCAGACGGTTCGCATGGGGACGGCGACAGCCATCGTGCCGACGACCGTCCTTGTCATTGCAAAAGAAGAAATGATGCGCGTGCTCCACGCGGAACACGAACTGTCGGATCGTTTCATCACGTACATGCTTGCACGAAACATCCGAGTGGAGGCGGACCTGATCGATCAGCTATTCAACTCGACGGAAAAGAGATTGGCCCGCACGCTTCTGCTGCTTGCTCGCTATGGAGGGGAAGACCAGCCCCAACGAGTACTGCAGAAGGTTTCGCAGGAGACGCTAGCGGAAATGATCGGTACAACGCGCTCTCGAGTGAACATGTTCATGAACAAGTTCAGGAAGCTAGGTTTCGTCGAGTACAACGGCGAAATCAAAATCAACACGTCCCTGCTTACGGTTGTCCTGCACGAGTAAAGTCGTTCAAAACATGGTTGTGCCTTTTCGGACAGTCCCGTTTCCTCGTCCCAGTGTTAGATTCCGTTCCGTAATGATTGCTCAACATCCTCACTCGCAATAACACTCGTCCCCCAAGGTTTGAAACGATACCTCGAACAACCTGTGCCGACAACTTAGCCCGGCTTGGCGAAATGCTCATAGCGGCGGCTCAATACAGCGACCTGTACGATGCCGGATTGGCCGAGGATGACGCCTGTGATGTCGAGGGTGCTTACAATCGCATCGGGGACCTACGCGTTTGCCAAGGGGAACTGAAAGACAAGCTCGATGCACTGGAGTTGCGCCTCCAGTCAAGATTTAGGGAATTGAACGGGGTCGGATCCCAGCCGCGGTCAAGCTAGTTTGCGTACGTGCTTCTTCAACTTTTCCAGGCAAATCAAGATCCATCGAGGCATAAACCTTTCAGGTAGCAGCCGCCCGGCTATCCTCGCCTTTTCGTGGGAATTCTTTTCCGTTCGATAGCCTCCGCCGCAATAAGCTTCCTATCCGTGTGTGGTTCGATGCGCAGTCCACCTGCCTGTAGAAGACAACGATGCCCCGCAGGAACACCACACGTTGGGCAACGGACAGAAGACGACTGTTTTCGGGTCAATTCTCCGATTTTCATGCGGACGAGGTTGCTATAAAAGCATCCGTAAAACTGTTCACTCTAGAACACTTTTGGTATTTTCGGGAGTTGGGGTCAAGTCGCCTAACCTTCCGGCACATATCGTTGGAGTTGACGTAAACGGCACCCCGGAGTAGGGTTTGGCTCGGCTGTCCTCACCGCCAAAGGAAGTCCCCGTGAACAACCCAGAGAATTACCCCTGGCAAACGGCATTCGTGTGCGCGATTTTGGAAACTAACAAATTGAAGCTGATTATACGTATCGCCGACGCTCGGCAGGCAATTGAGATAAGACTGCTGAGCCCTACCGAAATCGACGGTCCCGAACATCTGGCTATTAAAGATGCTTTGAAAGCACTTTTGGCGCTCAAACGCGAGAGAGTTAACGGGTCAGGTTGATAGTGAGAAGTGGTATCCTGCCGCCCCGTTCTCTCTCCAACCAGGAGAGGCCACGCAAAAATCCAAACTTTAGACGCAGCGACACGGTCGGGGGGTCGCCATTTTTAGGGCCTAGAGGGATTTTCTTTGAAGAGGAACTATCAGTCTCCCCGAAATGTGCGCCCTAATCGCCTGCGATGCTGTTCCTTTTGACACACCTTTTGGCAGATACCCGAGTCTACAATACCCCTGTCCGATCCGCTGAAAAAAGGCCCCCATGAACAACCCAGAGAATTACCCTTGGACAACAGCATGCGTGGCTGCAGCATTGGACACCGACGTTTCCAAGATGATTGGGCCTATAGCCGAAGCAGAGCGGGTATTGACCGACCTCGCTTATTCATGGCAGCCAGCCTACACCGCCGCAACCTCGGAGACCGACTCCGCAATTTTGTGCGACCGCGTCAAGGATGCCCTGGAAGTCATGCGAGCGCGGGCTTATGCTGTCGGAATTGGCAGTCCTGAGTACCATGCCATTCAGGATGCGAAGCACGCGCTGGGAACCCTGAATGCCGAGCGGGCTGATGGAGCCGATGTTTTGCCGCCGCTGATAGATCGGTTGTCTTCCGTTGAAGTCCCGGCTATTTCTGCCGCTTCAGAAACTCTCCCGGTGGGCCGCGTTCGGTCGATCTCTACGGCTTCAGCCTGAGCTTTCACTTTGGGCGG
>Ga0185299_10006510_pt1 | contig 12386 bp, 13 predicted proteins | sample PaiPotPPA55metaG_FD_128002 | JGI IMG/M metagenome (GOLD analysis project Ga0185299, IMG submission 128002) | Iron sulfur acid spring bacterial and archeal communities from Banff, Canada, to study Microbial Dark Matter (Phase II) - Paint Pots PPA... ...
GCGCAGAAAGTAGCGCCGGCATCTTGCCGGCTGTCCCGAGGGCGTCTCGCCCTCGGCGCGGCGGGCGAGGACGCCCGCCGGACAGCCGCCGGGACGGCGGCGCTACAATTCAAAGAGCCATGACTTTGGACGAGTATCTCCGCGAAGCCGAAAAAGCCCACGGCCATCTCTGCGCCGGGCAAGTACTCGGCGTGCGCCTGGCCATGTTAGGCCTCGAGAAGCTAGGCATCGAAGATCCTCGCGGAAAAGATCGCAAGCGCCTAGTGACGTTCGTCGAAATCGATCGCTGCGCCACCGACGCCATCGCCGTAGTCACCGGATGCCGTCTCGGAAAGCGCGCCCTGAAATTTCGCGACTGGGGAAAGATGGCCGCGACCTTCGTGGACGTAAGCACCGGCAAAGCCATCCGTATCGCCGCGAAAGAATCGTCAAAGGCGCTGGCGCGCTCGATGCATCCCGAAATCGAAAGCAAAAACCAGCAGCAGATGCTGGCCTATCGCGAAATGCCGGAAGACGACTTGTTCACGAAACAGTGGGTAAAGGTCGAACTCCCCGCCGAAGAGTTTCCCGGATACAAAGGCGAGCGCATCGTCTGTGCTGAGTGCGGCGAAGGCATCAATTTCCACCGTGAGGTTTTGCGTGATGGGCGCGTGCTCTGCCGGGCTTGCGCTGGCGAAAAGTACTACGAACCGCTCTAGGTGTCCCAGCTCTCGACCTATGGTCCCCTCCTCAAGGTCGGACCAAACCTTGTTAGTTAGTTGGGCGTTCCCATTTTGGAACTTAGCCGCCGTCGCGGGGCACCCCTCCCCCACCCGGTATATTAGAATCAAGACTCTACGGAGAATTTCCCGCCAAAGTCTTGAGCGCAGGGGAGTTAGAGGCAAAGTCTTGACAACAAAAGGGGTTAGGATTGACTTTTCCAGAACGCTTTCCAGCGCGGCCAAAAGTTATCCTTTCTAACTAAGTTGTCAAAGAACCAAAGCGACTGCGTGTGCACTAAGCACTTACATCTATTGTAGCAAGTGATGTCAATAGGGATACGACGCTACGGCGTCAGGTCTAGACTAAGAGTGCCCTAAAGCGAACGACGAACGACCAACTACGATCTCTCCCTCTGATACGCATGCGCAACCCGCAACAGCGTCGCCTCATCAAAATGCCGCGCAAATAATTGCAAACCTATCGGCAGTTTCTCGAGATTCTCGCCGCACGGAACTGATATCCCCGGAATACCCGCGAGGTTCGCAGTTACTGTGTAGATATCGGCGAGATACATAGCCAGCGGATCATTCACCTTCTCGCCCAACCGGAACGCAGGCGTCGGGCAAGTTGGCGCGGCGATCACATCCACTTTCTTGAAAGCCTCGTCGAAGTCTCGCGTTAGCAGCGTACGCACTTTCTGCGCCTTGAGATAGTAGGCGTCATAGTATCCAGCGCTCAGCGCATAAGTGCCGAGCATGATGCGGCGCTTGACTTCCATGCCAAATCCGCGGTCGCGGGTCTGTCGATACATTTCGGAAAGCGTGCTTGCCTTCGCGCGGAAGCCGTAGCGCACCCCGTCATAGCGCGCCAGATTCGACGAAGCTTCCGCCGTGGCCACAATGTAATACGCTGGAATCGCATACTCGGTGTGCGGCAAACTCACCGGCACAACTTCGCATCCCAACTCGGCCAGCTTCTGAATCGCAGCCTCAACCGCAGCGCGCACCTCGGGATCGAGCCCGGAGCCGAAGTATTCTTTGGCCATGCCGACCTTCAACGCTTCGCCCGAACTCTTGACCGGCTTTTCCAACTCGGCAACGTAGTCAGGCACGGGCACGTCAGCGGAAGTTGAATCCATGGGATCGCGGCCCGCAATCGTGCGCAGCACCAGCGCAACTTCCTTCACCGTTTTCGCAAACGGCCCGATGTGATCGAGCGACGAAGCAAATGCAATCAGCCCATACCGCGACACCCGTCCATAGGTCGGCTTCAAGCCAACCACGCCACAAAATGACGCCGGTTGCCGAATCGATCCACCGGTATCGGAACCGAGCGTCGCCACGGCCATCTCCGCCGCCACCGCGGCAGCCGAGCCACCCGACGATCCACCCGGCACGCGGCTCTTGTCGCGCGGATTATGCACCGCGTGATAAGCCGAGTTCTCAGTGGACGAGCCCATGGCAAACTCATCGCAGTTGAGCTTGCCCAAAATCACCGCGCCCGCCGCTTCCAGACGAGCGACCGCCGTGCAGTCATAAGGAGGACTAAAATTCTCAAGAATTTTCGAACCGGCGGTGGTGCGCACGCCGCGCGTCACCATGACGTCTTTGATCGCGACCGGAACGCCCGCGAGCGGCGGCAAAGGCTGGCCCTCCGCGGCCATCTGGTCGATCAGCCCCGCCTGCTTCAGCGCGCGCTCCTCGCAGAGAGTTAGGAACGCGCCAATCTCGGAATCTTCTTTCCGGATGCGATCGTAGAACTCGGTCGCGAGCGCGGTCGCCGTCGTCCTGTCCTCGATGATCGCGCCGCGAATCTCGTCGATCGTGAGACCGACTGTATTTGTTTTTTCCGCGATCTCTTTTCCTGCGGTCATTACGCTATCTCTCAATCACTTTCGGAACCTCGAAGAACGTCCCGTCCGTGTCCGGCGCATTTTTCAGAGCTTCGTCGTGTGGCAGCGATTTTCGCAGACCCTCCTTCACATCTTCCCTGATGGCATACGCGAACCGGTCGCTTCCCTGCCGCGACTCGTCGACGCCGTAGCGGTCAGAGACCTGGGCCATGGGTGTAACTTTGTCGGTCTCCAGTTCACTGAGTCGCTCGATATATTCAAGAATGGAATTCAAATCGCGCAGCATGTGAGCGCGCTCTTCCTCGGTCAACTCGAGGTTGGCCAGATCGGCCACGTAGGCGACGTCTTTGTCGGTAACTTTCACGTCTTCACCACGAATTCAATCCGCTTCACCGAGGTCGCGGAATACTTATTGATCAAGGCCAAATAACGCGGCGCCAGGTTTATGAGTTCCCGCCGCCATCCCGCGTCGGCAACTTCCACGCGCAGAACACCGTCGGAAAAACTGAGCGCCCGAGTCCGCTCGGCGACCGCACTGCCACACGCGATAGGCCAGGCCAGCACCGCGCTCTCGCTTGCAGGGGCGCGATGAAGAGATTTGGCGATAATGTTTTCCAGGCCGGCGGAAGCACGGTTCAAGGCATGACTCCAGATTCGCGAATGCGATCAGAACGTCGATTAGTAACGGCGATCGGAAAGACGATCGGAAAGAAATAATTGTAGCATCGGAAAATGCTGCCTCTGTCTACGAAGCTGAGGTTGCCAAGGCCACGGCAGCCTTGACTCGCTTTTTAGCGAGCTTGCGCAGGTGCGTGGCCGAATATAGACTTCCGCGACAGCGCCGCGCCCCGCATAAACAGGGCGCCTCATCCTCGCCATCGTAGAGGTTGTAGTCGTAGGTCAATTCTTCTCCGGACTCAATATCGCGCAGCGCGATGATCCACATCTTGCCCCGGATCTGATCGGTCTCGCAATTCGGTTTGCAGGAATGATTGACGAAGGCGGCCACCCCGTAGCCATCGATGATCCGCTTGCCGCCGTCCAGACCGAATAAATACGTGTTCGGAAAATGGTCGTAAAGATCGTCGGCCTGCTCGTAGGTGAGGTACTCGCCCACGTATTCGACGATCAACTTCCCTTTGCGAATCGGCCGCGTGGTGTAGCAGCCATACGAATGAATGCGAGATTGACGAATGATGAGCGTCATGGGCCGCGATGAAGAGAGTGCCATTAGATTTTATCTGCAAGCACGTACCTTTAGCACGCCGGTCTTCAGCACCGCGCCGGCTATTCCCCAGCCGCCTGCTATCATTCTCAGGGGCAAGCATCAGACCAGTTGGGGGATCGACAACCATGGCTCAGCATCCACCGCGCTTTCTGAAGATTGTCGAAGACGCCAAGCAGCGCGTCCGCGAAACCAACGTTGACGAAGTCAAAGCCCGGCTCGATCGCGGCGAGAAATTTGTCCTCGTCGACGTCCGCGAAGACCGCGAGTTCGACGCCGACCACCTGCCCGGAGCCGTCCACCTGGGCAAGGGCGTCATCGAACGCGACGTTGAGGGAAAGTATCCCGATCTCGAAACTCCGCTCGTCCTCTATTGTGGCGGCGGTTTCCGATCCGCGCTAGCCGCCGATAACCTGCAAAAAATGGGATACACCAACGTCATCTCGATGGACGGCGGAATCCGCGATTGGCGCGGAAAGGGCTACCCGCTGGAGAAATCGCGGTAAATAGCGCCTCGCAAGTAAGCGAACGGCACGTCTGATCGCCGGTGGTTTGCATACGATCTGCTTCTCTGAAAAAATAGGTAAACACAGTCTGGGGTTCCTGCGATGTCTCAAATCGGCAGCTTTGCGCTCCTGCTAGCGCTCGGCCTGAGTGCGTATTCTTTCCTGGCAGGCCTCTTGGCATTATTCCGTAAGGATGCCGCTTCGGCTCGTCTCGGTGAGACCGCCCGCCGCGCCGGAATCGCAACTTTCGCCGCGGTGCTGCTGGCTGCCATCGTTCTTGTGGTGAGCGCGTTCAGCGACGACTTCTCCATCGCCTACATCTTCCATCACAGTAACCGCGACTTGCCTGCCGCCTATAAGTTCGCCGTGCTGTGGTCTGGGCAGGAAGGGTCGCTGCTGTTCTGGTCGTTGCTGCTGGCCGGCTACGGATTCGTTCTCCGCTTGCGCTACAAGACCGATCAAAGGCTGTTCGCGCACGCTTCGGTGGTGATCGCCTCGGTGCAGGTTTTCTTTCTGCTGATTCTGAATTTTGCGGCCCACCCGTTCGCCATCATGCAGGGCGGAGTTCCCCCGGACGGCTCCGGACTCAATCCTCTTCTGCAGTATCCCGAGATGGTCATCCATCCGCCCATGCTGTATCTCGGATACGTCGGCTTTACCGTTCCCTTCGCCTTCGCGCTGGGCGCGCTCATCATGAAGTATCCCGGCGAGAAATGGATTCACATCACCCGCCGCTGGACCATGGTGACCTGGTGCTTCCTCACCATTGGCGTTTTCCTCGGCGCGCACTGGGCCTATGCAGTTCTCGGATGGGGCGGCTACTGGGGATGGGACCCGGTGGAAAACGCTTCGCTTATGCCCTGGCTCACGGGCACAGCGTTTTTGCATTCCGTCATGATGCAGGAAAAACGGGGCATGCTGAAAGTCTGGAACATGGCGCTTATCTTCGCGACCTTCTTGCTCTCCATGCTCGGAACATTCCTCACGCGTTCGGGTGTGATCAGTTCGGTGCACGCCTTCGCGCAATCGTCGATCGGCTCGTGGTTCCTGGTCTTCATCGCGTTGACCCTGGCGGTCTGCACCTATTTCCTTGTGGTGAACCGGTCGCACCTCAAGAGCGAGCACAAACTGGAGGCGCTGGTTTCGCGCGAATCCAGTTTCCTGTTCAACAATCTCCTCTTGCTGACCCTCTGCTTCACCATACTGTGGGGCACGTTTTTCCCGATCCTCTCGGAATTCGTTCAGGGACACAAAGTCACGGTCGGGCCGCCTTTTTTCAATCGCGTTGCGGTGCCGGTTGCCTTGCTGCTCCTGCTGCTCACCGCCATCGGACCGCTGCTGGCCTGGCGTAAGACTTCCCTCGAAAGCCTCAAACGGAACTTCCTCTACCCCGCGATCGGCGCGCTTTCGATTGGCGGGATGATGATTCTTTTCGGCGTGCGTCCCTGGGAAGACCCATCGTATTTCTATGCGACGATGGCCGCCGTTCTCTCAGCGCTGGTGATGTTTACCGTCATTTCCGAGTTCCTCCGCGGCGGCCGCGTCATCGCCGGCAAGACGCAGCAAAGTCTATTCTCCGCGATGCTTCAACTGTGCCACCGGAATACGCGTCGTTACGGCGGCTACATTGTCCACTTCGGCGTGGCGCTGGTCGTCATTGGAATCCTCGGGACTCCCTTTAATAAAGAGGTCGAAAAAGAAATGGGCTTTGGCGACAAAATCTCCATTGGCCCCTACACTCTGGTCTGCCAGTCCTACACGCAGGACGACAATCCTAACTATGGCAACGAGTGGGCAATCATCAATGTGTTCCGCGGCGGGAAGCAGATTACGACCATGTATCCTGAACGCCGCTTCTATAAAGCCAGTCAACAGCCGCAGACGCTGCCGCGCATTTACCCCAGCTTCCGCGAAGATTTGTTCCTGGTGAACGACGTTTATCTGGTCTATGAAGGCAAGAATGAGACCACAGGACGGCCCATCATTAAAGCGCACTTGAATCCGCTGGTCCCGTGGATCTGGATCGGCCTGATCATCATGGTCTTCGGCACCATCGTCGCACTCGTGCCGAATGCCGTGGCCGTCCAGGTGGCCGCAACCACGCCGGTTCGCGCTCCGGCTCATGTGGGAGCAGGTGACTGAAATGAAATCGTCGATTTCGTTTAGAGCGGATTCAGTGTCTTGTGGAGGGACGGGGTCTTGTGTGGGGACGGGCGCCCTCGCCCGTCCAAGCCGAGTGCAGCTCGGCACTTGCCGGCGGCCACAGCAACTCTGGATTCGCTCTAGCCGCTGGTTGCAGGCCGCCGCGCTGACCATCGCAGTGATTGTGTGCATGGGCGCCGGGGACGATTCCGCGCGCTTCAAAGACCTCGGCCATCGCATGATGTGTGCTTGCGGATGCAGCCAGATATTGCTCGAATGCAATCACGTCGGCTGCACATACTCGGACAAGATGCGCGACCAACTTCAGGCCGCGCTGGATAAAGGCAATAACGACGACCTCATCCTGCAAGGCTTCGTGCAAGACTACGGACCGACCGTGATCGCCGCGCCCACGGCCACCGGCTTCAATCGCGTGGCCTGGATCATGCCCTTCGCCGCGCTGGCGTTCGGCATTACCTTCGTCGTGTACGTCGTACGCTCGTGGAAGAATCGGCCCACACCAGCCCTCGCCGATGGCATCACCATCCGGCGCGGCAATGAAGACGAACTCGACGAGTTTCGCCGCAAGGCCCGCAAGGAGACAGACTTATGACGAACAGGTGTAGCGCCGCCGTCCCGGCGGCTGTACGGCAGGCGTCTTCGCCCGCCGCGTGGATGGCGAGCCGCCATCGGGACAGCCGGCAGGATGCCGGCGCTACAGTCGGGACTATTTTCCTTGATAAGGGGCGACAAGTGGCAACAATCGTGCCGCCAGATAACGGCGATACTATTTTTAGCAGAGAGATAACCCGATGATCCCTTTCGTCTGCTCCGTCGTGACCGCCGCTGCTCTCTATTACGTTTTCTTCTATCCCGGCGAAGTCTACGCCGGAGAAGAAAAAACACGGCTCGGCTATCTCCGCGAGCGCAAGGAAGCGGTCTATGAGAACTTGCGCGATCTGAATTTCGAATACAAGGCCGGCAAGGTGCCTGACACGGACTATCTATCCATGCGTAGTTCACTCGAAGAGGAAGCGGCTGCGATCATGGCGGAAATCGCGCGGTTGGAGCAAGCTGCCGGCCAAGTGGTGTAATCCGTTGCTTATATCGACCGTTCGCTCTCGTCTCAGTTCCGCGTCAAAGTGCTAGAAGCTAAGGTTAAGGACCATGCGTGAACAGGTGCTGCGGGACTTTTTCGAAGGCAGATCTTCTGCGGCTGAGCTGGAGCGAGATGTTGCTGGGTCCACTAAGGGCACCGGTCCAAAGGCGTCAGTCGTTTCGATTGAAGACATGGAGAAGGATTTTGTCGTGACCGCTGATATGGCGGTTCGATTGTGTGAGGCCGTGCTCTGCGGAGAGCTCTTCCCGGATGCTCTTCATACGATCGGATTCGCGCTGATGGCGTCTGATAGATTCCAGTGGGATGGAGACGACGAGGTCCTGGCAAGTGTCATTGCCGACTGGTCGTGCCCGGAGGTCAACTACCCATTGACCCTCGAAAATGTGCAGCGCTTCCGTGCGTGGTTAATGGGAACCGATCCGTACCCAGCGAAACCGCCGCTGACCAGCGATGGGAGCAACCTAATTTCGGTCACCGAAAAGAAGTCCATGCGTCCCTTGTGGAAGCGCACAAAACGTTAGCTCGACTGTGGCCTACAATGTTCGAAATTTCCCGCTAATTCACGAGGAGTTGTTTTGACCAAATTCGTACAGTCCGCCCTACTAATCGTCATCTTGGCACTGGCCCTCGCCTCGGCCGCCGCCCAGACCCTCTCCGGCACCGTCACCAATGGCACCACCAACAAGCCCGCAGTCGGCGATGAAGTGATTCTCATTAACCTCACCACTGGCATGGAAACTGCCGGCAACACCAAAGCCGACAGCAACGGAAAATTCAGCTTCAAACTCACCGGAGGAGCCGGGCCGCACCTCATCCGCGCCGTCCATCAGGGAGTTACCTATCACCAGATCGCGCCTCCCGGCGTCAGTTCGGTTGACGTGAACGTCTATGACGTCGCGACAAAAGTCACCGGCCTCAGCGTGACCGCCGACGTCATTCGCTTCCAGGCCGACAACGGAACCATGCAGGGCGTGCGCCTGTTCGTCGTCAATAACACTTCTTCTCCTGCGAAGACGCAGATGAACGATCACAACTTCGAGTTCTATCTGCCCCCCGGCGCAAAGATTGAACAAGTACAGGCCCGCGCCCCGAACGGCCAGCCGATCAGCTCGGAAGCCGCGCCCGAGACTGGGAAAAACAGCGCCGAGAAGAACCGCTACGCGATTAACTTCCCCCTGCGTCCCGGAGAAACGCAGTTTCAGTTGGAGTTCACTCTGCCTTACAACGGCGAGATCAAGATCGATCCCAAGCCGCTCTATCCCGCCGAGCACCTCGTCGTCGTTCTTCCGAAGATGATGCAATTCAAGGCCGCGAATCCGCCGAGCTTTGAATCGATGCACGATCCGACTCAGGGCGACAGCATCGTGGAAGTCGCGCGACAGACGAAACCCGGCCAGCCGCTCGGCTTCACGCTGACCGGCAACGGAGTCATCACCGAATCGCCGGGAGAGGTTGCCTCCGGCGCCGCCCGACAGCAGGATCAGTTGCAGGAACAGCAGCAACCGGACCAACCGCAGACCCGCGACAATCGGCCAGGCGGCGGACTCGGCGTCCCCATCGACGCACCCGACGCGTTGCAGCAATATCGCTGGCCCATCCTCGGCGCATTCGCCCTGCTGCTCGCGATTGGCGGATGGGTGGTCACGAAACGGCAACCCGTAACCGCAGTCGCCGCGACCTCTACCCCGAAGCTTGCCGCTGCATCGAGCGGCCACAGCGCAGCCGTCCATCCGACGACGCCAACCGCGCCGGCGCCCGCGACTTCCGCGGCCGGCACTCCGGTCGCAAGATCATCAATGCTGCTCGAAGCGCTGAAAGAAGAACTGTTCCAATTAGAGGTAGAAAAAAAGCAAGGCAAGATCACGCCCGAGGATTACGAAAAAGCCAGGGTAGCCCTCGACCAAACCCTCGACCGGGCGCTGAAGCGCCAGAGCTAGCCCAGCGCTGAGACCAGAGGCAGCTGCCGAGCTTCGCTCGGCTTGGACGGGCGAGGGCGCCGTCCCCACACGAGCCTAAAGCCCTGGGTCCCGCATCTAATCGATTGAGCCAAAAAAACTGAGGCAACAATCATGAGCAACATTTTCAAAACCACGCTCCTGCTCACTGGCATGACGCTGCTGCTCATGCTGGCCGGCCGCGCTTTCGGCGGGCAGAACGGGATGCTGATGGCGCTCGCCTTCGCCGCCGTCCTGAATTTCGTGTCCTACTTCTTCTCCGACAAGATCGCGCTCGCCACTTACCGCGCTCAGCCCGTCGGCCGCGATGATCTGCCGCGCGTCTACAACATCGTCGAGCACCTGGCGCAAAAAGTCAGCCTGCCGATGCCCAAGGTCTACCTCATCCCGACCGATTCGCCCAACGCCTTCGCCACCGGACGCAATCCGAACCACGCCTCCGTCGCCGTAACCCAGGGCATCCTCGGACTACTCAACGACGAAGAACTCGAAGGCGTGCTGGCCCATGAACTCGGCCACGTGCGCAATCGCGACATCCTCATCAGTTCGATCGCCGCTACGTTAGCCGGCGCGATTACTTACCTGGCGTCGATTGCCCGCTGGGGCATGATTTTCGGCGGCATGCGAGGCGAGCGCGACGATCGCGGCGGAGGCAGCGGGATCGCCGCCATTGCCATGATCATCCTCGCCCCCTTCGCAGCCATGCTGATCCAACTCGCCGTCTCGCGCTCCCGCGAATATGGAGCCGACGACACCGGCGCCCACTGGACCGGCAATCCCTACGCCTTGGCCAGCGCCCTCGCGAAAATCGAAGCCTATTCCCGCCAGCGCCCGCTGATAGCCAGCCCATCCACCGCGCATCTTTTCATTATTGCGCCGTTCTTAGGAGGGATGAGTTTCGGCAACCTGTTCTCGACGCATCCGCCAACCGCGAAAAGGATCGAGCGGTTGACGGGACGACCGGCGGAATTCTTCCAGTAAGTTCTCAGTTCCCGGTTCTCAGTTCTCAGTTTTCAGTAAAACCGAACATTTTATGTGGTTGATGGTCACAGAGTTTTGGCCCTAGGAGATGCACAATCTCCTATTTGGGGGCAGCATGGGCCGTTCTTATCGTGATCTGGTCGCATGGCAGAAAGCCATGAAGTTTGTCACCGCAATCTACGAAGTGACGCAGCGATTTCCGAGTGAAGAGCGTTACGGGCTAACTAATCAATTACGGCGAGCTTCCGTCTCGGTACCAAGTAATATTGCAGAGGGGCAGGCTCGCTTTTCGCAAAAAGAGTTTCATCACTTTTTGAGTATGGCTCGTGGATCTCTGGTCGAGATTGAGACTCAACTTCTCATTGCTAGAAACCTGAAATATCTCCAACCGGCCAGGGCGGAGGACCTGCTGGCTACTGCGGACGAACTCGGCAGAATCCTGAATGGTCTCATCTCCTCAATAAAGAATCGCGCGGCGTAAGCTGGTGTTGTTTTTACTGAGAACTGAGAACCGGGAACTGAGAACTTCTCTGTGACATTGGTAACCGCCACCTCCGGCACCCGCATAGTAAAATCGCCGCTAATGGCTCCCGAAGCTCTGGTGGCAACCTCCCGCCGCGCCGCGGAACTCGAAAACAGTCTCCGCACCGTCATCCGCGGCAAGGACGACGTCCTCCGCCTCGCTCTGGTTTCCATCTTCGCCAAAGGACACCTGCTGATCGAAGGCGTTCCCGGAGTCGGCAAGACCACGCTCGGCCAGGCGCTCGCGCGCGCCATCGACTGCACCTTCCAGCGTATCCAGTTCACCAGCGATATGTTGCCCTCCGACGTGCTGGGCATCTCGATCTACTCCGCCATCGAGCAGAAATTCGAATTCAAGCGCGGACCGGTCTTCGCCAACGTCCTGTTAGCAGACGAAATCAATCGCACTACTCCGAAGACGCAGTCCGCGCTGCTCGAAGCCATGAACGAAGGCCAAGTCACCATCGACGCGCATTCCTATCAGTTACCGCAACCGTTCCTGGTCATCGCCACCCAGAATCCCATTGAGCACCACGGCACTTATCCCTTGCCCGAGTCGCAACTCGATCGTTTCCTGATGCGAGTTCGCATGGGATATCCCGAAGGCAACGCCGAGCGCGAGATTCTGCGCGCCGAAGCCGGAGCCGCTCAGCTCGAAAACATGCGTCCCGTGCTCAACGCCGCCGACGTAGTCGAAATTCAGCAAGCTGTAGCCCAGGTCCACGTGGACGAATCGCTCATCACTTACCTGCTGAACATAGTCAGTAAGACCCGCGAGTCCGAGTATCTTTCTCTCGGAGTATCTCCCCGAGGCTCGCAGATGCTCTACCGCGCCGCCCAAGCCATGGCCTTCCTCGAGGGCCGCGATTACTGCACTCCCGAAGATCTCAAGCCCCTGGTCGTCTCCGTTTTCGCTCATCGCGTAGTAGTAGGTTCGCTCTACACTTCCACCCTGAAAAAATCCGAGCAGGCCGAGCAAGTGCTGCGCGAGATCGTCGAGAGCGTGCCGGTGCCGGTATAGAGAGGGGGCTTGCTCCGTCTCCGCCTGTCCAGACCCGCGCTACCTCGACCTGATGAAGCGCATAGGGGCTGACGCCTTAAACTTTGTCCGCCGAGGGTTGCTGTTCGCGGTCAGAACCTGCGATCAGAACCTGCCGCCGGTGCTCGACGGTCTGAAGTGCCGGCTGTATGAATATACGAACAGATTCACGGGCACCGTATATTCGACTGCTATGTATGGACCCGGATTCTCCGGCGTCTCGCTGCGTCGCACCGTCACCTGTTTTGGGTCGAGCGCGATATCATGGCCCTCCGCTTTGCGGATTACGATGATGCGAAGTTCTTCGTCCGAGTTTGGCGCTGACATCCCAGGCCGCCAGCT
>Ga0185299_10006512_pt1 | contig 12383 bp, 16 predicted proteins | sample PaiPotPPA55metaG_FD_128002 | JGI IMG/M metagenome (GOLD analysis project Ga0185299, IMG submission 128002) | Iron sulfur acid spring bacterial and archeal communities from Banff, Canada, to study Microbial Dark Matter (Phase II) - Paint Pots PPA... ...
TCCAGCTTCACCAATCTCGAAAGCTGCGACCGCATCATCTACGGCGTCCTCTCGCACCTAAACAGCTCCTGGGAAAGAAAACCCTTTTTCAAATTTACACAAAATCCTTGACGCTACCTTTTCGCCCGCGTTCCTTCCCCACCGTTCGGCTTTGTGTTACACTTCAAATTGGTTTGAGCATTGAATCTCGTGTCTCACAGGAGCCTTAAGCCATGGAATGGACCACCCCTCAGCACGAAGAGATCGACCTGAACTGCGAAATTAGTTCGTACGCCAACGCCGAGCTGTAAAGCCTTGACCGCGCCCTGCGGTCATCTGTCGGCGTGCCAGAATGCGCGTTAAAGTTCTCGGCTCCGCAGCCGGGGGCGGCTTCCCCCAATGGAATTGCGCATGTGCTCAGTGTATTGGTGTGCGGTCGGGCACTCTAAAGGCCCACCCCAGAACGCAAACCCAAGCGGCCATTTCCACCGACGGCTCCAGCTGGTTCCTCCTGAACGCATCCCCCGATCTTCGCCAACAAATCCTTTCTTCTGCGGATTTTGTCCCTCCCGCAGGATCACGAAACACGCCAATCAACGCCGTGGTGGTGACCAGCGCTGACGTGGATGCCGTCATGGGCCTCCTTCATCTGCGCGAATTCCAACCTCTCCAGATTTTTTCGACGATTGCCGTGCGCCGCATACTCACCGAAGAAAACAGCCTCTTCCGCGTCCTGGCGCGGTCCAATCCTCCCGTCAAATGGGAAACGCTCCCGCTTGATCGCCTCATGCCGCTTATCCCGCCATCTTCGACGGATAAAAAGAGCGGTCTGTTCTGCAAAGCCATATCGCTGAACGGGAATTTCCCGGACTACGTGAGCGAATCTTTGCGCAACAGCGTTTCTCAGGAGGAAGCTGTCATCGGCCTTACTCTGGTCTCCAAAGAAAAAAAACTTTTCTACGCTCCCAACTTGCCGGGAATAGGAGATCACTGGGTGCGCAGCGTGGAAGAAAGCGACTTAGCCATCCTCGACGGCACCTTCTGGAAAGACGACGAATTAAACTTCATCCGAAAAGGGAGCAAATCGGCCCGCCAAATGGGGCATTTGCCGTTGTGGGGCGACCGCGGCCTTCTCCGCCAGGCCTTTCGGCCGAGCAAAACCCGCCGCGTTCTCATTCATCTGAACAACACCAATCCAGTGTTGAATGACGAGAGTCCGGAATCGCGCATCGTCCGTGATGCCGGATGGGAAGTCGCCTATGATGGAATGGAACTCGCCATATGAGCCAAGCCCAAGCCATCGATGCGCCGCTGCTTTCGGAAGCCGACTTCATCGCCGGGTTTCAGGCCATTGGTGAAGAGCGCTATCACCACAAACATCCTTTTCACGCGCTCATGCACGAGGGAAAACTCACCCGCGGCCAGCTTCAGGCTTGGGCTTTGAATCGCTACTACTACCAAAGCCGCATTCCCATCAAAGATGCTGCCATCCTCGCTCGCAGCGAAGATCCAGCCTTTCGACTGGCCTGGCGCAAACGCATCCTGGACCACGATGGCGACGGCGTAAAGCCCGGCGGCATTGAGAAGTGGCTGCGCCTCGTCGAAGCCACTGGCCTTTCCCGGGATCAAGCGCTTCGCGGCGAAGGCATTCTTCCCGCCACGCGCTACGCCGTCCAGGCGTACGTCGATTTCGTCTCCACGCGCCCGCACCTGGAAGCCGTGGCTTCCTCGCTCACCGAACTTTTTTCCAAGAAACTCATCACGCTACGCATGGATCGTCTCCGCCAGCACTATACCTGGCTCTCAAGTGGCCTCGACTATTTCACCGGCCGCCTCACGCAAGCCCCTGAAGACGCCGATTTCGCGCTAGCCTGGGTCGTCAAACACGCCACAACGCGCGAGCAACAAGACCAAGCCCATGCCGCTCTGCGCGCCAAGTGCGACATCCTCTGGGCCCAACTCGACGCTCTCTATTTTTCCTATGTTAGTCCCGGCTGGCCCCCACCCGGCGCCTTTCGCCCAGCAGCGGAGGCAGGCTCGGTATGAGCATCGATCTCGATAGCCGCCCGTGCCTGGCTCCAGGCTGCCGCATGAACGAAAAAACTCAGCAGCCACGCACATTGCTTATGCCCGAACGCGCCCTGCGCCTGAATGGCCCAAGCCTGGAAATTGTCGAGCGCTGCGACACCAAACACACCGTCGCACAAATTATCGCCGAATTGCAGCAACTATACTCAAAAGCCGAACCAGCCAAAGTCGAACAAGACATCCTAGGTTATCTCGCACTGCTCCAAAAAGAGCGGGCCCTGGACTTCGAGCCCTAGCCCGTGGAGTGCGGGAGCCCTGCTCCCGCCTTTCGCAAATTGCGCCACACGCACACATGACATCTGCCATCGCCAATCCGCTAGCCCTGATCGCCGAACTAACGCACCGCTGCCCGCTACACTGCGTCTACTGCTCCAATCCCCTCGAACTCGCGCAACGCTCCACAGAACTCTCTACCGAAGACTGGTCCCGCGTCTTCCAGGAGGCCGCGGCTGCAGGCGTCCTTCAAGCCGATTTCACCGGCGGCGAACCCCTCACTCGCCCCGACATCCTCAGTCTAATTCGCTCGGCCCGCACCGCCGGCCTCTACGTAAATCTCATCACATCCGCCCTGCCCTTGGACGAATCCCGCCTTGAAGCTCTTGTAGAGGCTGGTTTGGATCATTTTCAATTGAGCTTTCAAGGCGCCCGCGAAGAAACCGCGCAAGAAATCTCTGGCACCAAAGCCCACGCGCATAAACTCCGCGTCCTGGAATGGCTCAAGCGCCATCGCATCGCCGTGACTCTCAACTTCGTCATTCACCGACGCAACATTGAACAGCTTCCTGGAATGCTCGCTCTCGCCGAATCGTCCAGCGCCACCCGCGTCGAGTTCGCCAACGTGCAGTATTATGGCTGGGCTTTCGCCAACCGCGATTCCCTTCTCCCCACAAGAGAGCAATTAATGCAATCCATCGATTTCTTGAAGAAAGCCCAAGAACGACTGGCGGGAAAAATTAAGGTTGAATACGTCGTTCCCGATTACTACGCAAAATACCCAAAACCCTGCATGGGCGGATGGGCCCGCAAGCTCATGCTAGTCACGCCCAGTGGTGACGCGCTTCCGTGTCACGCCGCCAAGGTAATTGCGGGCCTGTCATTCGAAAACGTAAAGAATCGAGCCCTGCGCGAAATCTGGGAAGTCTCCGACGCGTTTCAAAAATTCCGCGGCGAAGCCTGGATGCAAGAACCCTGCAAATCCTGCGACCGCCGCGCGCTAGATTTCGGCGGATGCCGCTGCCAAGCATTTCTTCTAGCCGCCGACGCCACCGCCACCGATCCCGTCTGCTCCCTGGCCCCGCAGCGCCCCAAAGTCGATGCCATCCTCAACGAGATCAACTCTGCAGGGATGAGGCTTGCCCCGGCCGCTGACGCACCGCTCACCAAACCCGCCTGGCTCTATCGCCCGAATCCCTCTTAAGCCGTCGCCGGCGCCTCCGGCTGCCGCTGCAAAGGCATCACCACTCGAAAAATAAAAACCATGCTCCCCAAAAAACATAAAGTCCCAAACACCGCCAACGTATAAGGCGCCCCAATCCGTTTCGCCACTCCTCCCGCAATGAGCGACCCGATCGGCTGCACTCCCATAAACATCGTCGCGTAAACCGCCATGATCCGCCCGCGTAACTGATCCGGCACGCGATTCTGCAAAGTCGTATTCGTCGCTGCCATCTGCACGGTAGCGCAAAATCCCACCACCAATAGCACCGCCATCGAAAGCCAAAAAAATCGTGACTGCGAGAAAATCACCAATCCCACCGCGCAAGTCGTCGAGGTCGCCGCGATCCACCGCGCCAATCCTTTGTAACTCGTCCTCGCCGCGAAATGCAGCGCACCAAGCACCGCTCCCACGCCAGCCGCACTCATCAACAACCCAAACCCCTTCGCGCCGCGATGCAAAACCTCGCTGGCGAAAATCGGCAAAAAGACCGAGTACTGCAATCCCAGCAAACTCAGCATGCTCAAGAGCAAAAGCGTCGACCGGATCGGCAAATCGCTCATCGCGAACCGAAATCCTTGCAGCAAACTCTGGAATGGCGAACCCGCTTCCGCCTTTTTTTTCAGCTTCACAAGACGCATCGCCAGCAGCGCCCCGATCACCGCCAGAAAGCTCACTCCGTTCAGAAAAAAACACCACGCCGGCCCTTTCCAAGCCAGTGCAAACCCCGCGATCGCCGGGCCGACCACGCGCGCCCCATTAAAAATGGAGGAATTCAACGCAATCGCGTTCGGCAGGTCTTCTTTGACCACCATCTCAACGAGAAATGCCTGCCGAATCGGCACATCAAATGCATTCACCACACCCACGAGAAACGCGATAAAAATCAGCTCCCACACCTGAATGATGTTCGCAAACGTCAGCCCCGCAAGCACGAACGCCAGTACCATCGAAACCGTCTGCGTCCAAATCACGCCATGATGACGGTTATAGCGGTCGCCAATATAACCGCCCAACGCCGCCAAAAATAAAATGGGAACTTGATTCGCGAAACCGAAGACTCCTAGAAGTGCCGCGGAGCCCGTCAGCTTGTAGACCAGCCACAGCTGCGCCGTCGTCTGCATCCACGTGCCGATGAGCGAAGTAAGCTGGCCTGCAATAAATAATTGAAAGTTGCGGTGCTGCAATGCGCGAAAGCGCGGCGGCAAGACGGGAATGGCTCCCTCCCCTCGTTTGATGCGCGGGACGTGACCTAGTCACGATGCCGCGAGAGGAGAGCTGTTGTCAACGCGCGTGCAAAAATCGCACCGCCCCGCAAATGCCAGATTGGCTTTGTGGTGGCGCCCCAGTTACCGCCCCCGCGCGGATTGAAGTTCTTCTGAAATTGGAATGGTTTTATTTCGCGGCTCTTACCGTCAACTCTCAGCCGCGAAAGGGCGACTTTCCTACTCGCCCGGCGGATCAGGCGCTCCGCCAACATGCAAATGACTTAAATCCCGCAGTGTCGCTCTATCCTCATCGTTCATCCCTTGGGTGAACCTCGGATCATTCAACCGCTGATTCCGCGCCGACTCCGGCATATTCTGCAGCACGCGCAGTCTCTGCTGTATTGCCTGCCGCCGATCCGGAGGCATTTGCCGCCATGTCGGCAACACATCATTCTTGATGTGCTGTCTCTGCTCCGGAGTCATCCGCGCCCAGACTTGTTCTTTTGCTCTCTGATCCGCTCTCTGCTGCGGATTCATGTGATCCCATTGGCTGAACTGTTGCCGAATCTTGTTTTGCTGTTCAGGCGCCATCCTCTGGAAGGCCGAGCTGTTTTGGAAGAACCGCTCCCGCTGCGCTTGTGGCAACTGCCGCATCGTCTGAATCCACGGACCTGGTGTGCCAACTCCCAGTTGCTGCCTCGGCGTGAAATTCCTGCCCGCCGCATTGTTTCCGCCCGCTCCCATTCCCGTATTCGGGTGCGTTGCAACAGGAGGCTGCACCGCTGGGCGTCCCTGATTCGCTGGCGGACGGTTCGGATTCCCCTTCGGCTGGTTTTGGCTCTGCGGCTTAGGTGGTTGTTGCTGCCTGAATTGAGGGCGATCCTGTCGTGGCGGTGGCGGAGCAGGGTGGTTCTTCTGCTGCGCGAGGCACGGCAGCGACACAACGCCGCACAGGGCCACACCCAGCATCCACCGAACGAATTGGAGTCGCGTTCTCATTGCACGTAACGTGGCACCTTACATCGTTTGATTCGGCTCACCCGTCTGGTTCGTTTGGTCTTCTTGCTGCACAGGCTGTGGCAAGTCCTTCAACGGATCAAAATTCGAAATCACATCCTGATCGTCCAGGACCTGCATCTCTTGCATCATCTGCGCATCCATTTCTTTCTGGTCGATGCCCGGCAATGGCGCCTTTGACTCATAGCCAACCCATACCGTCGCCAGCAAGAGCAGCGACGCCGCAAACGCCACGCGCGGCGATGGCGTAAACCACGCCCACCAGCCCTGCTTCACCGGCTCGGCCGCCACTCGCGCGCGCACCCGCACGTCAAACGCCGCTGACGGCTCAATCTGCGGCACTTCCTCCAGCAACGAGCTCACCGCGCGAAATTCATTCACGCGCAACTGGCACGTCCCGCAAGTCGAGAGATGCTTCTCCATCTCCAAACGTTCGCTCTCTTTCAAGCGGCCGTCCACATACGCCAGTATCTTGTTTTCCAATCGTCCACAGCTCATAACAACCTTCCTTTTCTACCCAGGGTCTACTTCTACTTCCCATGCCGCAAGGAATGTAGTGGCCGGTCTTTAGACCGGTTCCTACCTCCCCTGCCTCGCCACGAGAGGAGCTAATTCCACTCGCAACGTTTCGTACGCCCGAAAGAGCAACGATTTTAAAGCGCTTTCCGAGCATTCGAGAATCTTTGCAATATCTCCATAATCCAATTCCTGATACTTATGCAAGAGCACCGCCGCGCGCTGCTTCTCGGGCAATTTATCAATCGCGTGCCGGATCATCTTCTTCCGCGCCTCGTCCACCAAATACTGCTCGATGTTCGGATGCTTCTCAGCAATGTCCATCGCCTTCTCATCGCCATCTTCCGCATCCACCGTCACCGGCGCATCCAGTGAGACTTCCATTCGCTGGTAACGGTTGTCTCGCACCGAGTTCAACGCCAAATTCGTCGCAATCCGAAAAAGCCATGTCGTAAATTTGGCGCTCGGCACGTAATCCTTCCGCGCCCGATATACTCTCAAAAACACTTCTTGCGCCAAGTCTTCCGCCTCTTCCCGCGCACGCACCATGCGGTAGAGAAAGTTGACAAGTGGGGCCCTGTAGCGCTGGAGGAGAAGTTCGAACGACTGCTCGTCGCCCGCCTTCACGTCCAGCATTAGTTGGACGTCCGACCTGGCCATAGCCGCCACATTCTATCGAACCCGAGCGTACTCATAAAGTTGCAAATGTTTATCTGGCGTTAAGGCGAAGGCGGGGCGAAGAAAGTACGAAATTAAACGTGGAATAAATGCTGCATTATCAATACCGTGGCCACACCCACAAAGACCAGCGCAGCCATCCTCCAATTCGGCTCCCGGTTCACTTCGGGCAGCAAATCCGTCGCTGCGACATAAACCGTCACTCCCCCCGAAAGCGGCAAGGCATATTTCAACTGACTCTGCAGCGCGCTCGTAAGCAAAACTCCCAACAAAGTTGCTGCTCCTAGTAACCCAGCCGCGAGGATCGCGTTGCGCCGCCCCTGTCCGCTGGCCAACACTACGGACGCCACCGTAAATCCTTCCGGCAGCTTATGGAGAAACACTGCCACAAAAATCATCGCCCCAAGCCACACCGAAACCAGAAACCCCGCCGCAATCGCCACGCCGTCGAAAAACGTGTGAATGGTCAATCCCAGCAAAACGGTAGTTCGCGCGTGATGATGGCTAAACTCTTCGTGATGCGTCTCTTCCCCAAAATGAAAATGAGGGGCAATCGTGTGCTCAAACAAATGCACCAGAAAGTAGCCCAGCAGCACAAACTGCAAGGCCTGCATACCCGCCAAATGGATCGACTCGGGAATCACATCGACAAACGCCACAGCCAGCATGTAACCCGCGCCAAGCGCCAAAAAATATTGCAAATACTGCCGCGGCCATTCCCGCCGCACAACAAAATACCCGCCAATCAAATTCCCCGCCGCCGCAACCAACCCAAGCCCAGCCGCGAGCCCCGTCCGAAATGCTAGATCATGTCCCATATGGAGTGCGGTCAACTCAACAGCCCGAGACTCGGTTTCTCCGTGCTCTCCGTGTCCTCTGCGCTCTATGTGTAAATTCTTTTCTGATCTATATCTCTTTACTTCATTATTTCTGTACGTCCTCTTCTCATCCAGAATGCCTAAACAAAATCACATCCCCCTCCTGCACAATGTACTCTTTCCCCTCCAACCTCACCTGCGCCTTCTCCCGCGCCGCCGCGATACTTCCCGCCGCCAAAAGATCGCTCCACTTCACCACTTCTGCCCGAATAAATCCCTTCTCGATATCGCTGTGAATCGCTCCCGCGGCCTTTTGCGCCGTCGACCCCTTGCGAATCGTCCAAGCCCGCACTTCCGGCTCCCCCGCCGTAAAAAACTGAATCAATCCCATCAAGTCATACGTCGCCCGAATCAACCGGTTCAACCCCGGCTCTTTCAATCCATACGAAGCCAAAAGTTCCGCCGCTTCTTTTTCATCCATCTCTGCAAGTTCCGCCTCAAGGCGTCCGCAAATCGCCACCACCGCCGAATTAGCCTTCCCTTGCAGCGCGCTCAACTTGTGCCGCTCCACCGCCGTATCCAACTTGTCCGCTTCGTCGTCACCCAAATTCAGCACATACAAAACCGGCCGCGCCGACAAAAATAAAAATCCCCCAATCGGCTTCCGCTCTTCCGGCGTCAACTCCAACTCCCGCAAAGGCTTCTCCGATTCCAAATGCGCCTTGCACTTCTCCAAAACCGCTTTCTCCGCCAGCAAAACCGGCTCACTCTTCTTCTTCAGATCCTTCTCCAACCGCTCCAACCGCCGCAAAATCTGGTCATGATCCGAAAGAATCAATTCCAATTCCAGGTTGGTAGCATCCCGCAAAGGGTCAATACTCCCCTCCGAATGCGGCACCGACGGATCATCAAACACCCGAATCACATGAGCAATCGTGTCCACCTCGCGCAAAGGAGCCAGCGCATCCCGGTTCTTTTCCTTCTGCATCCCGCCCAAATCCACGTACTGTACCGTCGCATACGTAATCTTCTTAGGGTTATAAAGCTTAGCCAGCTCCAAAAGCCGCGGCTCCGGCACTTTCGTCACGCCAACATGCGTAGCCGAGCCTCCGCCCTTCCCCTCGACGTTCGCCTTCGTCAAAATCCGAAACAGCGTCGTCTTCCCAACCTGTGGTAGTCCAATAATCCCAGTCTGCAATCGCTTCCCCTACGTTCCGAATTCTGTCACCACAAACGCTTCATCCTAGCACACCCCGCGAAGCGCTCCAGCGGCGCGACAATGGCCAACGATTCCTCTTCTCTGCGTTACCTCCGCGCACTCTGCGTCTCTGCGTTATCCTTGCTCTTCTCTCTGGATCTTTTTCAGCTCTTGAACCTTGAACTCTTCAACACTTTAAGTCCCGCGTTATTCTTCATCTAAAATTTCCATTTTCACTGGATAATGGACAACTTGCGCGAGGGCAACCGCCTCCCATTCTCACGATGAACATCACCGTCCTCGATCTCTCCGCCTATCTCGGCCTAACCGCCGTAGCCGCCATCACCATCAACATGCTCCTCGGCGTCATGATGGCCTTCCGCTACAGCCCGGTCCGCAACTGGCCCCATCGCCGCTTCAACTATTTCCGCCTCCACAACTGGACCGGCTACATCGCCCTCGTCATCACACTCCTCCATCCGCTCCCGCTGCTCCTCAACAAATCCCCAAAATTCGAGTCCTCGATATTCTTTATCCAATCCACTCCCCACAGCAGCCTCTCGAAAACACGATCGGCGCCATCGCCCTTTACACCGTCGCCCTCGTGGTCATCACTTCCTATTTCCGCATTCAACTCCACCGCCGCACCTGGAAAGGCTTCCACTTCACCGTCTACCTCGGCGCTGTCGCCCTGTTCTGGCACTCCCTCTTCACCGACCCCGACCTGAAAGGCGCCCCCATCCAATGGCTCGACGGCGGCAAAGTTTTCGTCGAGGCTTGCGCCATCATCATCCTAGTCGCCAGCCTTCTCCGCTGGCGGCACTCTCGGCAGAAAGCCGCCTCTCACGGCCAGCCTTCACGGCACTGTGCGCCGGCAGACTAGCCATCAGGCTCACCATCCTCCGCGCTCCCACCAGGCGCCAAGTATCCCGCTGTTCAAACGACGAATCTTTTTGAACGTCTTATGCGTATATCGGTACAAGGACTCGACGAATCCTCGGTCGCATTGGGAGAGCCTCGCTTCTATCTATGCAATTTCTGGACGCACTTTGGACGATGCTCCGGTTGGCAATCTTGTTTGCCTTCGCGATCTACTTGTTGATGCAGGTTCGTAAGCCGTCCAAGTGGCTTGGCCGTCCTTTCATCTGGCTGATGAACTCTTCCCACTCGAAGCTCACCGATTGGGGGTTGGAGCACACAAAAATCGATCAAAACTTCACAATTCTCGACGTCGGCTGCGGCGGCGGCCGCACCATTCAGAAACTTGCAGCGCAAGCTTCCCGAGGCAAAATCTATGGCGTCGATTACGCCGAGGGCAGCGTTGCCATGTCCCGGAAGAAAAACGCGGATTCCATCCAGGCCGGTCGCGTCAAAATCAAGCGAGCCTCCGTCTCGCAACTCCCGTTCGCCGACAACAAATTCGACCTCGCCACCGCCATCGAAACCCAATACTATTGGCCTAATCTTCCCAACGACATGCAGGAAATTCTCCGCGTGTTAAAACCTGGCGGCACGTTGCTTATCATCGCCGAGGTCTACAAAACCGGCTCCCGCAACAACGTCCTGAGCCCGGTGATGAAGTTCCTTGGCTCTTCCAGCCTCAGTGCGGACGACCAGCGCGCTCTCTTTTCGCAGGCAGGCTTTCAGGAGGTCCGTATTTTCGAGCACAAAAATGGCTGGATTTGTGCCTCCGGCAAAAAACCTGAGGCATCCGTCAGGTCTGCCGCCAACTGATCCTTTGCTTTTTCTTCTCCTCTGCCATAAGCTACCACGTCATGAGTGAAGCACTTCCGCAGCCTCGATTTGATTTGCAGGCCGCCATCAAACATCTTTCCGGCCTCGACGAAAAGCTAAAATTTCTCATCGCTGAAACTGATGCCTTCCAGATGGACCAGGACCATCTCCAAAGCCCCTACGAAGCTCTCCTCGAAGCCATCGCCTACCAATCCATCTCCGGCAAAGCCGCGGCCACGATTTTCGGCCGGATCAAAGCACTCAGCCCCACGGGCCGCCCACCCAGCCCCCAAGAAATGCTCAAGCTCCGTAAACAAGCCCTCCGCAAAGCGGGCCTCTCCGGTGCCAAAGCCGAAGCCATGAAAGATCTCGCCAAGAAAACGATCGAAGGAGTCGTCCCCACGCTTGAAGAGGCGCACCAACTCACCGACGAAGAACTCGTCAAGCGCCTGACCTCCGTCCGCGGCATCGGCGCCTGGACGGTCGAGATGTTTTTGATTTTCCGCCTCGGCCGCCCCGACGTTCTTCCCATCCACGACCTGGGCATACAAAAAGGCTGGTCCATCACCTACGGCAAAAAACACAAGCCCAAACCCAAAGAACTCCTAGCCTTTGGCGAGCGCTGGCGCCCCTACCGCACCGTCGCTAGCTGGTACATGTGGCGCGCCTGCCACCGCGCCGGCAACGCCGCCATGCGCAAAATCCGCCCCGCCCAAGTTCGCGCAGCAGCCCGCTCGAAACGCAAGCCCGTGAGATCGAGGTCTTCCACGAGCAAATCCCGCAAAAGCCGGCCATCCAGGTAGCACTCGGCTTGCGACGCCCGGCGTATTTCAGCTTCTTCGCGGACTTCCACGGCTAACCGTCACTCGACCGCCGAGGCAACATCCGTGTGCACAAAATCTTTCCCTTTGAACAAGAGCGCCTCGCCCTTGTCTCTCGCCAGCGCATACGCAAAACAATCGCCAAGATTCAGGTTCGCCGCGTGGCCGCTTCCCTTTCCATAGTCGCGATACGCTTCCCGCGCGATTTTCGCCTGAAGTTCCGTCACCGCTTCAATCGCGAACTCCGCCTCGCGAAAAAAATCATCGAATTTCCGGCTCGCTACCGGATCACGGCTCCCGTCGATCACCGCAGCCGCCTCAACGTAGTTCGCCGCTGAAATTCGCCGCTTCTTGGCGTTTGCTATCGCCCGCGCAAAGGAAGCGGCTTCGGGCTCGTATCGGAGGATCGCGATGACCGCCGAGGCATCTACAATCATTTCGGCAATCCCTTTTCGTCGTATAGCAACTCCCCGTGGTCGACCGAGCGGTACGGTTTCTTGAGGTGAGCCGCGCAGTCCTTGCCTATCTTAAGCAATCGTTTCGCAATCCCGCTTCCCTGTTCGTCCCGCTTGCGCTCCAGGCGCTCTCGCAGCGCTTCTGTAATCGCCCCTGTCATGCTATCGCCGGTAGCCTCTGCAAGTTCTTTCGCCAGCCGCTGCGTCTCTTCGTTCTTGATGTTGATTGCCATTCGTACACCATTCTACCTTCATTGCTACACCATCATACCATGAATTCCGTGTTCCCGTCCTTGACAAACTTCGCCTGGTAGCGTCAAGGATTTTGTGTAAATTTGAAAAAGGGTTTTCTTTCCCAGGAGCTGTTTAGGTGCGAGAGGACGCCGTAGATGATGCGGTCGCAGCTTTCGAGATTGGTGAAGCTGGACATGGGGCG
>Ga0185299_10006513_pt1 | contig 12383 bp, 10 predicted proteins | sample PaiPotPPA55metaG_FD_128002 | JGI IMG/M metagenome (GOLD analysis project Ga0185299, IMG submission 128002) | Iron sulfur acid spring bacterial and archeal communities from Banff, Canada, to study Microbial Dark Matter (Phase II) - Paint Pots PPA... ...
CCGCTTTGCAAATTCCTCGCGTGCGGCCAGCATCGCGGGCCGGTGTTCCACGGCCCAGCTGTGGAGTGACCGTAGTGGCACGATCAGCGATCTTCCGAGGTCCGTCAGCTCATAGTCCACACGCCCTGTCAAGGCTAGATTGAAATGTCGGGGTGCTGGCTAAATAGAAATGTCGTGTTTTGGGGTTGGTTTGAGGCTTGATGTGAGATTGATTTTTTTGGTAATGTTCAGGATTCCTCTCTATCTGTGCGAAGTGGTTTCCACACCGAGCCTACCCGGGTTCCGGTGTGTCCCGATTACGCCGGCGTGTGGCGCGCGCGCCGGTTGTCCACGGCCGGCCGGCGGGAGGGCGCCTGTCACGCTCCGGACGCTGGCCGGCGGTGGGCAACCGGTCAGCGCCTGCGGGTCAGCGGCACGGGGGGGGCTGCCGGGAACCGGATGCGGGTACCGGGCCAGCGGGCGTGCAGCAGGTCGCCCTCACGGCTGCATTCAGATCGTCCAGCGTGAACTCACGCTGCTTCTTCGTGCCCGGCGCGCGCTCCTTGCTGCGCACTTCAGCTCCGCGATTGGTCCGCGACGGCGAGCCCGATACACGACGGTTATCACGCTGCGCCTGCAGCGCCTGCGCGACCTGCAGTGTGTGGCCCAGGCGCTTGTGCTCAACCACGACCCCCTGGTCGATCTCGGAGAGCTTGTCGTACGGCACATAGCGCAGCGCCACGCCGTCGGCCCGGATCTCGATGCGACCGTCGGGATACTCCCACACGTCGAGGTAGCGACCGATCAGCTTACGGTTGGCTACGGTATCTTCCAGCAGGTAGATCACGCGGTCGTTCAGCACGGTCAGCGAGCGTGACACCTTGCGCATAACCCGCCACGTGAGGATCGCGTCGAGATCCTCGTCATCGCGCAGCGGCCGATGCGCATTGAATGTGCTCTTGGGCACCTTGCCAAAGCGACCGTTGAAGTCGGCGATGAAGTGGGGCGCATAAGCATTCGCGGCTTCCTTCGTGTCGATATTACGCAGCCGCAGCTCCTTCACCAGCCGGTCCTGCAGGGTCAGGTTGGCGCGCTCCACGCGGCCCTTGGCCTGACTGCTGTTGGCACACCACGTGTCGATGTTGAGCTCATACATCGCCCGGCCAAACTGCGTGACGCCCTTGTCAGCGCGTTCTGCCTGCCGGTTGCAATGGAATGTGCTGGCCTTGTCGCTGTAGAACGCGACCGGCTTGCCGTGTTGTTCGAGGTACTGCCGCGTCGCCTCGAAATAACTGAAGGTCGACTCGCTGACCGTGAAGTGCAGCGCCATCAGCCGGCTGGTGGCGTCGTCGATGAACACCAGCAGCGTGCAGGCCGGCGCCCGCTCCTCGAACCAGCGGTGATCGCTGCCGTCGATCTGGATCAGCTCGCCTAGGCACGAACGGCGGTTCCTCGGCTGGTGGATCTTGGGCGGGCGCTGTTTGCGCGGAATCCACAGGCCAGTGTCAGTCATCAGGTGCCGAACCGTCTCAGCGGCAAGCGTCAGTCCATGGCACTCACGCAGCTTCTCGCACGCGAGCGTCGGGCCGAAATCGGCGTAGCGCTCACGGATGATCGCCAATGCATGGTCGGCTAGTCCTGCGGGCAACTGGTGATTGCTAGGTTGTTCACGCTTGCGGGAAATTAAACCAGCGACACCCTGGCTTCGATACCGGTTCGTCAGCCGCTCAACCTGACGCCGGCTGATGCCCAGCCGTTCAGCGGCGCGCCATGGCATCAGCAGACCCTCAGCGACCGCCTGGATCGCCTTCAGTCGATCGAGTTCACGCATGCTCATGGTGATCATCCCAGTGCGGTCCATGAGCGACTCCAGCCATCAACGACGGAGCTTGAGCATGGTCCGAATGAGCCTCGACTGCGACATTTCTATTTGGCTCAAGTACGACATTACTACTTGGGGCCTACACTTAAAAAGTTGATAATTTATCTTATGTAAAATTATCAACGAACTAACGAACAACCATCAATCGGTGCCGTTGCTAACCTAGCCTTGCGATCACCGCTACCGTCAACGGCGCCTCGAGCCTCACAGTCCGCACATCGCCCACCTAGCCGGATATAGAAGCGATCTTTTCGTGGGATCGTCACCGTCAGATATCGGCCCACGGGTCCATGCCGTCTGCAACCGCACTGATCGATTCCTCGATGAGCGCGACCAACGCGGGCCGCTCGGCGCGGTGGGTTGTAAAGCCGGCAATCGATACCCCAGCGTCCGGTGAATAGTAGACCGCCGTTCCCCAGAATCCGGCGTGCGTATAATACGCTCGCCCACCCACGCGCTTCACCGAAACACCCAACCGGTAATCTTCCGCGCCTTCATGGTCGCCCTTGCGCAGCATTTCTGCGAGCGTGAGCGGATCGTCGAATACACGGTTCTCGAACAGGTCTTGTTGGAACGTAGCAAGATCACGAACCGACATCACCAGGCCGCCGCCACCGTAAAGATCCAGTGTTGCACTCAGATCACTCACCTCGGTTAGGTCGATGTCATCAAGGTACTGGCGCGCGCGAACCTCCGTCCCCTCAGGTTGAGGCTCGGCGATTTCCCACCATGTCGATGCCAGCCCCCGCTCGTCAAAACGCAACTGATGCCGAACGCTCTCGGCCAGCGACGTTTGCGTCACGCGCTCGACGATGTCACCCAACAGAACGTATCCGGTATCGGAATATTTGTACTCTTTCCCGGGCTCATTGGTCGGCCCTGCGTAGTGACAGGAAAGGCTAACCTGCTCCTCTCGGGTCCAGTGATGCGTGGGGTCCGCAAGCACCGCCTTGAAGTAACGCTGGTCATCGGCGTGATCGTATACGCCCGCGCTGTGGCTCAAAAGCTGCCGAACCGTGATCTTCTGCGTGCGATATCCGCGGGACTTCAACAAGCGGTCCAGCGTTGGCGTGAGCAACGGCGAGATGGGCTCATCGAGGGCAAGTTCACCTTGCTCCCACAGGCGCAGGACCGTCGCAGCTACGAATGTCTTGGTATTGCTCGCGACACGCAGCGGCGTGTCGATGGTAAGTGCCCTCGCGGTGGACGCGTCCGCCATCCCCGCCGCAATGCCCCAAGGGTTCGGCACGTTTTGGCCCGTGACAAACAGGGTCATTGCCGCTTGCTGCTCGTACAAGGCCGCAGTCAAGACTTCCGGTCGTAGAAAATCCAAACCCTTTCTCCTGGTTATCGATGCAAGGCTCAAAGCGCCCGCGCAGATTTTATGGGCGCACCTCGAAGATTACCGGGAAACGTGTGCCGAACCGATCGGCGATAAAAACACGCTTGCGGCGAACGCGAGCGCCCTTCTTCCGGCTATCCCCCGTAAGCCAGTCGAGTTTTCAAATTCGCCGCGCCCTGAACATGCCACAACACTGCGCACAACCCGCGGCTCTTGTGTCAACATGCCCGACCTTATTTCATCGCTACACGTAGCATCACCTCATGGCTTCGAAGAACGCGCATCACGCGACTGGGTGGGCAGCAGGTTTGATCGCAGCAGCAGTCGTCAGCAAGGCAGGCGCAGCCGGCCCGTATCACCTCTGGAGCGCGCTGAGTGTTTGCGCAGGCGTGTTCGGCGGCACCGCGCCGGACTGGCTCGAAGTGGCGTGGTGGACGCGAGCGCGAAAGTTATGGATCACGCACCGCACGCTCACGCATTGGGGCGTGGGCTGGCTCTCACTGCTCGCGGTTTCGTACCATCTTCTCGGCGTCCACCCATGGGCCGCCATCAGCTTCGGCTTCGCATGCGGCGGCTTGATGCACCTGTTCGCCGACTGGCCCAACCCGCTGGGCGTACCGTGGCTCGTTTCGCGACACTCACTGAACTGGTGGAACAGCGGCCGATGCGACGCGCTGATCGTCGGCGCGGCATGGATCGCTGCAGCAGTGCTGGTGGACCACGTCTGGTTCCACAGCGCCTACGGTCTCAGGCTGCTTCACGCGCTCTGAACACGCGTTAACCGGCGTCTCCCACTGCTACTCTGCTCGATAACCGAAAGGATTCCGTTAATTTACTGTTGTATGTAAATGCGAATCACTTGTATTATCGTTTACCTTCGTTCCGGGTAAATTCACGAGGAGCGCGGCTCAATGGGCCGCCAAATGGGGGATGTTTACAGCATCGAACGGCGGTCCGTCATAAATCGAAACACGCCAACCGATGACCGACCACCACCGCCGCCGCACTAAAACCAACAAAACTCCTGCCGTCGCTTCAGTTCCGCTTCATCTCAGCGTCGGCCTTCTGATCAGCGCGGGCGTGGTGCTCTCGAGCCTGTCATCGACGGCGATCGCGCAGACCGCCACGGAGGCCGATCCGGACACCAAGGTCCTGCCGGCCATGAAGATCACCGCAGAACGCGATACGGCGCCGCTGAAGGTCGAAACCGTCAGCGGCGGTGCACTCGGTAGTCGCAAGCAGGTCGATACGCCGTTCTCCACGCATGCGGTATCCAGCGAGGAAGGCCAGGACCTGATGGCATCGACGGCTAACGATCGCTTCAAATACGATCCCGCGGTGACAAACGGCGGCGACAACCTGACCGGCGAGAACTCGTTCTTCAGTGTCCGCGGTATCCAGATCGACTTTCTCAACGGCATAAAGATGGACGGCCAGTCGTTCCCGGCGTGGGATACCGAGCTCGCGCTCGAACCGTTCGAACAAGTCGAATTACTCAAGGGACTGTCCGGTTTCATGTACGGCTTCGGCGCGCCTGGCGGGATCGTGAACTACGTGCTCAAGCGCCCGACCGATGACCCGTATCGCAGCTTTTCGGTAGGTTATCAGTCAGCGGGTATCTTCAGCGAAAAGCTCGACGTGGGCGGCCGCTTTGGTAAGGACGATCGTTTCGGCTACCGCTTCAACGTCGCGAATGAAGAAGGCAATACGGCGGAAGCGAACGGCCACGTGCGGCGCAAGGCGGCTTCGCTGGCACTCGACTTTCGCATCACGCCGGATCTCACATGGGCGATGGACGGGCTCTATCAGAAGCGCAAGACGAACGGCACGCTGTTCGGCATCTATCTCGGTTCGGGCGTCGGTGTACCCGACGCAGGCTCGATCAGCCGCAGCCTGACGCAGCCGCAGAACTTCTACCAGACCGAGATGGCGTCGTTCGGCACGGGCCTCGAATACAAGATCTCGCCGAACTGGAAGGCGAACATCAAGTACCGTTTCGCAAAGGAAAACCGGACGGAGTCGGACAGCCAGTTGTCCGTCTTCAACAACGCCGGCGATTATACGAACACGCTCTACGCAGCACTGACTCGCTACTTCTATCAGAACGTCGACGCGATGGTCCAGGGCACGTTCAACACGGGAAGCTTCAAGCACGACATGGTCATCGGTGCGGGTTTCCAGACGCAAACGAGCGAATACGACAACAGCACCGGCTGGAACAACGGCTACGACCTGGGCACCGGCAACCTGTATGGCAGCACGCTGCTCACGAACGCAGACGTGAACATTGGCGGCAACATGTATCGCCAGTCGCGCACGACGCAGCTCGCGGGCGTGCGTTATGCGCAGTTCCGCGAGCATGTCTATGATCCGAGCGGCGCGGTGTCGTCGCAATATAGCGCCGATCCGGTCTCCCCCACGTTCGCGCTGATGGTCAAGACCGACCCGTATTCCACGCTCTACACGAGCTACGTCGAATCCTTGCAGCAAGGCGGTGCGGCGGGCAATACGAACGCGAACTTCCCGGCGACCTACGGGCCGTTGAAGAGCAAGCAATATGAAGTGGGCTTCAAGACCGACCGCAAGCACTGGGGTGCGAACATCGCGTTGTTCCGCGTCAACCAGGGCTATGAATACACGAACACGGCAAATGATTTCGTGCAGGACGGCCGCAAGCAATACACCGGCGTCGATGCAAGCGGCTGGTATCAGCTCGCCCAGGACTGGCGTGTGATGGGCGGCGTGATGTGGCTAGACGCCAAGTCAGTGGATGTGGACGACCCATCCGTCGACGGCAAGCGGGTGTACTCGACGCCGCGTTTCACCGCCACCGGACGGGTTGAATACAACCCGTCCACTATGCGTCGCCTGACGCTTGCCGTGGGCGGAAAGTACGTGGGCAACATGGCGGTCGATGCGGCCAACACGCAGTTCGTGCCCGCCTATACGACCTTCGACGCAAGCGCCATGTATGAAACGCGCATCGGCGGAGAAGACGTGACGTTCCGCGCCGGCGTGAACAACCTGTTCAATCGACGCTACTGGATGTCGTCGTGGGGCTACTTCGTGCTGCCGTCCGCGACACGCACCTTCGTCGCGAATGCCACGATCGTGTTCTAAGCTGATGCAGCGATAAACACTCAGCCGGAATAGCACCTGAAACGCCCGCGCTTCGATGAGAAGTCCGGGCGTTTTAACTCTTCTGCCGGTCTTCGATCGGGCGAGCAAATCTGCCGCGCCAGCCGCTGCTAAAAGCGCTTCGCCGGCCCCTTGGTTTCTATCGGAAAAGCGACGCAAAACCTGTGGATTCCGCTCGCCGGCCAGCATGGCGCGAAGCGTCATACGAATGCCGCGACGCGCTAGAAGCCCCTGTCGCGTGGCCCATCGCAAGCCATGGTCTTCGACCAAAGCACATGTTGCAGTGCAATAAACACCCGCCCCTGCATTTGAGCAATTAATTTTCGCTGGTGACTATCGGCGCCAGTCGTGCGGACAATGCCGCCGCCATAAGGCGCATGCCCGCACGATCCCTTCAACAGACGGAGACGCACTTGTTCCTTTACGGTTATGGTCCCCTGCTGCTGGCGGGCGCGAAGCAGACGGTCGAGCTCGCGGTCCTGTCTCTTGCGGTATCCGTCCTGCTCGGACTGGCGGGTGCGAGCGCCAAGCTTTCGCGCAACCGCGTCACACGCGGCATCGCCACGGCCTACACGACGCTGATCCGCGCGGTGCCCGACCTGGTCCTGATGCTGCTGCTTTTCTACAGCATCCAGATCGCGGTCAACAACCTGACCGATGCTTTCGGCCTGGACCAGTTCGATATCGACCCCTTCACGGCGGGTGTCCTCACGCTTGGTTTCATCTACGGCGCCTACTTCACCGAAACCTTTCGCGGTGCTTTTCTCGCGGTGCCGCGCGGTCAACTGGAAGCAGGCAGCGCCTACGGCATGAGCGGCGTGCGTGTGTTCGTCCGCATCCTGTTTCCGCAGATGATGCGCTTTGCGCTACCCGGTATCGGCAACAACTGGCAGGTGATGATCAAGGCGACGGCGCTGGTATCGATTATCGGTCTCGCCGATATCGTCAAGGCCGCGCAGGACGCCGGCAAAAGCACGTACAACATGTTCTTTTTCATCATGATCGCGGCGCTGGGCTACCTCGTCATCACCACTGCCTCGAACATCGTGCTGCTGTATCTCGAACGCCGCTATTCCACCGGCGTGCGGCACGCCGATCTCTAAGCGCCAGGCGACCCCACATGATCCAGATACTTGCCGATTACTGGCGCCCGTTTCTCTACTCCGACGGCATGCGCGCCTCGGGTCTCGTCGTGACCTTGTGGCTGTTGGCAAGCTCGCTCGCGCTCGGTTTTCTCGCGGCCGTTCCGCTTGCCTGTGCACGGGTCTCGAAGAACCGCTGGCTCTCCACGCCGGTGCGCATCTACACTTACGTGTTTCGCGGTACGCCGCTCTACGTGCAGCTGCTGCTGCTCTACACAGGTATGTACAGTCTCGAATTCGTGCGCTCGCAGTCGCTGCTCGAAGCGTTTTTTCGCAGCGGTTTCAACTGCGCGATCGCGGCCTTCGCACTCAATACCTGCGCATACACCACCGAGATATTCGCAGGTGCGATCCGCTCGACACCGTACGGCGAAGTCGAAGCTGCACGCGCTTACGGCATGAGCACGTTCACCGTGTACTGGCGCGTGATCCTGCCTTCTGCACTGCGCCGCTCGCTGCCGCTGTACAGTAACGAGGTGATCCTCATGCTGCACGCCACCACGGTTGCGTTCACGGCGACCGTACCGGACATCCTGAAGGTCGCACGCGACGCAAACTCGGCAACCTATCAGTCGTTCGAGTCGTTCGGGATCGCCGCGCTGATCTACCTGGTTGTGTCGTTCGTGTTGATCGGCGCGTTCCGGCGCGCTGAAAAGCGCTGGCTTGGGTATCTGGGCACGGCGCGTCGTTGAGTTTCAAATCAGATCGTTACCTTGTTTAAACCGTATTACAGTCATCACTCTCGGGAGTACGCGTTGGAGCTAACCGCCAAAGATGCCGCGACGAAACTGGTCGCGCAAGACATTCACAAGCGCTACGGCGACAATGAAGTGCTCAAGGGCGTGTCGCTTTCCGCTCGTGCGGGCGACGTCATCAGCATCATCGGTGCGAGCGGTTCGGGCAAGAGCACGTTCCTGCGCTGCATCAATTTTCTCGAGCGGCCGAACGCCGGGCAGATCGTGGTGGACGGCGAGACGGTACTCGTCAAGGCGGACCGCGCGGGCAACCACGACGTGGCCGACCGCAAGCAGTTGCAGCGTGTGCGCACGAAACTCGCCATGGTGTTCCAGCACTTCAACTTGTGGTCGCATATGACTGCCATCGAAAACGTGATGGAAGCGCCGAGGCATGTGCTGGGCCTCTCGAAGAAGGAAGCGGAAGAGCGCGCACGGATGTATCTCGACAAGGTCGGTCTCGCGCCTCGCATCGAGAAACAATATCCGTCGCACATGTCCGGCGGGCAGCAGCAACGCGTGGCGATTGCGCGCGCACTGGCAATGCATCCCGACGTGATGCTGTTCGACGAACCCACTTCGGCGCTCGACCCGGAACTGGTCGGCGAAGTGCTGAAGGTGATGCAGAAGCTTGCCGAAGAGGGCCGCACGATGATCGTGGTCACACACGAAATGGGCTTCGCCCGCAACGTCTCGAACCATGTGATGTTCCTGCACCAGGGTCGCACGGAAGAAGAAGGTGCGCCGGCCGACGTGCTTACCGCACCGAAGAGCGAGCGGCTGCGCCAGTTCCTCTCCGGCAGTCTCAAGTAAGCGCGTGAGCGTAGGCGTGAACCCGGGCCCGGGCCCGAGCGCAAAGCCGCTCAAGGTGGCCATAGTCGTACTGCCGCCCTGTTCCATGAGCGGTGTCGGGCTGATCCTCGACAGCCTGCGTCTCGCGAACGAGATCGACGGCCATGCGCTCTACGAGTGGCAGATCTGGTCGTGGGACGGCCGCCCTTTGACGTTCGCCGGCGGAGCGCAGCTTCCCGCGGACTCCGCGTTCGGCGACGCCACTAGCTGCGACTGGCTGATCGTGGTCAGCGAACGCTATCAGCAGTTCGCCGACTATCGGCTCTTTCTGCAAAGCCTCGCGCGCGTCGGCACCCGCACCCCGCGCGTGACGGGTATTCATCACGGCGTCTGGTGGCTCGCGATGGCCGGCCAGTTGAGCGGTTACCGCGTGGCTGTGAACTGGGAAACCTACCAGCAATTCGCAGAGGAATTCGAGCGTTCTATCGTTACGCAGCAGATCTTCGAGATCGACCGCGACCGTTCGACTTGCACCGGCGGCCAGGCGACCGTCGACTTCATGCTGGCGATGATCGCGCGCGACCAGGGCGCGGACCTGGCGGAACGGATCGCCGATTCGCTGGGTATCGGCGTGCTGCGCTCGGGCGAAGAGCGTCAGCGCATTCCGTTCGTGACTGCGCCGGGGGAACGCCATCCGCGCCTGAACGACGCGCTGCAACTGATGGAAGCCAACATTGAAGACCCGCTTGCCACCGATGAAATCGCCGGGCTCATCGGCATCTCGCGACGTCAGCTCGAACGCCTCTTTCGCCAGTATCTCGGCGCGATGCCGTCGAAGTACTACGTCAACCTGCGCCTCACGAAGGCGCGCACGCAATTGCAGCGCACCAGCAAGTCGGTGGTGCAGATCAGCCTCGCGTGCGGATTTGCGTCGGCTGCGCATTTCTCCAATGCGTACCGCGACCGCTTCGGCGTGACACCGCGCGAGGAGCGCCGCAACTGGATCGAAAAGCATAGCGGACAGGCCCCGGATGAACCTCGCGGCGGCGCGCTGCTTGGGTCATCGCGTGAACCCGTTTGATTGTTTTTAGTGCCGAGTCCCGCGTTCGCCGGTTATCACCGTGCGAACGCATAAAATGTCTGCCCCAAAACCTGAGAGGTACAAGTTGAAGAACGTTTTTTGGCTGAATCAAAAAGTCGCCGCTTTCGCAGTCGCCGCCACCACCGCGTTCGCCGCTTTAAGCGCGCAGGCCGCGGATCTCAAGGAAATCCGCTTCGGCGTCGAGGCGTCGTACGCGCCGTTCGAATCGAAGTCGTCGAGCGGCCAGCTGATGGGTTTTGACATCGATGTCGGCAATGCGGTATGCGCGAAGCTCAAGGTTAAATGTGTCTGGGTCGAGAACTCGTTCGACGGCCTGATCCCGGCCATGCAGGCACGCAAGTTCGACGCGATCAACTCGGACATGACCATCACCGATCAGCGTAAAGGGGCTATCGATTTCACCAATCCGATCTACGCAATCCCGAACCAGCTGATCGCGAAGAAAGGCAGCAAGATCCTGCCCACAGCCGATGGCCTGAAGGGTGCTCACGTCGGCGTGCTGCAAGGGTCGATCCAGGAAACCTACGCGAAGGCGAAGTGGGCGACGGCGGGTGTCGACGTGGTGTCGTATCAGGCGCAAGACCAGGTCTATGCGGACCTCGCGGCGGGCCGGCTCGATGCGGCTTTCCAGGACGCGGAAGCTGCGTCGAAGGGCTTTCTGAAGACACCTCAGGGCGCGGGCTTCGCGTTCGCGGGACCGGCAGTAGCCGATGAAAAACTGCTCGGCGCGGGTGTGGGTTTTGGCGTGGCCAAGAACAACCATGCATTGAAAGATGCGCTCAATCACGCGCTCGCGGATCTGAAGTCCGATGGCACTATCGATCAGTTGGCGGCGAAGTACTTCGATGTGAAGGTGGTGGTGAAGTAAGGCGGGTCGCGGACACCGCCTGAAGTGATTACCCGGGCTGTCGCACGTCAAAGCCTCTGTTCTTCGTTTTAGATTTACGTCATTCATCCGATGTAAAAAACGAAATGTGGACACTTCGTACCGGCGGGTCTTCATCGAGACCCGCCGCTTTGCGTTTCATGCGGCCGTTCCCGCGGCCTGAGACAATGCGATGCCGGCGATCCTGCCCGGTCGCGGCCATCGTATGAAACGCGGTGCGAACTCCACACAGAGGACAAGTGCATGTCAGAGTTATTCGATTTGAGCGGTCGCACGGCGCTCGTCACGGGATCGGCGCGCGGTATCGGCTTCGCACTTGCGGAAGGATTGGCGAAGGCCGGCGCGTCTGTGATTCTTAACGGCACGCGCGCCGATACCGTTGCAGAGGCAGTCTCCCGCTTAGAGGCGAAAGGTTTCGCCGCTACCGGGCGCGCGTTCGACGTGACCGACGAACACGCTGTCGCCGAGGCCTTCGCGCAGTGGGACAAGGACGGTGTCCACATCGACATCCTGATCAACAACGCCGGCATCCAGTTCCGCAAGCCACTTGTGGAGCTAGAACTCAGCGACTGGCAGCGCGTGATCGATACCAACCTGACCAGTGCGTTCATCGTCTCGAAACAGGCGGCCAAACGCATGATTGCGCGCGGATCGGGCGGCAAGATCGTGAATATCGGTTCCCTGACGAGCGAGGCAGCACGCGCGACTGTGGGCGCGTACACAGCGGCCAAGGGCGGCATCAAGATGCTGACACGTGCGATGAGCGCCGAATGGGCCGCGTCGAATATCCAGGCGAACGCCATCGGTCCGGGCTACATCCTGACCGACATGAACCAGGCGCTGATAGAAAACGCCGCGTTCGATGCATGGGTGAAAAGCAGCAATCCATCGCAACGCTGGGGCAAACCCGAAGAACTGGTCGGCACGGCGGTGTATCTCTCGTCGCCGGCGTCGAGTTATGTGAACGGTCAGATCATCTACGTCGATGGAGGCTGGCTGGCGGTTCTCTAGGATCTCCGGGTTTTCTGATCCCGGTCAGCGCCGCCCGACCGTTCGCGCGAATGGCATTTTCCTTCATACTGGCAGCCGCGCCATCGAAACGGCGTTGCCGTGCGGTCCTCGTGTGCCGTCCTCGTGGCTGTCCTCGTATTACTTAGGAGCATGATCCATGCACGATTCTTATCTTGCGCATGTGCGCAGCACCCTCGATCAGATTCGCGCCGACGGTTTCTACAAAACCGAGCGCGTGATCTCGAGTCCGCAATCCGCCGACATCCGGCTCGCGGGCGGCGGCGACATGCTGAACTTCTGCGCCAACAATTATCTCGGTCTCGCCGACGATGCGCGCCTGATCGAGGCCGCAAAAGCGGGCCTGGATCATGACGG
>Ga0185299_10006515_pt1 | contig 12382 bp, 12 predicted proteins | sample PaiPotPPA55metaG_FD_128002 | JGI IMG/M metagenome (GOLD analysis project Ga0185299, IMG submission 128002) | Iron sulfur acid spring bacterial and archeal communities from Banff, Canada, to study Microbial Dark Matter (Phase II) - Paint Pots PPA... ...
AAGCACACGCGTTAGTCACCACGGTCACGCCGGAAACGTCCGGCATTCCCCGCGCAATGGTTTTACGGCTTATTTCGCGCTCCCCGGTGACCGGGCTTGTTTGCCACCGTCGCCCCCGAGAAGCTTGCTTCTCAGGGGCTTGATGCCAGCGTCGGGGCATCAGGACCACACGACTTCGCCGTCCGCAAGCACACGCTCTCGTCAGTAGCGTGGTTCGCGTCCACCGCATCCCGCCCCAACGTTCGTGACGATGGCCAACGCCCCTCTGCGGGACAGGACGGGGCAAGTTTTAAAAGTGATTTGGGTGAGCTGCGAAGCGGAATATTTTTGAATACGGGGCTGGACAAGGGACAATCAGAAGTCGATCTGATTTGCCCGTCGGGCAAGATCGCTATTCCGGCCCAAGGTATCCTAAGTTGAATTTAACTGTATCCCAATTGCCTTTAAGGGCCCGCCAAACCGAATTGTTCAGTGCCTCGCATTAGGACGTGGACTCATTAGCACTGAGCCATAGCCTGATTGAGGCGAGTTGAACGAAGGCGAGGTAGTTGGCGGCAAGTTTGTCGTAACGGGTCGCCACCCGACGACATTGCTTGATCCTGTTGAAGAACCTCTCAACTCGATTGCGGGCGCGATATAGGTAAGGACTAAAACAGATCGGCTCGCTGCGATTGCGTTTGGGCGGGATGTTGGCCCATGCGCCTTTCTCCATCGCAAGTTCTCTAATCCAATCGGCGTCATAGCCACGGTCCGCAAGCAGCATCGATCCAGGCTTTATGCGAGACAGGAGTTTTCCAGCAAGCCGATTATCGTGAGCCTCGCCGGGTGTCAGCGCAAGCCGGACCGGCAGGCCGTTTGAATCGACAAGCGCATGAATCTTGCTCGTCAAGCCGCCGCGTGACCGTCCCATGCATTGTCTTCTATTCCGGTTGATGCAGGCTCCATGCTGATGCACACGGACAATCGACGTGTCGATCATTTGCACAGCAGCATCATGTGCGCCTGCCAGGGCGTTCATAATCGTGGTCCACACACCTGCTCGTCGCCAACGAACGAAGCGGTTGTAGCAGGTAGTGTACGGGCCGAAGGCGTCAGGTAGATCGCGCCATGGCGCCCCGGATCGCAAGACCCAGAAGATGCCGTTGAGTACACGGCGGTCATTCACCCGCGGTACGCCCCGCGGCTTGTTCGGCAACATTGGCTTGATGGCGGCCCACTCCCGGTCGGTGAGTTCGTAGCGCATGATTCGAGCCCCCTGTTTGGGAGTTTGAATCACGGCTTCGAGGGCAGGCTCAACGTGAGCTCGCCAAGGAGGCGTTTGGACGCTATCCGCCCGAAAGCAGACGAATTATGCTCACGTTGAGTTTTGTCGAGTTTGACCCATACCGGAAGTCGCACCCGCTTCATTCAAAATTGAGCATTCGGTGCGTTAAAGGTTGCTGCAACTATTTTTGCAACCTAATGAGGGTTGAAAACAAGCAACCTCCGAGATATCCCCATGCGTGACCACGTCATTGCAATCGTTGCCTTCTTGGTCTGCTACGTTGTGGGGTTTCAGGTGGCATTGGGCGGGGCCATCAACGACACGACGTTCGGATGGGCGATGTTGTTCGGAGTTGCCTTCATCGTTCCGTCGCTCTTTTTTGTCGGTTCATCGTATCTTCTATTCTTCCTGATACGCTGGTGGACCACGGTGTTGCTCTCAGTGGTAGCAATCGGAATTTACGCTTACAACTCGGGCCTCCATTCAGAAAGCTGGAACATGGCTTTGGCGGTAGTCATCGCAACTATCGTACACCAAATGATCCTGCTGGTATTACGCCAAGGCAGACAGCCAGTAAGTCGATAACTGAACTATTCAGCACCGCCTGCGACATGGGTTAGTCGCCCAATGGCCGCTAATCTATTCGTTGAGGCTGTCGCTGGCCTGCCTACGCCCTCGATAAAGGGAGTGACAGAAAGACCGATAAGCGCCAATAGCCATCCCACGCCAAAGCCGCCCAACCCAAGAAACTGATGCCAAGAGCAGCCATGAATGTGGGCGAACTGACAGGCGTTTCATTCAAGATTGCGCTACGTAAAAAAATGAGATTCGGCACGTTGAAGAATGCCATTGTAAGCCAGTCAAAAGCGGAAAGTTCGCGTTGGAAGCCCAGCATGAAGGGCATCACGAGGCCGATCAATAGGCCTAGGTAATTAGGTGGAAAAGCAACCAAAATTTTAAGGAAAACGAGCAAGCGGTGAGCACTCACGGATCAAGGATCATCATACACGACCGCCAATTATCGCGCACAGAGACTAAACAAATGACTACAACCGTTGCGAGAATTGAAGGCCAGCGCTGCCGATGGCTCTCAATACCTAGGCAGCGATACGGTACGAATGACCGTTGGTGGCACAAAGCGGCGATTAGAGGTTGGGCAGAGCATGTCCGCTCTGCCCAGGTATTTCAGACATCAACCTGTTCCGGTATTGCCAAGGCGTCATGACCTCAATGCCGAGATACCGGACCGTGCTTTCGATCTTGGTATGCCCGAGCAAGAGTTGAACGGCCCTGAGGTTGCCGGTGCGACGATAGATCAGCGTAGCCTTCGTACGCCGCAGCGAATGCGTCCCAAACAGCCTCGGGTCCAGTCCAACGCTACCGATCCATTCGGAGACGAGACGGGCATATTGGCGGGTTGTCATACCGCGGTCAGCACCGCGGCCGGTGAACAAAAACTCGCCGGGGCGTTTGCCGGCGCCCCTTAGATAGTCATCGACCGCCTGGCGGGTCTGCTCGCTCAATTCAAATCTGACAGGCCGTCCGGTCTTCTTTTGTCGGACAGTTGCGCGATCCGCTGTATATCCACATGCAGCGACATCCTCGACCCGAATGGCGACGACATCACAACCACGAAGCTTGCTATCGATTGCCAGGTTGAACATGGCAAGGTCGCGAGCCCGGCCCTCGATCTGGAGCTTTGTCCGGATCGACCAGACGTGCTTGGGTCGCAGCGGCGGCTTTGCCCCGGTAAGCTTGCCTTTATTCCACGGCACTCGCTTGGGCGCTGTGGTCGCGTTCACTTGATCTTGCATGGCCGTACTCCTCGCTCGGTTGCAGAGAGCGAGAAGAATGACCATCAGATTAGGGCACCGAATTAGGTCCGGTTTCGGGCCAAAGCGGACTTGATATCAGGCCGAGCGGCAAACTCTATGTAGCGATTGACCCCATGCAGACATCTTAAGCCCGGTGCCGAAGGTCTCGTGCATGTTGATCTATGTCAATGCAGTGTGCGGCCGCGAGCGCAAAGCGCGCTTTGAGGCGGACGCCCGGATTCCTCTCGACGATAACAAGGGTAATCAGTCATGACGATGGCAAACGTGGGAGGGGGGCTGGTCCTTTTCCTAAGCGATGCGAAAGCGGGTATTTCGGGACTAATAATCAGGGAGGTCCATGATGTCGGTTCGCGAACCCCTTCTCAAGCCCGTTGCGATCACAGAGCTGCGCCCGACCCAGATGACGGTCGGCATTCGGGAGGTCAAGGAGAAGCGCAAGCGCTGGCGCGACGAGAGCAAAGAGAAAGGAGCCGAGTTCCTAGGCAAGCACATGATCCCGGTCGTGCTTGGCCCGAAGGACCGCCACTACGTCATCGATCATCACCACCTGGCGCGAGCGCTCCATGAAGAAGGGGTCGAAGAGATCTTGGTTACCGTGGTGAAAAACCTCAGGACGCTGGAGCCCGATTCGTTCTGGTTCGTCCTGGACAATCACAGCTGGATGCATTCGTACGACGACGAGGGCCGTCTGCGCCCTTATAAGGATTTGCCGAAGACCGTGGCCGAGCTTATTGACGATCCGTTCCGCTCGTTGGCGGGCGAACTGCGGCGCGCCGGCGGGTACGCGAAGGACACGACGCCGTTCAGCGAGTTCTTATGGGCGGATTTTTTGCGTCGACGGGTCAAGCGCAAAACCGTAGAGACCCACTTCGAGGCCGCGCTCGAGCAAGCCCTGGAATTGTCCAAAAACGAGGAGGCGAGTTACCTGCCCGGCTGGTGTGGTCCCGTCTTGGAGGATTGAAGGGATGCCCATTTTGCTCGAAAAATCCGGAAGCTCGCCCAGTACCCGGCGAGCCGTGCTGGCCCGCTACGAGAGGGTAACGGACAGCGGTATCGACGAGAGGAGCATCTCATGGCGCATGCAGAGGCCGACGGAACACTGAGCCATCTGGATCACGAGCTTGTCGCGTCGCTAAACGACTTCCACGATCCGAACCAAGAGTGGCGCCGCCTCTTCTCGGAGCTGCTCGGAACGTTCTTCCTCGTTCTTGTGGCCGCCGGCGGCGGCATGATGGGGCAGGCCTTTCCCAACACGATCAGCCGTGCCGCCGCGGTCGCCGCACCCGGCATGATGGTGATGGCGATCATCCTCTTCATGGGCAAGGTGTCCGGCGCTCACCTCAATCCCGCGGTCAGCATCGCGTTCTCGCTGCGTGGCGACTTCCCATGGGGTCGCGTGCCGGGATACATCGTCGCGCAGCTGATCGGCGCGACGCTCGCTGCGCTGTTCCTGCACGCGGTGATCAACGTGTCGGCCAGCTACGGGTCGAACTATCCCGCGTCGGGATACTCCGCGTCTGACGCGTTCCTGATGGAGGCCGTGCTAACCCTCGGTCTCGTCAGTGTCATTCTCGGCACGGCGTCCGGCGCCCAGAACATCGGGATCTTGGGCGCGATCGGCGTCGGCGCCTACATTGCGCTCGCCGGGCTGTGGGGGAGCCCGATCTCGGGGGCGTCGATGAACCCCGCGCGCACATTCGGCCCGAACCTCGTCGCAACCGACTTCACGAGCTACTGGGTGTATGTCGCAGGCCCGCTCGTGGGTGCAGCGCTCGCAGTGGGTGCAGCCTGGGTGCTCCGCGGTGCGGGCGGGGGCCGCGCAGGCTCAGGCGCCGCCCAAGGCGATCTCTACACCGAGATCGAGCACCCCGATAAGGCCTGAAGCGCCGGAGAAGCAGGTTGTCCTGTCGTAAGGGGACTAAATAAGCGCATGCCTGATCTTTCGTCACTCCTTGCCAAAATCCCAGATGATTTAAAACCTTTGGTGGCGCTCGGCATCGGCGCAATCATGCTGGTTTTTCTCGTGATGTTCCATGGTGCCGGTCTGCACCTTATTCTCGTGTTGCGTAAGCGGCGCGAACGACGGCTTCGTCTGGGGCGGCCCCACCTTGTCGTGGCATTTCTCTTGTTCGGTTGGTCCGTCTTCCTCCTGCTCACACTGCATATCGCTGAGTTTATGATGTGGGCGTATACCCTCTTATACTTGGGTTTGATTGCGCGTGCCTACGACGCGATCTACTTTTGTGCGAACGCCTACACCACGCTCGGTTACGGAAGTGTCGACCTTGAAGCGCATTGGCGGCTTATCAGCCCTATCATCGGCATTTCGGGACTGTTCACCTTCGCTTGGACCACCAGCGCATTAATTGATGTGGTGTCATCGCAGAGACAACTGATCGATCAACTAGAAGACGAGCGCGAACGCCACTAAATCTGCGCTCCGAAAATCACCAGAGCGTCGCCCGCAAATCCCATCGATCTAACTAAATTCGCTTTGACTGTGCGAGTTGGCGCGCCTTCTATCGGAGCCAGCAGACGCTCCAGCTTTCATACTCGTTCGACGATGGGGTGCATGAGTCCGTTTATGGCCCATCTGCGACCTCGGGGAACGTCCGCTTTTGGGCCGCTGTTGGGGGTTCACCGGACATCGCTCGGCGAGCCGCTTAACGAGTACATGCCCTTAGCAGATAATCAAGCGACCCATACGAGTGTGAACAATGGTGCATCTTAATCGGACCGGGTACTGAACTGATCCCGCGCCTTTCCGACCGCATCCGCGCTGACCGGCGCGGCCGAAGTTTTCCAGGCATTGCGGATATAGGTCAAGACCGCGGCGACCTGCGCGTCGTTGAGCTGCCAGCCGAACGACGGCATGCCGGGCGCGGTCGGCTCTGCGTCGGTGGCCACGCTGCGTCCGCCGCGCAGAACGAGACGGATGGCGCTGGTCGGGTCGCCGGCGTGAGCCAGCGAGGATTGCGCCAGCGACGGAAACAGCATCGCCACACCCTGTCCGTCGAGCCCATGACACGCCGAGCATTGATCGCGGTAGATGGCCTCGCCCGCGTTCATCGCCGACGGCTCCGCCCGCGCCGGCGCTGCCGCTTGCTGTCCCGGCAGCGACTTCAGATAGGCGGCAATCGCATGAAGATCATCGTCGTCATATTGCGAGGTGGAATTGACGACTTCCTCCGCCATCGGTCCGGTCGCGGCCGTGATACGGTTGTGGCCGCTCTTCAGATAGCTTGTGATATCGGCCTCACTCCACTGGCCTAACCCCTGGCCGAGATCGCCGGTGATATCGGGCGCAAACCAGCCTTGCAGGTTGAAGCCGCGCAGATTGTCGCCGGTCTTGTCGCCGCCGAGAAAGGATTTCGGCGTGTGGCATGCCGTGCAATGCCCGGGGCCTTGCACCAGATAAGCGCCGCGATTCCAGGCCGGAGATTGCTGGCTGTCGGGCCTGAATTCGCCTTCAGTGAAATACAGCGCATCCCAGGCCCGCATCGCCAGGCGGATGTTGAATGGAAACGGCAGCGTGTTGGCCTTGACCGGCTGGTGGACCGGCTCGACGGTCGCGAGATAGGCGCGGATCGCCAACACATCGTCGCGCGTCATCTTGGTGTAGGCGGGGAACGGCATCGCGGGGTAGAGCCTGCTGCCGTCGGGCCGTACGCCCTTGCGCACGGCGTCGTCGAACTGCTCATCGCTCCAGGCGCCGATGCCGGTTTCGTTGTCGGGGGTGATGTTCGACGAGGTGATGATGCCGAACGGAGTTTCGATCGGACGGCCGCCGGCAAAGGGTTTGCCGGCGTTCGGCACGGTGTGACAGGCGAAGCAGTCCGCCACCGTGGTGAGATAATGTCCCTTCTCGATCCGGTCGTACGCCTGCCCATCCGGATCAGCGGCGTTGCACAATTCTGCACCGGCGAGCCATGCCGCCGCGGCACCCATCACGATCGAAAGCTTGGCGTCGTTACGCATGCACCAGCGGCCCCGGATTCTTCAGATATTGTCCGCGGATCGCCGTCGCCGCCCAGAACGCCAGCGCCGCCACCGTTCCGGTGGGGTTGTAGCCGGGGTTTTGCGGGAACGCGCTGGCGCCCGTGACGAACAGATTCGACACTTCCCAACTCTGCAAATAGCGGTTGATCGCACTGGTATTCGGATCAGTCCCCATGATCGCGCCGCCGTTCAGATGCGTGGTCTGGTAGTCGGTGGCGTCGTAGGGCCCCTTGCGATACGCCTTGTCGAGGGTATGGGCACCCATGGCGCGGATGATCTCGGCGAATTTGTCGGTCAGGTAGGCATTCTGCTTCAACTCGTTGTCGTGAAAATCAATCGTCATCCGCATCATCGGACGGCCGAAGCGGTCCCTGTAGGTGGGATCGAGATCCAGATAGACGTCGCGGTAGCTGTAGAAGCTGCCGTGCACGCCGGTGCCCGGCGCGACAGTCGAGAGATAATTGTCGCGCACCGCGCTCTTCCATTGGGCACCCCATTTCGGCGTGCCTGGAGGTACGTGCGTCGTCTGAATCGGCCGGCCGCCGGTCTGCACCTGCCCCATATAGCCGCCGCCAACGAAGCCAAGCGGGCCGTGATCGAAATTGTCGCCGTTGAATTCGTCGATGCACATGCCGATCGAGCCCGACGAGATGAATGGATTGAAATTGAACTTCTTGTTGTCAAAGAAGCCGTTGACGCTCGATATCGTCTGGTGGGTGAAGTTGCGGCCGATCACGCCCTTGTTGGCGACGGGGTCATAGGGCACACCGATCTTCGAGTGCAGCAGCATCTGCACATTGAACATGGTGTAGGCCGCCAGGATCACGAGGTCGGCCGGCTGCTCCCACTCCACGCCGGCGCTATCGATGAAGGTGACGCCGGTGGCAAGCTTGCCGGAGCGATCGAGGTTGATCTGGACCACTTCCGAATTATCGCGCGCCGTGAAATTGGATTTGCGGATCAAATGCGGCAGAATCGTCGTCTGCGGACTGGCCTTGGAATAATTGCCGCAGCCGAACCACTCGCAGAAACCACAATAGGTGCAGGGGCCCATTTGCAGCCCGAGGGGATTTTTATAGGCCTTTGACAGGTTGCCTGACGGCTGCGGAAATGGCTTGTAGCCGAGTTCGCCCGCGGCTTTGGCGAACAAGGCGTGGCTAAACGGCTGCTTTTGCGCTGGCGTCGGATAGGGCCGCGAACGCGGTCCCTCGAACGGGTTGCCGCCCTCCTGGATCCGGCCGCGCAGATTGCCGGCCGTGCCGGAGGTGCCGCAGAGATATTCGAACGCGTCATAATGCGGCTCGAGCTCGTCATAAGTGACGCCGAAATCCTGGATGGTCATGTCCTCGGGCAGGAATGCCGCGCCGTAACGCTCGGTCAGATGCGTACGCAGCACGAAATCGGTCGGCAGGAAGCGCCAGGTTTCCGCATTCCAGTGCACGCCGCCGCCACCGACGCCATTCGGCGGCATGAACGAGCCCCAGTCGCGGATCGGCAACGCGGTCTGGTCCATCTTGTTGCGGAAGGTGAAGGTGTTTTGCTCGGGGCGCAGGAACAGTTCGTGGCGAATGCGATAGCGCAACTCGTCCTGCACGTAATTGGTCGGGAACTGGGTCGGCGCATCGCGCCAGGGACCGCGCTCGATCGCGATCACGTCGAGACCCTCGTCGGTCAGCTCGTTGGCCATGATCGATCCGGTCCAGCCGAGCCCGATGATGACGACGTCCTTTTTCGGCAGCTTACGCGGCATCGCGCCTCGCTCTTCAGGTTTTCGGGGACCAGTCGGCGCGGCCGATCAGGCTCACGGGCGGCAACGGAAAGCGCTCGTTGTGACGTTCGACCCAGTCGAGATAATTATAACGCGCGCCTGGGTAGCCGATCATTTTCCAGCCGACCATGTCGTGGTTGCCGCCATAGAGCGGATCGGCGAAGAATCCCTCCTGCATGTTCTTGATGACCTGCGCGAAGAAGGATTGGCCGTCGACGCCGTCGAGTTTTGTCTCTCCGTCCTCGATGTTCTTGAGCAGCTTGTCCTTCTGTTCGTCGGCAAGATCGGGAAAGCGCTTGCCCTGGTAGGTCGACTGGCAATATCGATCGAGCGCGGCCAGCGCCTTGCGATAGGTCGCCGCCGGCCCGTCGGCGGATTGCGGACCCTGCTGCCTGGTGCCAGGCATGAAGGGGGGACGAGTGTAATGACCCTCGGCGCGGCCGTAGGGGCCGGCCAACTGACGGTCAATGAAGACGGCGCAGCCGGCATCCTTGCCGCCGGGCGTCTGCGGATCAGGTGGAATGATGCGGTCGGCCAACGCCTCGACGGCGCGGCCTTCGTCGGATGTGAAGTAATGCCAGGGGCCAGGCCTGACCGGGACCGGAGGGCTGCCGGCGTCCGGCGCCCACGGCAGGCCGCCAGAGACGATGATAGCCCGGCTTTTCATGCTGCTGAGCACCAGGATCGCGGTGCCAGCCAGGAAGTCGCGCCGTCTCATCGCCATGGTGAAACCTGCTGCAAACCGGTTCAATAAATGCCCGGCCACGGTCCAAGGTTCCAATCCCGAGCCAAAAATTTTGCGACCCCGGCGTCGAAATTGTCGAGCGACCGCAATGCTGGCGCTTTTCGGACCTGGCGCGATGTCCGATTTGGGTCCGTTATGCGCGGCAAGGCGGACGCCATCCAGGCGCGACGCCATGAGAGCATCGGCAGGCCTTATGAAGTTTGAGTAGGATGTCGTTAATTCCAGCGCGGGCCGGCGCCGACGAGCCTGTCGAAGCAGGGCCATGTCGACTGTTGGGCACATAACCGACATCGCGCTGCTGTCTCGACCCAGTCGCGAATCCTTGGCAGACCTATGCAAGGTTCTGCGCGCGCATTATGTGGGCGGCGAGTCGAGGTAAACATAAAGAGCCGCGATCTTGCCGTCCCGTGCGATGATGAAATCCACACCGGTGTACGCGGGCGTTTCGCCTTTCGGCCCCGAGCTCCACGCCAGGCGTCCCGAATTGTGCAGAACCTGCGGCGAGCCATCAGGCGTATAAACATAGTGTGGATGCGTCGCTCGGAGATCGCCGGCGAACTTGTCCAGTGCGTCGTGACCGACGAAAGTGCCGGGCGGCGCGTACAGCACACAGTCCTCGGTATAAAGTTCCTGAATCGCGCTCCTTCGGCGCGCCGGATCACCTTCACCGAATACTTCCGGAAGATTGCGGTTGAGCAGCGTCTCGATACCACTCACATCTACGCCCACCGATGGCGGGACGCTATTCTTGCTGGCAGGCTGGTTCATCGGAGCACTCCTTGTCTGTTTGTCTGTGCGACGATGATATGGTTGCCGGCTCAACCCGCGAAACAGAAACAATTGAAAGTTATCGTTTCAGTTTTTTGGTGGATGGGGCGATGGCTTGCCGGGACCCGGTGCCCGTCAGCGATATGCGGATACTTGGCGCACCGCCAACGCCCGCACCCAATGGCCGCTTTTGGCGGATAGTGTTGAAAAAGCCTTTTTCGGGTGAAGAACGAAAATTATAAAGACCGCTGATGCGGTTCGTGCGCGGAAACGTCAGGGGACCACATCATTTCACGCAAAAACAACCGCGGACCCTCGTATCGGCGCTGTGAAGCATTGCAACGATAGAGCTCGCCAAACATCAACATTCGCGAGATTTTTGGCGCTTTTCGATTTTCGACTTTTGCAACAGCATCGACCCAAAGAGGAAGTCGCACCTCCTTCATTCAAAATTGCGCATTCGGCGCGCTCGAAGCGATTGCCCGGGCTCTCTCCGTGCCCTAAGAGGCACGACCAAGAGTAAGTTCGGAGTGAGCGTCATGGAGTTGCGGGTTATCGATTCCCTGGTTCTGCGTTGCGAGCCGCTGATCCTGTTGCTGGGCCGGGTCTGCATCGGATCGCTTTATCTGATGTCGGGGATCAATCACTGGCGGGACCTGACCCTGCTCACTCATTTCATGACGGGCCTGCCCGGTTCGGTGCAGGTTTGGGCGATGCTGGCGGCGACCATTGAGGTAGCGGGCGGGGCCGCGCTGGTCCTCGGCTTCCGCACCCGCGACTTCGCCCTGCTCCTGGTGCTCTTCAATCTCTGCGCCGCGGTGATCGGCCATCCCTACTGGTCGATCACCGGCGACGCCACCGCACGCTGGGCCCAATTCATCCATTTCTGGAAGGACGTCGGGCTCGTGGGCGGTGTCCTCTTTGTCCTCGCGCGAGGCGCGGGACCCTTGAGCATCGACCGAAGGTGAGGGGTTGCGGGCGATGTCCAACGGGCGCTGCGGCAATGAAGCGCCGTTTCCGTTCCGCCTTTGCGCCCATGGTTAGCGCCAAGGCTCTCGAACAGCAAAAACACAACTCAACATGCCGGATAGTCGATAAGAAGGCATGGCCAGCGGTCATGTGAACCGCATTGAAAGGCCGAACACATGGCCGCACCGACCAATGCTGCAAAACGTGAAGAAAGTCCTTGCCAACCCGGAGCCGTCCACACATGACCCCAGAGGGCGGACATCATTATGGAGTTCATATGTAAGGATGGTTTACCAGTCCAGGTGAACGGCGTCTTGCCGGCAAATTGCAACTACGCTGATGGCGTCTACTGCGGTTTTGCTGTTAAGTACCGATGAGTTCGCTTCCCCGCCCGCGCGCTCAGCTCACCAAATAATCAGAGCGGGAGGAAACCATGCTTCTTTTTGGACGTAGCCGTTCGAGACGAGGCCTTGCGTCAGCTCTCATCGGAGAGATCGCAGCCATAATAGATGATATGGAGGGATTTGAAGAAGTTCGGAAGCTTGAGGATATGGATATCGGAGCCGACGAACATCTTGACGAGCTCGGCGCTTTCACATTGCCGAAGTTCTCGGTTTACGAAGCAAATGCGGATCGATTGGATTTGTTCGACGCCGCTATTCAGCGACAGATTGCCTATTTCTTCACGCGCGCCGGAAGCCTTGCCGGGCATTTGAACGCGCTTGCGTCGACCACAAATGAATCGAACGAGTTGTGCAAGCAGCACGCAGTCGACGCACAAAAGGAAATCAACGGCCTTTCGGTACTGGGCGACGACTTGCTGCGTGACCTGCGAAAGCTCGTGTCCAAGAAGCAGCCCTGTACAATTTCCAGAGCCTGACGGCAGCACGCCGCTTACGCTGGCGTCCGTGCTGATTGCGTCGGGGGGTAAACCGGACCTCACGATTGCGGCCGGCGACTCCTGAGTTTGATGCTGTATCTGCGCGGCCTGTTCGTGGCCGGCGCGCTTTCTGTTATCCGTTACGCCAAGGCCC
>Ga0185299_10006519_pt1 | contig 12381 bp, 8 predicted proteins | sample PaiPotPPA55metaG_FD_128002 | JGI IMG/M metagenome (GOLD analysis project Ga0185299, IMG submission 128002) | Iron sulfur acid spring bacterial and archeal communities from Banff, Canada, to study Microbial Dark Matter (Phase II) - Paint Pots PPA... ...
CTCATTTCGAGTTCGGCTTGGAAAACGTCAGCCGGCAATTCGTCTGGTGCTTTCTTCACGCCCACCCCTTTTATAACTCAGAGCAACAAAGCCAGCGCTACGTGCGGCTCGATCGTCCTCAAGCGTACGTGCCTCAAGAGAGCGCCCATTTCGGTGCAGCCGAGCGCGCCATCTACGAAAGAGCTATTGGGCGAGCGTGGGATTCTTATCGCGAACTCACGCGCGTGCTGCAGCCGACTGCTCGCGAAATTCTTGCGGACATCTGGCACGTCAGCCCCATGTCGCATCCGAAACGCGTCCAAAAGGTGGAACGCCAGGCGGAAAAGCGCGCGATTGAAGTGGCACGCTACGTTTTGCCGGTGGCTGCGTTCACCACCATGGTGCACACCCTTTCCGGCATCGTCCTGCACCGGCTGTGGCGCATGCACGCAGCGAGCGATACACCGTTTGAAGCGCGCCAAGTGATCGGAGAAATGGTCGCGCGCGTTCGAGAAGTGGATCCGCAATTCTTCGATCGCTTCGACAACGCGCCCATGGACGGGCCGCCGGAGTGGCACGAACCAAAACGTGGTGGCGAAGAATTCGCGCGCGAGTTTGATGCCAAGCTGGCAGGCCTCACTTCGCGCCTTGCCGATTATCCGCCGCACGCGATTCCCGTGATGGGCGATGCCTACCGCGCCGTGATGGGCCTCACTGTCGCCGAATGCCCCGACGCAGAAGCGCTTGATCGCATGTTAAATCCAGCGCGAAATCCTTACCGCCGCGAAACGCTCGACATCGGCGTGCACGCGCCCATGATGCGCGCCTTGCTGCATGCGAACTTCACGTTTGCTAAAAAGATCAGCCATACCGCCGACAGCCAGGACCAGCGCCACCGCATGGTTCCGGGCTCGCGCCCACTGTTAACTCTGGCGGACACGCGCTCACCCGATTACATTGCGCCAATGTTGATACGCGATAACCCGCGCGCCATGGAAATTTACGAGCGCGCCATGGAAGAAGCGTGGGCTGCAAAAAACGAATTGCTTGATCGCGGCGTGCCGCTGGAGTTTGCGCTGTATCTCTTGCCCAACGCGAAGGCGATCCGGTTGGTAGAGACCGGGTCGCTGTTACATTTATTGCATAAATGGACCATGCGTACTTGTTTCAACGCGCAGGAAGAAATCTATCAGGCATCGATTGAAGAAGTAGAGCAAATCCGCGCCGTTTTGCCGGAACTAGCGCGTTATATTGGCCCGCCCTGCCATCTTCGCGCCGGAATCTCCACACCGATTTGCACGGAAGGCTCGCATTTCTGTGGCGTGAAAGTCTGGCTCGATTTCCCCAACATTCAGCGTCGCATATGACGCGTAGCGGCAGCTTGGCGTATTACCTCACCGCCTGGATCTGTGGATGCTTCTTCATGAGCCTTGCCGTTTGGGCCCGAGATTTGTTCGGAGCCACTGCGGATAACGCATTTTCATCGCACTCCGCATTTGGGCTGATCTTTTTTTATTTTTATGGATTGGTCTTTGGGGCGATCGCCGCAATTGCAGGAGCGGTCCTTCTTCGGCGCATCATGAGGGCCCTAAAGTGCATCACGCCGAGTCACTGGGCGGTTGCCGGAGCGATTTTGGCGCCCGTCGTAATTGCGATTCTCGGAGTCTGGGGCAAGCGTATGGGCACCCAAGGCGAAGGTGGAATGCGAGTGCTTCGAGCCATTACATATGGCCCGATGACTGTATTTGAAGCTGGATGGTGGCTTCCGATCCCGGCCGGCGCAGTCACTGCATATTTGCTGTGCCGCGTCCAGCGCGCGTTTTCAGAGCAATGGTCACCGCGAGTTTAGAATCGGTTTCAATAGCAATTCGGAATTTTTATCGGTCACTTTTTTCTAATGTAAGTAAAGTCGTATCCAACGTTCCAAGTTTTGCCGCCATCACTTGAGATTTCTTTGAATTGACGAACCTTGTCGGGTCCCAGCTTGGAAAAAGTGAGATGCTGCATAATTTTCTCGCCGTTCGGCCCGGGTCCTTCCGTGTTGTAACGCATCTCGCCGTTCTCTAAGTGCCCAGTGAACAGCGTCGTGGTCCCATCGTCTTCCACCCAAAACTGCTGCCAATATTTATTGACCGGATCGTACTTGTTGAAACTCTTGCCGGCCGACCCAGTTGCAACGGCAGTCCAATTCTCCAACACAACGCAGTCCTTCAAGATGAGTTGTATGCTGCTATCACCGACCTTTTGAGTTCCGCTAAAGACATCCCATTCGCCTACCCAAAAATCCAGTTGGCGAAATTCAGGATGCTTCTGACGGTCACGGCAAGGTTCCGCAGCGAGCTTCGCTTGTTCGGCCAAGGACACGAAACGAGGGTCGTCGCGCAAGCTCTGCAAATCGTTGTCTGAGCCGATCTGAGCGACTCCAGGCCAGCCTTGCTCAACCAAGTCTGTAAGTAGGCGAATCGAATCGTCCCTGCGACCCAACCTGGCATAAGCACAGGCCAGATTGTATTTTCCGTTTCGACCCTGAAATCCTTCCTGCAATGCCCGCTCTAACGCCGGAACAGCAAGAGAATATTTGCCGCCGAGAAGATAGGACAGTCCAAGGCGCTCCCAGGAATTCGCGTTGTGCGCATCGCCTTTGGTGATCTCTTCATAAAGCGCGATAGCTCGCGGATAATCTCCATTAACGAATGCCTCCGCCGCCTGTTTTGATTTCTCTTGTTGCGCAAACGCCGCCATCGCGACACCGAACAATACAAATACAAGAAGAAATACGATTTTTCGCATGGCTCCTCTTAACTGGAAGGTCGTAATCAAGGACTAGACGGACGGCATCCGCAGCGGTTAGCAGATACTTCTCACCGCTAAAGTGAAGCTGTAGCCACTCCACAATTTCAGATGGATGTGATTTAGCGTTTGAGGATGCGTGTGGAATTCGGTGAGATAAGTTCGTAACGGATGCCGCGCCAGCGGATACGCTTTGAAATAGATGAAGCAACGAAATTCCATGCAAAAAGGAACGGAACGACCGGCGCGAGAAGAACGCAAGCCACGCTTGTTTCAGGAAGCTTTATTTTCCACTCTGGAATGGCTTCGTTGATCGCAACGATACGAAGGGCGCCTTTCATAGCGGCAAGCAGTGGGACCGCCAAGGCCACTAGAACCAACTGGCTCCATGGATCGCCGTCAACGATGCAATACAGAATCACATACGCGGCATACAACATGCTCAGCACGTATGCCACGTTCATCAGTCCGCCGACGAGCCATCTGCGATTTGAATAAATCCGCGTGATTAACATCTGCCTGTTGGTGAATTCCAACAGTTCAGTCCAGGTCCACGGATGGATAGTGGCCGCGAAGCATTCAGAACAAAAAATGATGGGCCTGTTCGCCTGCTGCAGCGCGTTCGTCAGTGCGAAATCATCGCTAACGGCTCCCTTCCATGCTTCCAACACGTTGACATCGTCGAAAGTCTTGCGCCGAATTGCGGTTGCCCCTCCCCAGCAGAAATTTCCCTTGGGCTTTCCAAGCAGCGTAGCTACAGCGCCGTTCCAAGAACAGGCCACGGCGCTCGCGAACATACCCATCCCCGTTCCGCTGGGAAAAATCCATCGATAACCCGTAGTGGCCCCCACCTGGATATTTTGGAGCGGCGCTACGAGTTTCGTGAGCCAGCCGCGCGGAAGGCGTGCATCCGAATCAACGAATACAAGTACCTCAAATTTTTCGGGCAGGCCCTCGACCGTTCGCGCTAGATTGAAGACTTTCTCGCCACAGTCTTCCGGAGGGCCCGCGATTAGAATGTGGACGGGCTTCTGGCTAGCGGCTTTCACGCGCTCGATAATTTTCAGCGCTGGGTCCAAGCTTGTTGCCAGCGCGAAATAAATCTCATAGTTCGGATAGTCGAAGCGTGTAAGCGCTAGAAGATTTTCTTCCAGGCCGCGCTCGTTCCCTTTGCAAGGGCAAATGAGCGCCGCTTGGGGCGTGTAAAACCCGGCGTGCGAAGTCAGCCGAGCCCGCACCATGCGGACCCACTCAAACCCGTTCCATAGGGAGTAAATCCCCACGGCTACTTGCAGAATAATGACAACGTAAAAAACTTCCAGCACAGCGCGAGAATAACAAATATCGGCCGCCGCCAGTGTGACTTCGCGGATTGACTTGCTTGAACCCGCAACGATAAAATCCGCTCAGTTCTCACCGTATTTCGCGGCCTACTTTCTTCTGGAGGTTACCTCATGTCCGCATCCGCACAGCCCATAAACGAAGCAAAGCTTCACGAATTCATGATGAAAGCCGTTGGCGAGATGGGCGCCGCAATGAATGCAGCCCTCATCCTCGTCGGCGACAAACTTGGGCTTTACAAAGCGATGGCTGGAGCTGGCCCCATGACCTCAGCCGAGCTCGCTGCAAAGACGAAAACCACGGAGCGCTACGTCCGCGAATGGCTTTCGGCGCAGGCTGCTGGTGGATTTGTCACCTACGATGCATCGTCCCAAAAGTTCACGCTGCCGCCCGAACAAGCTATGGCGCTCGCCGACGAACAGAGCCCCGTTTTCCTCCCAGGCTTTTTTCAGGCCGTAAGCGCTTGCATCATAGACGAACCCAAAATTTCAGAAGTCTTTCGGACCGGGAAGGGCATGGGCTGGCATGAGCACCACCATTCGCTCTTCGCCGCCACCGAGCGATTCTTCCGTCCCAACTATCGCGCGCACCTGATCAACGAATGGATCCCGGCGCTGGGTGACTCGGAGGCAAAGCTCAACGCCGGCGCAAAAGTTGCAGACGTAGGCTGCGGTCTGGGTACTTCGACTATCCTTATGGCTCAGGCCTTTCCCAAATCGACCTTTGTGGGTTTCGACTACCACCCGCAGTCAATCGAACTCGCGCGGGAAGCGGCTGCCAAAGCCGGGGTGTCCGACCGTGTGAAATTCGAGATTGCAAAAGCAAAGGACTTTCCGGGGAAAGGCTATCAACTGGTGGCGTTCTTCGATTGTCTGCACGACATGGGTGATCCCGAAGGCGCCGCGCGGCACGTGCTGGGATCGCTCGATGCAAATGGTGCCTGGATGATTGTGGAACCGTTTGCCAACGACAAATTAGAAGACAATCTGAATCCTATCGGTCGCGTCTTCTACGGAGCTTCCACTATGCTTTGCACCCCAGCTTCTCTCTCGCAAGAAGTGGGACTTGGATTGGGAGCGCAAGCCGGAGAGGGTCGGCTCTCGAAGATATTGAAAAGTGCCGGATTCACTCGCGTGCGGCGCGCTGCGGAAACACCGTTCAATATTGTGTTGGAAGCGCGGCCCTAACTGGCTGCGCCATTAATTTCCGCGACGCCGGGCGAAAACTTTGTGCAGAACGCGGTCGGCGGCCGTGTTCAGTTCCAACTGGAATTTGCCGGCTGCGCGACGCGCCTGTTCCATCAGGGACGGATCCAGCAGTAGCGCTGTGCGATCGACAAAGGGACCAGAAGCGACAGCCCGCGTCGTGCGTCCAGCTTGCCGTCGCGGTTCTTTCTGCGTCAGCGTCTCGTAAAGCTCCAGATCGTGCCAGAATTCCTGGGCATCTTCGTCGCTCCAGTTCAGGGCTTGGCCCAGCGCCACAAAAAACTCTTCACGAAAAAGATCGAGCAAGGGGATTGCGAGATCGAGACTTGATTTTTTCACCGGTTTGGCTTTGGTTCCCTTCCGTCCCTTTTTGCCCTTTTTGATTTTCCTGGCGCTACGTTTTGGTTCGCGAACGTTCACGCGAACTTTCAACCGCGCGGGCAAAACGTCTGCCGTGCGTAGAACCATGGCAAGAATAGCTTCGCGGCGTATCGTTTCGAGCTGCTCGTAGTAATGCCCAGGCTGATCCGCTCGTCCGGGCCGACGGTTTTCGGCAGCATACATATCCAGGAAGCGCGGAACCATCTCGTTGTGGTCGAGCGTGGCCAGCAACAGCGACGCTGCTTCCCGCGCGCGCACCACAAGTTCTCTTGGACGATAGGGCATTCGGAAGTTTCTAGCTGTACGCGATTGCGCTTCCCGCCGCAATAGGAAACCCCAGTTGTGCGCTAAAAGGAAAAGGCCCGGAAATTTCTTCCCGGGCCTTCGGGGGCTGCCTCTTATCCTGCGTTCTTACCTTGCTTTTAGTGAACCGGTCCGGCTGGACCGATCGCGGGCAATTGCTCGCCACCGGTGATGGGCCGCACAGGCTTTTTCTCGAATTTGCCAAGTGCAATCTCGAGCGCCTGCTCGGCGGTTCGCACGAAGTGGACCTTAACGCCTTCGAGCATCTCGGGCGGCAAATCCTCCAGCACGTTCGGCTCGTTCTCCGACGGCAGGATTACCTCGCGGATGCCTGCACGCTTTGCGCCCAGCACTTTCTCCTTGATTCCTCCCACCGGAAGCACGATGCCGGACAGTGAAATTTCTCCCGTCATCGCTACTCGCGGCCTGATCGCGCGTCCAGTCAATAGGCTGACCAAAGCAGTGACCATCGCCACGCCTGCTGACGGTCCGTCCTTCGGAATCGCGCCCGAAGGAACGTGCACGTGCAGGTCAAGTTTCCTGAAGAAATCCGGATCAATGCCGTAACGCTCCGAGTTAGAACGCACCCAGCTCAGCGCCGCGCGCATCGATTCCTGCATCACCTCGCCCAAGTGCCCGGTCATGGTGAACTGCTTTCCACCGCGCGCCTTGCTGGCTTCGATGAAAACGATGTCGCCGCCTACCGGAGTCCAAACCAAGCCCACCGAAACTCCCGGTTTCGTTACGCGCTCTTCCACTTCCTTTTCGATTCGTACCTTTTGTATTCCGAGCGCTTCGCGAACCACTTCCGGAGTAACGATATGCTTTTCGGTCTTGCCTTCGGCGATGCGCCGAGCCTGCTTGCGCACGAGCGTAGCAATTTCGCGCTCGAGGTTTCTCACGCCGGCTTCTCGCGTGTAGTGAGCGATCAAGTCATGTATAGCTTCGTCCGTAAACTCAATCTGCTCGCCCAACACGATGCCGTGCTCTTTGGTCTGCCGCGGAATCAGGAAGCGTTTTGCGATACCGATCTTTTCTTCTTCCGTGTATCCCGCGAGTTCGATGATCTCCATGCGGTCTCGCAGCGGCTCCGGAATCGGATCCATCCAGTTCGCTGTGGCCACGAAGAGAACCTTCGAGAGATCGAACGGCACGTCGAGATAGTGATCGCGGAACGAAGAGTTCTGCTCCGGATCGAGCACTTCCATCAACGCCGCCGAAGGATCGCCGCGGAAATCGCGTCCGAGCTTGTCGACTTCGTCCAGCATGAACACTGGGTCCATCGTTTCGGCTCGTCGGATTCCCTGGATAATTTGCCCAGGCAAAGCGCCGATGTATGTACGCCGGTGCCCGCGGATTTCCGCTTCGTCATGCATTCCACCGAGCGATATGCGTACGAACTTGCGGCCCATGGCCCGCGCAATCGATTTTCCAAGCGAAGTTTTGCCTACGCCTGGAGGCCCCAGGAAGCAAAGGATCGGACCCTTCATTCCCGGCTGCAGTTTCTTCACCGCTAGATAATCGAGAATGCGCTCTTTCACCTTGGCAAGATCGTAGTGATCTTCGTCCAGGATCGCCTGCGCGTTAGCGATGTTGATGTCTTCCGTTCCGGAAGTTTTGTTCCACGGCAGCGCGGTCATCCATTCCAGGTACGTCCTCGCAACCATGTATTCCGCCGAAGCAGGAGTCATCTTCGCCAGGCGCTTCAATTCACGCTCGCATTCTTTCTTGGCCTCGGCAGTCATTCCCGACTCTTCGACTTTCTTGCGAAGCTCTTCTATCTCCGCCTGGCCGTCGTCGGATTCGCCGAGTTCCTTCTGAATCGCCTTCATTTGTTCGCGGAGCAAAAACTCGCGCTGCGTCTGGTTCACTTGCTCTTGAACTTGCTCGTGAATCTTGTTGCGCAGATCGAGCACTTCGCGTTCTTTGGTTAATTCGTTGATCAGCGTTTCAAGGCGCTTCTTCACGCTGAATGTTTCCAGCAGCTCTTGCCGAACCATGGTGCTCAATGACGGCAACGTGAACGCCACAAAATCCGACAAACGTTCCGGCGAAGGTTGATTCATCACTTCGGTCTGAAGATCGTCAGACAATTGCGGTGAACGCGTCACCACCTCGCGAAACAATTCCTGCACGTTTCGTTCGAGCGCCGTCAATTCCGCGTCGCGCTGGTTTTCCAGGTCCGGTTGTGCTTCCACCCGGCCGCGCAAAAATGGCTTCAATGACAGGACTTCCAGCACTCGTATGCGTTCCAAGCCTTCTAGGAACGCCACGATGTTACCGTTGGGCATCCGCACCATCTTATGGACTCTGGCGAGCGTGCCCACACCATGCAGATCCGAACCGGTAGGAACCTCAATTCGCGGGTCGAGTTGCGCCACCACGGCCAAAAGCTTCTCCGGCCCTTCCAGCGAATTCAGTAACGCTAGAGAGCTCTCACGGCCTACTGGCAGCGGCATCACTGCACCCGGAAACAACACAGTGTCGCGCACAGGTAAAATCGCGAGTTGTTCTGGGATAACTCTATTTGTCTTACTCACCTGATCCCCCTTGGATAGTCACTTTCTACCGCTTCCAATAACGTTAGATGCAACAGCCACAGAAAAGGTACCCGCAGAATTAGTCGTATGTTATGAGGTATGTTGATACTACCAGACTAAAGTCCTAAATTCAAGTATAGACCCCAGACTAACTCCACCTTTAGACCGCATCTAAATACAAGATAGCAATCAGTTTAATTTATTCTTGGAGGGCAACGACTTAACGAACTCCACGGCCTCTTCACGGGTGCGAATAAGGTCGTTCAGTTGGGCTTCTTCGACAGCATCCAGCATTTGCTTGAATGACGGTCCCGGCCGGAACCCCATCTCCAGAAGATCGTCCCCAGTCAAAAGCCTAGCCGGCCGAATCTGCTCCGCTGGCGTCTCTCGAATGTACCTTTGGACGAAATCATAGTTGTCGAGCTTCCGGTGACTCGAGAGGCAATCCAGCCGGTGCAGCTCGAGATGCTCGTCAAATCGATTTAGCCGAGCGAAGCGCTTCAGGGTGGACGCTTTCATGTTCGGCACATCTTTGAACTTCATGTGGTTTGCCACCAGCGCGGCGACCTGTGCCGTATCCTCATTTGAAAAGCGCAGGCGACGGCAAATTTCTTCAGTCATGCGCACGCCAACCTCTACGTGCCCATCGAAGCGAATCCTATCCCCAGTCTGCGAAGCTGGCCGGAACGTCGCCGGCTTGCCAACGTCGTGCAAAAGCACGCCCCAAGCCAACGTCGCCGGGCATCCCGCAGGAAGCTTTTCCAGCATTAGCAGCGTGTGAATCCAAACATCGCCCTCGGGATGATATTGCGGCGGCTGCTCCACACCTTTCATGCGCGCAATTTCAGGAAGAATTTCTGGCAACAGTTTGGTTTCATCCAGCAGCTCAAAACCGCGGCGCGCGGCTCCCTCAGTCAGAAGCTTGGTCAATTCGTCACGAAGCCGTTCCGCCGAGACTTGCTTGACTTCGGGAGCCAGCTTCTGAATTGCGTGGAATGTTTTAGCTTCGATCGCGTAGTGCAACCGCGCCGCAAAGCGCACCGCCCGAACCAGACGGAGCTTATCTTCGCGGAATCGCTCTTCCGGATTCCCAATAGCTCGAATGATTCCGGCTTTCAGATCTTCGCGTCCGCCGACAAAATCCAACACCTCATTCGTTTCCGGATCCATCAGCAGCGCGTTGATCGTAAAATCACGCCGCTTCACATCCTCCTGCGCCGTTTTTGAGAACACAACATTATCGGGATGCCGCCCATCCGAATAGCCCACATCGGACCGAAACGTGGCAACCTCTACGGTTAAAGGTGCCTCTTGTTCGCTTCCCTCCGGATCCACCACCAGCATGACCCCGAATTTCGCCCCCACTTCAAGCACTGCGAAAGACGGCGAAAACAATTCCCGCACTCGATCCGGCTTCGCGTCCGTAGCAACGTCGTAGTCAGCAGGTTCGCGCCCCAGAAGAATGTCGCGCACACACCCGCCCACAAAGTAGGCTTGATGCCCTGCAGCCTTCAGCGTTCGGCAAATGCGTTCGGCGAGAGCTCGCGCTTCCATATTGGAATTATGAGCGAAATTCTTCGCGGTTGGTAGTTGCCGAGATTTTGAAGTTCTATCCTGCCTTTTTAAGAGACGACCGCTATGGCGAATTATCGAATTCCTACCTGCCCGCGCACGCTATCAATCAACTTCTTGGAGTCGTAGCCAATCCCGGCCTTGAACACCGTCTCCACGTTTTCGATCTCTTCAATATTCTTTGAAGGATCGCCTTTTATCAAAACGAGATCCGCCTGTTTGCCCGGTGCAAGCGTTCCAATTCGATCTTGCTGCCCGAGATATACAGCGCCATTCTGCGTACCTACCTGAATGGCTTCCAACGGAGTTAATCCCGCTTCCACCAGCAGTTCGATTTCGCGTTGATCGCCAAACCCCGGCAGCACCCCGCCATTTCCGGTTGGATCGGGACCACCAAGCAGCAAGCCTCCCGCTTTGAAAAAGGCGAGTTCGAAGTCCATCTCTTTGCGCATCAACGACGTCATCGGCGAATCCAAAGCCACACTTGCGCGTGCCGTCAGATAGCTTTGCGCCGATTCTGCGGACATCGAATCCAACGTACGCCGTTGTATTTTCGGCCGGCCCGGCACGCCCGCTTCAAATACCGGCAGCGTTGATGTAACAGCCACATGATGTGACACAAGGTTGTGAATCAGCTCCTGCACCTGTGCTCCATTCACGTCTTGTTTCGCCCAAGCCGCACTTCCGCCCTGCGGGCACGCGTCCGCCTTCTTATCCGCTACGAACTCCGTATCAGCAAACACCGGCCCATGCTCCAGATCGTCAATCCCCAGCGCCACAGCCTCCGGCCAAGTTACCGAACAAAGATGTCCGGTCAGCTTCATCTTGTGCGCGTGCGCTGCCTCGATCGCCACTCCCAGCTCTTCCCTCGTAATATTCATATACGCTTTGTACGAGGTCATGCCTTCCGCCGCCCAGTAGTCCACCATGCGTTTCGCGTCGTCCGGTCCAGTCAGTTCATGCATTTGCGCAAAACGAGTGGGCGCGCCTTCCAGATACGGCGCCGTCGCATCGATGCTCGGTCCCGGCATCAGATTTGCATCTACGCGGCTTTTAACCTTCAGATCGGTGTACGGCTCCAAGCTCCCAGTCGTGCGCATCGTGGTTACGCCAGCTGCCAGATAAAGTCGCGGCGCAGTGTAAGGAATTTCCGCAATGAACAGCCCCGGCTCGCCAATTCTTCCGCCGGCAACTTGAACAGCGATCGAGTCGGTGTAGTAAAGATGATCATGCATTCCAACTATTCCAGGTATGACGGTATAGCCGGAGCGGTCTAGTTCTAACGGGTGAATTGGACCGATCGCACAGCAGCCGCTTTGGAACCCGCCCGTCGGAATTTTGCCCGCTCCAAATGGCCCAATGGAAATTATTTTGCCGCCTGCAATGACTACAGTTTGGTCTTCCTTCGCCGCTGCGCCGGTTCCATCAATCACCCGCACGTGATTAAGAACGATCACCGGCGCATCCACGCTGACGAATTCCACAACATCCGGAGCCTTCTGGGTTTGTGCAATCGCACCGGTGGCAGCGAGCAACAATGCAAACAGAGTCACAAAGCGCATCCATGCACCTCGTCAGAATTTCGATCGAACGTTGAGTAAGCAGCGGCGATTCTATCCCACATTCCTCCGAGCGAAACTGCGCGATTCGAAAAAAGGTATGGAGAAAATTCGCCGCCGCGACTAAGCTGTCACGCGCAGAACAAGAGCGGTAATGTCATCATGCTGGCGTGCGTAGCCCACAAAGGTGTTAACCTCCGTCATCACTTTCGATAGAACATCTGCCGCGCTCCCGGTGGCTGACTTCACGCACGGAAGAAGCCGGTCCTCGCGATATTCCTCTCCCCGTTCATTCACCGCCTCCACCACGCCATCGGTAAAAACAAAAAGCAGATCGCCTGGCATAAGTTGCGCGTGGCCGGACATGTAGGGAAGCTCGTTGTCCGTGAACGCAGGCAAGCCGAGAGGCGGGCCGCCGGTGGTGAGCCGTTCGATTTGTCCCGAAGCACGCCGCAAGATGGGATCGTTGTGCCCACAGTTTACGTAGGTCATCTCCCGGGTGTTCAGATTTATTTCTGCGAGAAATGCAGTCGTGAAGCGAAGGCCTTCCAGGCTGTGCGCCCGCGCGTACAGCTCCAGGCCCGCAACAATTTCATCCAGCGAGGCGGTTGTAGCGGCAAGAGCTCTCAAACCCGCCTGAAACGTCGCCATCAACAGCGCCGCTGGCACACTCTTTCCGGCAACGTCGGCAACAGCGATCAGTAACGAAGG
>Ga0185299_10006520_pt1 | contig 12380 bp, 10 predicted proteins | sample PaiPotPPA55metaG_FD_128002 | JGI IMG/M metagenome (GOLD analysis project Ga0185299, IMG submission 128002) | Iron sulfur acid spring bacterial and archeal communities from Banff, Canada, to study Microbial Dark Matter (Phase II) - Paint Pots PPA... ...
TATCGCAACTGGGATCCGCCGTTCGGCGGCGGCACCCATTCGCCATTGCCGCTGCCGGATCGCAACCTGCTCGTGGTCGCCGACGAAGCCAATTTCGCCGATTGCAAACTTGGCCTGCGTTATATCTGGATCTTCGACATTCGCGAGCCGGCCAATCCGGTGAGCATTGCGACAATGCCTGTTCCCGATGACGCCGATTACTGCAAGAAGGGCGGCAATTTCGGACCGCATAATCTGTGGGAGAACCGGCCCGGCGCATTTGAAAGTTCGCGCATCATTTTCGCCACCATGCACAATGCCGGCGTGCGCGCCTACGACATCGCTAATCCGTTCGCGCCGCGGGAAATCGGCTTCTTCGTGCCGCCCAATCCCGAGCGCATGTACGATCCGCGGCCGAACCGGCCCAAGGTCATTCAATCCTGCGATTGCTTCGTCGACGCGCAGGGCGTGATGTATGTCACCGATTCCAACGCCGGGCTTTACATTTTACAGTTCGAGGGCGGCTGATCGGACGCCATTTGAACTGGATGGCGGGCCGGCCCGCATTGACAGCGGCCCGGCGTCCTTTCACAGTTGAGTGACTGCGAGCCGCTCAAGCGGCCCAAACGGCCAAAGAAATGCCACGGGGGAGGATTCGATGGCTCAGACAATCGAAGCATTCGTCGGTTCGGCGCTGGACGACGCGAAGATTTCGCCGCTGCATCGCCGCGTGATTGCGCTGATCGCTGCCGGCTATTTCTTCGATGTCATCGACTTTACCATCCTCGGCTCGCTCATTCCCTACATCATCAAGTCCGGGTTCACCACGCCCGGAGAAGCCGCGATCATCGGCAGCGCGGCAATCTTCGGAATGTGCATCGGCACCGCCGGACAAGGCGAATTCAGCGATCGGTTCGGCCGCCGCTTCATCTATCAGTTCAATTTGCTGTTGTTCGGCATCTTCACAATCCTCGGCGCGTTTGCCCCGAGCGTGACTTTACTGGCAATCTGCCGTTTCATTGCCGGCCTCGGGCTCGGCGCCGAGCAGCCGTTGGCATTCGCCTATGCTGGCGAATATTCGCCCAAACGCATCCGCGGCCGCATCCTCGCAATCGTACATTTCATCGGCGGCGCTAGCGTGTGGCCGATCGGCACCGCGCTCGTGCTTCTGTTCGGCAGCATGTTCGACTCTGCCGATCACGTGTGGCGCGGCGTCTGGATTGTTATCGGCATTGGCGCGCTGATCGTCTGGGTGTTCCGCTTTACGCTGCCGGAATCGCCGCGCTACCTGGCGACGCATGGCAGAGGCGAGCAGGCTCTGAACGTGCTTGAGCGCCTCGGCATTGCCCGACCGAAGGAACCGCTGGCGACTGATGCCGCTAGCAACACCAGGAGCGATCCATTCGCGCTGGTTTTCCGGATGTTCCCGAAGCGCGTCATCGCCGGCATGATCTGCTTCACCGCTTTCTTCGGCATCGCGATCGGGCTCGGCGCCTGGCTGCCGAATATCATGAATGCCAAAGGGTTCACGATCACCAAGTCGCTTCAATACACGCTGGTGATGAATTTCGCGGTGCCGACCGCGAGCATTTTCATGATGTACGCGCTCGATAAATTCGGCCGTAAGATCACTTCGATCTTCGCCTTCATCGGCGCCGGCGTGATGGCGATCGTGTTCGGCAATGCCGGCACTCCCACGGAGCTGATGGTTGCCGGTTTCATCATGGTGTTCTTCGTCCAAGTCGCCGGCAATTCCATGCAGATCTTCACCTCCGAAGTGTTCCCGACCAACGCGCGGGCATCGGGTTTTGGCTGGGCTTCGGGCGTCGGCCGGCTGGCGACCGCATTCATCCTGCCGACCATTCTGTGGATACAGAATGGCTGGGGCCTCACGACGGTGTTCGGGTGCCTCGCCACGCTGCTGTTTATCGCCGCGGTGTCGGTGACACAGCTTGGCCCGGAGGCGCGGCAAAAGGGGTTGGACGAGATCGCACCGCCGACGGGATGATTTCTTCCCTCTCCCCTTGCGGGAGAGGGTCATAGGCGTCCTGCGGACGCCGTTCTTGCTTGGTGACGCCGATGCGAAGCATCGGCTACGGCGAGCGCCGCGAGCGAAGCCGGTGAGGGGTTTATTCGCAAGACGGTGAGTCAGCCCCCTCGCCCGGCTCAGTCTCGCTTTGCTCGACTTCGCCACCCTCTCCCGCAAGGGGAGAGGGATTTTCTACCGCAAATTACCGCAGAAGCGCTGGATGCGCGTGCAGGCCTCTTCCAGCGCGCTGGTCGCGGTCGCATAGGAAATGCGGAACGCTTGGCCGACGCCGAACGGCGTCCCCTGCACAACCGCGACGCCCTCGGTTTCCAGCAATTCGGTGACGAAATCCTCATCGCTGACGAGCTTCTTGCCGGTCGGCGCCATCTTGCCGATCGTGCCGGCGCACGACGGATAGACATAAAACGCGCCTTCCGGCTTCGGGCACTGGATGCCGCGAGCCTGATTGAGCATCGAGACGCAGAGGTCGCGCCGCTCCTTGAAAATCTTGTTGTGCTTGGCGATGAAATCTTGCGGCCCGTCGAGCGCTTCGACTGCCGCCCATTGCGCCACAGCGGTCGGGTTCGACGTCGATTGCGATTGGATCATGGCCATGGCCTTGATCAGTTTCTCCGGCCCACCGCCATAGCCGATGCGCCAACCGGTCATGCAATAGGCCTTAGATACGCCGTTCACGGTCAGCGTGCGCTCGTAGAGCCGGGGCTCGAGCTGCGCCGGCGAATAAAACTCGAAGTCGTCATAGACGAGATGCTCGTACATATCGTCGGCCATGACGTGGACGTGCGGGTGACGCACTAGGATATCGGTGACCGCCTTGAGTTCGTCGCGTCTATAGGCGGCGCCGGTCGGATTGGATGGCGAGTTGAAGATAATCCACTTGGTGCGCGGCGTGATGGCGCGCTCCAGGGCGCTGGGGGTCATCTTGTAACCGGTTTCCATGCTGGTGACGACTGGAACCGGCTCGCCGCCGGCCAGCAGCACCATTTCGGGGTAGCTCACCCAATAGGGCGCCGGGATGACCACCTCATCGCCCGGATTAAGCGTCGCGACCAGCGCGTTGTATAGAATCTGCTTGCCGCCGGTGCCGATGATAATTTGCGACGGCTTGTAATCGAGCTTGTTCTCGCGCTTGAACTTGCGCGACACCGCGGCCTTCAGCTCGGCAATACCGTCGACGGCCGTATATTTCGACGCCTTGCCATCGCGGATCGCCTTGATGGCGGCCTCCTTGATGTTCTCCGGCGTGTCGAAATCCGGCTCGCCGGCGCCAAGCCCGATCACATCGCGGCCAGCGGCTTTGAGCGCACGCGCTTTGTCCGTGACGGCGATGGTCGCCGACGGCTTGATGCGCATGATCTGGTCCGCGAGAAAGGCCATTGCGATTCTCCATCAAAGACGGCTCGCTTGGTAAAGCCGCCGCGCGGCGCAGGCAAGCGCAAAAGCCCGCTATACGCTCACATCTGCGGCATTTTTTGCTGGGGCCGCGTTCAACGCGCAACACTGCGACGGCTCAACTGCAGTGACGCTCAGCAATAGCGATGGAACAGCGCTGGATGAGCTGCCCATAGAACTGCCATAACATGAGCTGGCATGGGAGCTGCCACGGGAGCTGCCATGACATTGCCGCGCTGGGGCTGTAAGCCTTGCGGCAATGTTTACGCTCTATTCAATGCAACGTTCGGGAAACAGCTACAAGACGCGGCTCGCGCTGGCGCAGCTGCGCATTCCCTATCGTCTGATCGAGATCGACATCCTCAAGGGCGACAGCCACACGCCGGAATTTCTCGCCAAAAATCCCAATGGACAGGTGCCGCTCCTGGAAGTGGCGCCGGGGCGCTATCTGGCGGAGTCCAATGCCATCCTCTGGTACATCGCCGGCGGCACCCCGCTCGCTCCCGAAGATCGCATCGGCCGCGCCGAGTCCCTGCAATGGATGTTCTTCGAACAGCACAGTCTGGAGCCGAATCTCGGCGCTGCCTATTTTTGGCTAACGCTGGTCAAAGGCGGCCGCGAATTGCAGCAGCATGCGCTGGAAGACTGGATGGAGGAAGGCAACCGCGCGCTCGGCGTCATGGACAAACACCTCGCGCTGCACGACTTCTTTGTCGCCGGCCATTACACCATCGCCGACATCGCGCTGTACGCCTATACCCACGTCGCTCCGCAATGCGATTATGATTTGGCGCCATTTCCGGCAATCCGCGCCTGGCTCGATCGCGTCGTTAATCAGCCCGACTTTGTAGCGATGGAGTTCCGGCCCGCGGCCGTCGTGCCGGCGGTCTGAGCAGAGCATAAGCGGAGAGAGTCATTCGCCCTTGATGCCGGCAGCCTTGATGATCGGCCACCATTTGTCGATCTCTGCTTTGTGATAGGCAGCAAGCCCGGCCGGGTTTTGCTGGTCGCGCGGAAAGATGACTTGGCCGAGCGTTTCCAGCCGCTGCTGCACGGCAGGATTGGCCAAGGCGCTCGTCACCGCCGCATCCAGGCGATCGACCGCCTCTTTTGGCGTGCCTTTGGTGGTCCACAAGCCGTGCCAGAAATTGACCATCGCTCCCGGTATGCCGGACTCGATCAGCGTCGGCGTGTCGGGCGACTTGGCCCAGCGTCGATCGCTCATCACGGCGTAAGCTTTGAATTTGCCGGCCTGCACGTAGGCCAGACCAGAACTCGCTTCGAGGCAAGCGAGGTCGATCTGGCCGCCAATCAAATCCTGCATCGTTGGCCCGCCGCCGCGATAAGGCACATATTGCAGGCGCAATCCGGTTTTCTGCGCGAAATAAAGCCCGCAGAGGTGGGCGGCGCTGCCGGTGCCGACCGTGCCGAACGTCGTCGGGTTCGGCCTTTCTTTCATCCACGCGATGAGTTCCGGCATGGTATTCGGCGGCAATGTCTCTCTGCCGATGATCCACAACGGCGAGGCGGCGAGCAGAGAAATAGGCGCAAGGTCGCGCAAGACATCGTAGTCGAGCGGATAGATCGCCGGCGAGGCGATATGACTCGACCAATTGCCGATGCCGACGGTGTAGCCGTCTGGCCTGGCGTGAGCGACGCGGCCGGCCGCCAGCGTGCCGCTGGCGCCGCTCAAGGTCTCGACCACGACCGGCTGGCCGAGCGGGCCTTGCATCGCATCGGCGATGATGCGCGCCAGCGTGTCGGTCGGACCGCCCGGCGGAAAACCGACCATCATCGTCACCGGATGCGACGGAAACGTTTCCGCAGACGCTAGAGCAGCGCTTGCCAGAACCGCGATCAGCGCGCCAGCGAGACGCATTCCAGCAATTGTTCGCCGTTTCGTCGCGCGTGCCGGCATAGCCTACCCTCTTCGCCCTCCGCGTTGGACGATGACACGTGTCGATAAAGGCGAAAAGGTCAGCAGTCCTGTCGTGATGCGTGCCGCGCTGATCGGCGCACCGGCTGCGCCAGCCAACCGGCCCAGCCAATTGACGGCGGCCATCCGCGGCCTGTAACCAACCGCAAATGTTGTCGCGCTTCGAGCGATTCCTCACGCCCACCGCGGCGCCGGCGCAACCGGAACCGCCGCCCAGCCTGCTCGCGTTCCTCTGGCATTTCGCCCGCCAAGCCAAATGGCTGTTTGCCGCCTTGTTCGTGGTTGAATTGCTGGTTGCGCTGAGCGACAGCGCGGTGCCTTGGTTCATCGGCCGCGTCGTTACGCTCGTGACCAAAACACCGCCCGAGCGGCTGCTCGCCGACGGCTGGCCCTGGTTTCTTGCCATGGCAGCGGTGGTGCTGGTCGTGCGACCGGCGGTAACTTTCACGCGCTATCTCATCACCAACCAGGCGATCGCGGCGCCGTTCACCGGCCTGATCCGCTGGCAGTCGCATTGGCACGTGGTGCGGCAGAGCTGGGCTTTCTTCCAGGACGACTTCGCCGGCCGCATTTCCAATCGCGTGATGCAAACAGGCCCGTCAGTGCGCTCAACGCTGACCGCGACGATCACGACCGTTTGGTACATTTTCGTATACGGCGCCTCGGCCATCGCGTTGACCGCCGCGGCCGACCGCTGGCTCGCGGTACCGATCCTGCTTTGGTTCTGCGCCTATGCCGCGCTGCTCGTGTATTTCGTGCCGCGCATGCGCGACCGCTCCAAAAGGTCTTCGGAGGCGCGCTCGACGCTGATGGGACGTATCGTCGACAGTTACACCAACATCCTGACCGTTAAGCTGTTCGCGCGCGCCAATGACGAAGACCAGTATGTGCGCCGCGCGGTCGATCGCCACGTCGATCTGTTCTCGGCTGCGCAGCGGCTGCTCACCGCCTTCGGCACCATCCTCGACCTGCTCAATGCCTTGCTGATCGCCGGATCAGGCGCGCTTTCGCTGGTGCTGTGGCGCTACGGCGCGGTCGAAGTCGGCGCCATTGCCATGGTCCTGCCGCTGACCTTCCAGCTCACCAATATGTCGCGCCAAATCGCGATGCGGATCACCGAAATCTTCGAGGATCTCGGGGTCGTGCAAGAGGGCATGCTGACCATCGCGCGGCCGCTGCAATTGCCCGACCCCGCCGATGCGCGTCCTTTGACGGTGCGCGCCGGAAGAGTGGAGTTCAACAATGTCAGCTTCGGCTATGGCCGCGAAGCCGGCGTGTTGCAGGATTTCAACCTAACCATCCGTCCGGGCGAGAAGATCGGGCTGGTGGGCCGATCCGGCGCCGGCAAATCGACGGTCGTCAACTTGCTGCTGCGCTTCTTCCCGCTGGAGGGCGGATCAATCGTGATCGACGGTCAGGACATATCGCAGCTGACGCAGGAATCATTGCGCGCGCAAATCTCGGTGGTGACGCAGGATACCTCGCTGCTGCATCGTTCGATCCGTGCCAATATTCGTTATGGCCGGCCTGCGGCCGGCGATGAAGAGATCGAGCGCGCCGCCAGACTGGCGCATGCGCACGAATTTATTCTCGGGTTGGAAGATTGGCACGGGCGGCGCGGCTATGACGCCCATGTCGGCGAACGCGGCGTAAAACTATCCGGCGGCCAGCGCCAGCGCGTCGCCATCGCCCGCGTCATCCTCAAAGACGCGCCGATCCTGGTCTTCGACGAAGCAACCTCGGCGCTCGACAGCGAGGTCGAAGCCGCCATCCAATCGAGCCTTGGCACGCTGATGGCCGGCAAGACCGTGATTGCGATCGCGCATCGGCTTTCCACTATCGCGCAGATGGATCGGCTGGTCGTGCTGGAGAATGGCCGTATCGCCGAGCAGGGCTCGCACCGCGACCTGCTGGCGCAAAACGGCCATTACGCGGCGCTGTGGCGGCGCCAGGCCGGCGGCTTCATCGATGCATCCGATCTGCAGGCGGCAGAGTAGGCGGACTGCGGTTTCACTGCGGTTTCGTGACGAGCGATCGTAGCCTAATATCTTCGGGATCGGGCTTCCGGAGTAACGTCAATCGACTTCGCTCCCACTGAGCTTGCGCAATCGGTGCGCGCCGCAATCGAAAAGATTTGCGCGCGCTTCGGCGACGATTATTGGCTCAAGCGCGACAGCGATGGGCAATTCCCCGAAGAGTTTTATCGCGCGATGGCTGCCGATGGCTGGCTCGGTGTCTGCATTCCGCAGGCCCATGGCGGCTCGGGCCTCGGCGTCAGCGAAGCCGCGGCCATGATGCAAGCCGTGGCGGCGTCGGGCGCCGGTCTGTCCGGCGCCTCGGCGATTCACATGAACATTTTCGGGCTCAATCCTGTCGTGGTTTACGGCACCGAGGAGCAGAAGCGCCGCATGCTGCCGCCGATCGCCGCCGGCAAGGAAAAGGCCTGTTTCGCGGTGACCGAGCCCGATGCCGGGCTCGAGACCGGCAAGATCAAAACGCGGGCGGAGCGCTGTGGCGACGTCTATGTCGTCAGCGGCGCAAAGATTTGGATTTCCACCGCGCAGGTCGCCGACAAAATGCTGCTTTTGGCGCGTACCGCGCCGCTCGGCAGCGGCCGCAAATCCACGGACGGTCTCAGCTTGTTCTATACGGCGCTCGATCGCCGTTACGTCGAGGTGCGCGAGATCGCGAAAATGGGGCGCAAGGCGGTCGACTCCAACCAGCTGTTCATCGACGGCCTGTCGGTGCCGGCTGCGGACCGGATCGGCGAAGAGGGCCGCGGCTTCGAATATCTCCTGCACGGACTTAATCCGGAGCGGATCCTGGTCGCCGCAGAAGCGATCGGACTGGGCCGCGCTGCGCTGACGCGGGCAAGCGCCTATGCCAAAGAGCGCATCGTGTTCGGCCGGCCGATCGGACAAAATCAAGCGATCCAGCATCCGCTTGCGGAATGCTGGATGGAGCTGGAGGCGGCCGACCTCATGATGTTGAAGGCCGCCTGGCAATATGATCAGGGCATTGCCTGTGGACCGGCAGCGAACGCCGCCAAATATCTCGCCGCCGAAGCCGGATTCAAGGCCTGCCAAACCGCGATTGCGACCCATGGCGGTTACGGCTATGCCAAGGAATATCACGTCGAGCGCTATTTTCGGGAAATCATGATCGCCAAGCTTGCGCCGGTTTCACCGCAGCTCGTGCTCTGCTTCATCGCTGAAAAAGTTTTAGGACTGCCCAAATCGTATTGAAATCGTGTCGATGACAATCCCTCGCACGTCGCCGCAGCCCTGTCGCAATTCGCCGCTAAAGCGAAATGTCTTTAGGTTGAATCGCCATTTCGCTTTAGCTTATTGTTTGAGCATGATCTTTTCCGAAAACCGGTTTCCACTTTTCGGGATCATGCTTTAGTCGCGTCAATATATGCCTATGAAATACGTTCATGAACGTGGAGGTTTTTGCATGCGCCGTCGGCTGATTGCCGCTTTAGCAATTGCTGCCGCTGTGGCGGTTCTCGCCGAACATCCCGGCTTGGCGCAGCAAGACTTCGCGCAGCAAGACTTGGCGCAGCAAGGGCAGTTGCCGCTGCCGCCCGGCGGTTTCAAGCCGCCGCCTCCGCCGTCGATCAAGCCTTATCAAACGGTGCCGGTGACCCCGCCGCCGACGTTGAACGATCCGAGCTTCACCGCTTTTCGCAACCAGCTCGCCGAAGTCGCCGCGCATAAGGATCGGGCCGCGCTTGGCAGATTGGTGGTGACGCAAAACTTCTTCTGGGTTCAGGACAAAAATCTCGCCGATCCGCGCAAATCCGGGATCGAAAATCTCGCCAAGGCGATCGATCTTGGCGCCGCGGATGACTCGGGTTGGCAGATTTTGGCCGGCTTCGCCACCGAAGCGTCGGCGGCGGAATCATCGCAGCAGCCCGGCGTCGTTTGCTCGCCGGCCGACCCAAATCTCGATACCAACGCTTTGGAAGCGCTTACCAAGGCAACCCAGACCGATTCCGGCGAATGGGGCTATCCAAACAAAAACGGCGTGGAGGTGCACGCCGCGGCGCAGCCTAATTCGCCAGTGATCGAGAAGCTCGGCATGAATCTCGTCCGTGTATTGCCCGACACCGCGCCGCCCGCCAATCCCAACGACCCATTCTTTCTGCATGTGGCGGCGCCGTCCGGCAAAGCCGGATACGTCGATGCGCAAACAGTGTCGCCGCTCGGCGGCGACCAAATCTGCTACACCAAACAAAGCGGCGCCTGGAAGATCACGGGTTATCTCGGCGGAGCGGCGCAGCAGTAGCGGCGAGTTGTCCGGGAACGCGACGATATCTCCGCTCATTCCCGCGCAAGCGGGAATCCATTAATTTCCTGGGTCCCCGCCTTCGCGGGGACGAGCGACATCAATTCATTGCTTTGCCATCGCCGCGACCGACTGCGCGGTTTGCCCGAACAGAATCGCGCGCTCTTCCGCGGTGCGGATACCGCCCGCGCCGGGATTGATCTTCGGCGTCCATTCATAAGCCTTCACCACTGCGGGGCGCGCCTTGATCGACTCGAACCAGCGCTTGAGGTGTGGGAAGTCGCCGAGTTTTTGGCCTTGGCGTTCCCACGGCACGACCCATGGATAAGCGGCCATGTCGGCGATCGAATAAGGCCCGGCAAGATATTCACGGCCGGCAAGCCGTTTGTTCATAACGCCATAGAGCCGGTTCACCTCATTGCGGTAGCGATCGATCGCGTAGGGGATCTTGTCGACTGCATAATGGGCGAAGTGATTGTTCTGCCCGGACATCGGGCCGAGACCGCCCATCTGCCAAAACAGCCATTCCAGCGCCGCGGTGCGATCACGCAAATCTTTCGGGATGAATTTGTCGGTCTTGTCGGCAAGATAAAGCAGGATCGCGCCGGATTCGAAAACCGGGATCGGCTTGCCGCCGTCGGCCGGCTTGTGATCGAGGATCGCCGGAATCCGATTGTTCGGCGACACCGCCAAAAAATCTGCCTTAAACTGCTCGCCTTTGCCGATATTGATCGGAATGATCTTGTATTCCAATCCGGCTTCCTCGAGGAAAATCGTGACCTTGTGGCCGTTGGGCGTGGTCCAGTAATAGACGTCGATCATGATGAGCCTATGCGTTAGGTGCTGTAGGTGCTGATGGGTGTGATGGCGAAGCCTAGTGCGGTGGATTTGAAGTTCCTACAGTTCAGTCGGAAGCTCTCATAGGAACTTCAAATCCTAGGATTATATATTTGCTAGGGTCCCTTTGATTCCGAAGTTCGCATGAGAGCGTGCCGACAATAAAGTGCGCACTTCGCAATTGGGACACTAGCGCGCCGGCACAGCCGGAGGGAAGCCCGCTTAAGCGCATTCCAGTCATCGGTCCTGCGCAATAGCCAATTGCAAAGATGAGGCGAGTTCACGCGGCAACGATGATAAAAACCGTTCGAATGAAGCGGTCTGTGCCAGGATCGCCATCACAACCACCATCACAACCGTCGTTACAGGGGAGGAACAAAGATGATCACCGAAATCGCGCAGATCGACGTCAAGCCGGGAACCGAAGCGGAATTCGAGAACGGTGTGAAGCAAGCTGTCGCAATTTTTAAGCGCGCCAAGGGCTGCCGCAGCATGGAATTGCGCCGCTCGACCGAGAAGCCGAGCCGCTATCGCTTGTTCGTCGGCTGGGACACGGTCGAAAACCACACGGTCGACTTTCGCGGCTCGGCCGATTTCCAGGAATGGCGAAAGCTGGTCGGACATTGCTTTGCCGCGCCGCCAGACGTGGAACACGTCACCGAGGTGGTGCGCGGGTTTTAGCGCCGTCGCCCGCTTATTCTCGCTGCAAGTGGAATTCGGCGATGGTCGGCGCCACTTCGGCCAGCGTCTGTTGCATGACTTTCGCCAGTTCGTCCGGCGTCGAAGCCGCAGCGATCGAGCCCGCGTTTTCGATCAATGCACGATAATCGGGCGAGCGGACAATCGGCGCAATATCGCGATTGAGACGCTCTATGATCGCGGCGGGCGTGCCTGCCGGCGCGCAGATGCCTAGCCAGCCGGAGCGGATGAAATTGATACCCGTCTCCGCCAGTGTCGGCACCTCGGGCAACACGCTCAACCGCTCCGGACTACTGACAGCAATTATTTTCAGGCGTTGATCACGATAGTGGGGGATGAGGGCAAGTGGCGGCGCGGTGTAGAAGTCAATGCGCCCGGCGACAATCTCCTGCACGGGTTGCGCACCGCCGCGAAATGGCACCTGATTCATCGTGATGCCGGTGAGCTTCTCCAGCTGCCGCGCCAGAATCTCCTGGGCCGAGCCAAAGCCGACCGTGCCGTAGTTCACCTGGCCAGGATGCGCTTTGGCATAGGCGATGAACGAGCCGATGTCGGTGGATGGAATCGCGTTCGACAGCGCAAGCCCGTAGTAATATCTGGCAATCAGGGAAACGGGCGCCAAATCGCTGAGCTGAAAACCAGGATCTTTATAAACGGCAAGGTTGATCGGCTCAAAATGCGAGCATAGAAGGAGCGTATAGCCGTCGGCCGGCCGCGCGATCACGTCACGCGTGGCGACTATGCCGCCCGAGGCCGGCTTATTCTCGACAAAGACACGTTGGCCGAGCGCCTCGCTGAGCTTCTCGGCGATGAACCGCGCCGGGATATCGGTCGGCCCGCCAATCCCGAAACCGACCACCAGCCTGATCGGCCGATCAGGGTAGCTGCCGCCGCGGCCGATAGTCGGCGATAGAGTCACAATGAGGCTCAAGATCAGCAGGCCGAAGCGATGCATATAGCCTCCTGCGAGTCACTTACATTTCCGCTTTGGCAAAGCAAAACATTAGCCTCGGTGGCAAAATTAAAATTAGCCGCAACGATGGTATCGCCCATGACCTTAGGATGGGAAACCGTAAGATGGGAACCTGGAGCCGAGGAATATTCTTCGCCTGCCCTTCCAATCGCGGAAAGCACACCGGCAAAATGCCCATCGCGTCGAACACGAAAGGCCTCGACGATGGTCAATATCAGGGTATT
>Ga0185299_10006521_pt1 | contig 12377 bp, 12 predicted proteins | sample PaiPotPPA55metaG_FD_128002 | JGI IMG/M metagenome (GOLD analysis project Ga0185299, IMG submission 128002) | Iron sulfur acid spring bacterial and archeal communities from Banff, Canada, to study Microbial Dark Matter (Phase II) - Paint Pots PPA... ...
GTGAGATCGCCGCCCTCGGCCTCCGCCGCGGCCCCGCTCTCATCGCTCATCTGCGCCTGCGCCTGCTCGACCACGCGGTTGATCGGCAGCAGCGGGATCATCATTCCGCCCACCAGCGCCTTGCCGAGGTAGCCCAGAAAGCCGCGCCGCGAGGTCCGCTGCGCCACCGTGCGTGAAAGACGTTCCACCAGTGCGTCCATTCGCCGTCTCCTGTTTCGCGCGTCGCGCCCGGAATCCCGAAGGCCGTTCCCGGCGCGCACTCTGTCCTGCCAAATAGCATCGCCCGCCCCGCGACGCCAGTTTCTCGACGCGCGGCCTCGCAGGCCGCACGCTCAACTACCTGCGGCTACTACATCCCGAACAAGGTGTATGGATGCTGGCTGACTTCCTTGATCGTGCCCAGGTACCTGCCTTTGAGCGCCGAGAAGATCTGCATCTTTGAGTCGCTCGTCACCAGCGCGAACAGCAGCGGATTGTCATCCGGGCTCACCAGAATCGCGTTGGACTGCAACGGCATCGGAATCCTGGCCACGCGCTTGTGCTCGTTTACGTCGTAGGCCCAAACCTCCGGGCCGGCTGATTTTTGCGTCCACTCGCCGCCCTGATGCATCAGCACGAAAATCAGATGCCCCGGCGCGTAGCCCGCCACCGGCTGCCATCCGCCCGGCCGCCATCCGTCCGTCTTCTCCTTGTCGCTCAGCATCGACCACGGATCTCCCGGCTCCGCCGGACTCGAACCAAGGTCCATCGGATAGACCATGCCGTGGTAGCTGACGAAGTAGGCTTTTTTGTCGAACATCGCCGGCAGCTGAAAGACCGGGTCCTTCTCGACGTCGAAGAACGGCTTGGCCGTGCGCTTTTGCTCGGTCGCCTTGGCGCTGTCGTCGAACTTCGTCGTGAGCATCGAGCCGTCCGCGCATACCGAGGCGAACTCGCGATCCCCGAGCATCAGGATCTCCGAGCATCCGGGAGTCTGAATCTCGCCGGCCACCTTTTTGCCCTCCAGGTCGACGGCGGTAACCGACGTCGCGGGAGTCAAATTCAGCATCAAAACGAAGCGTCCGTCCGGCGTCACGCCCATCGAGCTCGGATCGGCGAGCGCGAGCTGGCGCTTGCTGGTAATCGGGATCTCGCCGACGCGCGAGAGATGAGTGGCGTCGTAGATCGTGAGCACGTCGGTGCGATCGCCCTGGGTGCCGCGCGCATAGAAGGTTTCCGCCACGTAGAAGAACTTGTGGTCGGGCGACGGCGCGAACATCGCAGCCAACCCGCCCGAGAGATTGCCGAGCACCTGCCGCGTATCGCCGTCGATTAACACCATCGGCGTCAGCATTATCGAGCCCGACAGCGGAGCCATCGTCGCGACCCAGTGCGGCGAGTGGGCCGGCAACTGCAGCACGGTGACCGATTCATTGGGCGGCATCTGGGCGAGCGCGCTCGGCCCGCCCCGCGCCATCACGCCCATGAGGATTGCGACGATAAGGAGTCCCAACCGTTTAGTCATTTACCAATTCTCCTGCCATCTCTCCTGAACCCTTGCGTTGTGCGCGCCCTGAGCATCGCGGTCGGACCGCAGGCAGCCGTCCACGGCCAGCGCCGCCGAGGCCGCCGATAGGTCGTGAGTCTCCGCCTCGCACCTGTAAGCCGTTGCGCCGGCAGTTCCTGACGCGCTCCTGAAACGGGCGAATCGCGTCGCTGCTTTCGGCGGGACCCAAGTTCTCCCGGCCCCACAAGCTAATAGTCGGAAACGGCGCATCTTTCCAGACCCGCCTAAGCCGGGTAGTGGGTCAGTTTGAAATTCATCGTCTCCGTCGCCTGCTGTAGACGATGAGTCCGACCATAACGCCTATCAAGGCAAGATCAATCACCGTCGCCAGATTCGGCATGCACCAAGGATTTGTTGCAATGCGGTCGGTACAGGAAGCTCCAAAAATGCCGTTAACCACGACGATTAGGGCAATGCCGGACAAGACGATGAGGATGGGAATGCGCATCTCTAATTCGCCTTCTGAGCCGCTTCCCATTCGTCCACGATGGTAACGATATCATTCAGATCCCAAAGCCGATCCGTGACGCCAGCTTCCATCGCGGGCGTAACCCTTAGCGTCTGATGAATCCGTACGAAATTGTAATGCATGAAGTAGATCGAAAGCGCGTGCATATGGTTTTCGACCTTCTTTGAGAAAGCGTTGGTCAGCCGAGTAAAGCGGCGCATTCCCATCCGCATCGATAAGCTTTGGCGCTCGACGTAACTGGTCGAGATATGGCCGGGATCGAGCGCGCCGCGAATTTCGCTTTTCTGTGCGCCCGAACAGATCGGCGGACTGTAGCGCCTCTGCGCTTCTGGCGAGGTTCCGTAAATTTTCACGAGCTGAGCGTAATCAACACCTGGGCCGCGGCTAAAAGCCGCATCAACGGCGCTCAGATAGGCCGCATGGCTGTCGGTTGTTAGCTGAACGCGGTTCGCCAGCCTGCCCGCCACGTCCATCATGAATGCATAGGCTGCGTCTGCGTCGCGTGTTCCTACGTGCCAGCAAACGATCAGCTTGTTGTCCGCATCAAGCGCGGTCCACGTCCACACGTCTTCGTAACCTAACTGTCCGCGTTTTTCTTGCGGAACGTTCTTTTGCTTCGCATAAACGAAGCTCCAGATCTCATCGGCCTGAACACGCTTGCAGGGCAGATTGCGGAGCGCGCGATCCTGATAGTCAACACAAGCGTTACCGGCGTCCGCGAGCAGCTTCACGATGGTGTTCTTGCTCGCGCCAGTCATACGGGAAATCGTGCGGATGGATACGCCTTCGACCATCATTCCAAGAATCTGTGCGCGGCGCTGAGGCATGAGCCTGTTCATATTGACCTTTATACCAGAGCGTATAAGCATATGTCAATCTTTGACAGACAATCAAGGCAGAGAGTAAATTTAGGTTCTGACATAAATTTAGCTCAGGGGCTAATTCAATATGAATACCGGTAATCTAAATCCTTTTCGTCCTGGTGCTGGTCATATGCCGCCCTATCTCGCGGGCCGAGAGGACGAAAAGCTGCAATTTCAGAAATTGCTTGGTCAAAAACCGGTTCTCACCAACTTGGTGCTGACTGGAAGGCGCGGGGTAGGAAAAACCGTTCTGTCCGAAACTCTCAAACCTTATGCGTTCGCAGCCGGATGGTTGTGGATTGGTACGGACCTTTCAGAAGCGGCCAGTCTAACCGATGAAACGATAGCTCTCCGCTTACTGACCGACTTAGCGGTCGTTACTTCAGCAGTCGTGATTGCAAAAAAGGAAATCCAAGAATTTGGTTTTCTTGCCGGACGAACAGTTGAAGAACAGAAACTCGATTTCAAGGTTCTAGCGGCGATCTATGATCAAACTCCCGGACTCGTGGCCGACAAGTTGAAAGCTGTACTCGAAACAGTTTGGAAGTTCGTCGCACCTTTGCAAAAGACTGGAATCATATTCGCCTACGATGAGGCACAAAATCTCTCAGACCACGCGGATAAAGATCAATATCCGCTCTCTCTGCTCTTGGATGTATTTCAGTCGATCCAGAAGAAAAACATCCCGTTCATGTTGGTTCTTACCGGACTTCCGAATTTGTTTCCCAAACTGGTTGAGGCACGAACTTTCTCTGAGCGAATGTTTCAAACAATCACGATCGATAGACTAAGTGAGCAGGCCAGCAAAGAAGCCATCCTGAAGCCGATTCAGGCTCAGCCGAATTGCCCCGTAAGACCCGCAGAGAAGCTTGTAAATCTGATCGTTCTGAGATCAGGCGGCTATCCTTATTTTATACAATTTATTTGTCGCGAAATGTTTGACGTTGCCCTTCAGAAGTTAGCGGCGGGAGAACAGCCCGTAATACCCGTGGATCAGATCATACTGAAGCTTGATAGCGATTTTTTTGCCGGTCGATGGTCAAAAGCCACTGACCGGCAACGCGATTTGCTCGTAGTGGTTGCGGGTCTGGAAAGTTGCGATTCCGAATTTACGGTTCAAGAAGTTGTGGAGGCTTCAAAAAAGAACGGGAGCGGGTTTAGCTCAAGCCACGTAAGCCAACTGCTGTCACAGTTGATAGAGGTAGGCTTAGTATTCAAAAGTCGCCACGGAAAGTATTCTCTGGGCGTTCCTCTTTTAGCTCAATTTATAAGTAGGTGGCATGCTGCTAGCAAGTGATCCTTTGTCGCGGCTTTTTCCACCGGATTCTGGCTGCCCGCTTCGCGAGTTGACTGCGCTCCTCGGCGGTCATCGTTTCGGCTCGTACTTTCCCGCCCTTCTTGCCGCCCAAATGGCCAAGCGCAACAGCGGCGGGATTCCGATTATCTGGCTCGGTGTCTGATGTCCGGCCGGTCGCGATGTCTCCAATGAGCTTCGCCAAGGCGAGCGGATCGCGCGGTCGTTTCTTGCGGATTTCGGCCATGAAATCAGTATCTCAAACTTGAGAAGTTCGGCAAACTCTGAAAACTCCTACGGCTTTTCAAACTGACCCTACTACCCTAAGCCGCCGCCGCGGCCTTTCCCTTATGCCGCTTGCGGAGCGGATGGCGTGACGCGCAAATTCGCCAGAAACGGCCGCGGCCCGCGCATCGCAAGAAACCGCCGTTCAACGGCCCAATAGTGCAGCGCGGCCGCGCCTACCGAGCCGAGCACGAGAAGTGAAAGCACCGGAAAGTAGCGGGCGGGTTCGATATACTGCGCCGAGAAGCGAAGTTTGACCTCCAGTCCCGCGAGCAACGGCGCGTGAAACAGGTAGATGCCGTAGGAGATGCGCCCGAGATGGACCAGTGGCCGCGCCGCCAGTAGCCGCGCGATCCAGCACTGCGGCTGCAGGAAGATCGCGAGCAGAAGCGTGCTCGACGCCATCGCCATCGCGGTGTAGCCGAAGGTTTCGATGCGCCAGTGATACTGCGTCACCCATCCGATCGTCACGAGCGTGGCCAGGAGCGCGAGCGACGGGAACCAGGCGGCCGACTCCAGCCGGCGCCACAGCCCCTGCAGACGCGCTTCGCGTACCAGCAGCGCGAGCACGCATCCCACCAGGATCGCGTCGATGCGCGTATCGGTCGCGTAGTAGATCCGGAAAAAGGACGCTCGCGAGGGCACGGCGAGATGCCCGTGATTCATCCACAGGTACCAGGCGCTTCGATACACCGCGACTGCGGGAATCGCGAACAACGCGATGCGCAAAACGCGCCGCAACCCCCAGCGTTTCATCACCGCGGACCATGTCAGGTAGAAGTGCTCCTCCACGCACAGCGACCAGAAATGACTGACGCCCCAGGGCCAGATAGCGGTCGCCGCGATCCAGATATTGAGCGTGTAAGAGAGAAAAAGCGGCCACAGATGCGCCAGCCGATAGGATTGGTTCCCCTGGGCGATTTCAAACAGCTGCGAGCCCGCGAGCACCAACAGGATAGTCGAGAGGTAGGCGGGCAACAGGCGCAGCGTCCGCGCGCGATAGAACCGGCCGAGATTGACCGTGCCGGTGGCCTCGGCCTCGACCGCGAGGATCCACGTGATCAGGAATCCGCTCAGGATGAAAAACATGTCGACGCCGTACCAGCCGCGGCTGCGTATCGTCTCGACCCACGGATGGCCGCTCGGCGCGGGCATATGGATGAAGAGCACGGCCGCGATGCAGATTGCGCGCAAGCCATCGAGGCTGGGTACGTAGCGATGCTCGCGTGCAATCATTGCGTCCCGATTCGTCACCTCGCGATCCGCAGTGCGTGCTTCGCCGCGGCGCGTCTGGCAGCTCGCGTGCAACTCCTCGCGTGCGCGCCCGCGGCGTTCCGCACAATCCGGCCGCGTTCGCCTGCAAATTATAAATTATCGTGACCGGCTTCCGCGAACGTCTTCGTGATATTCCTTGGGCGATGTTCCTTGGGCGATGTTCCTTGGCGGGAGAAATTGCAGCGGGGTAACGGGAAATGTGCGGCCGAGAAGCGAAACAGGGTCGCGAGCTTTACAGCCAAGCCCGATCTTCTACCGTTTGTAGAATTTATGTACGCCTTTACAGCTTTCCGCCGATCCAGATTACATGGCCCACCACATTGACGCTGTCGGCGGCTACGACCGCGGGCTCATACGCGCTGTTATCGTTGCGGATGATCAGCTTGCCATCGGGGCGGCGCTGGATGCGTTTGATCGGCAGATCTCCGCTCGCCCGCAGCACGTACACCCCGTCGTGACGAAACCGCGGGTCCCGCAAATCGACCACCACCAGATCGCCCTCGTCGATCGTCGGCGCCATCGAATCGCTAACCGCTTCGATCATCATCAGGCTCTTCGGATCGATGCCGACACGGCGGCGCAGCCACTCGGTCTTGAACGCGAGGTAATCCACAATCTGGTGACTCTGCAGGGTTCCCCGGCCCCCCCCGGTGCGCACCGAATTACGCGGCAGATATACGAACTCGCCGGATTCTGCGGCTCGTGCTTCGCCCTTGGCCGCCTCCTGCCCCGTCGCCAGCCACTCGATTGAGACCCGCGCCGCGCGCGCCAGGTTGACCAGGCTGATCATGCTCGGCTGGCCGCGGCCGGAGACCCATTTGTAGATGGCGTTGTCCGATACGCCGACGGCGCGCGCGAGATCCGCGACCGATCCGAATTGCTGCATGATGAGGCGCAAGCGGCGGCGGAATTCTTCGTCCGCGGATGTTCCTACTGTAGTTGACATAATTCTTCTACTGTGGGATAAGTACCTTAGCTATGTTTGCTTGATTTATTCGCTGAACCACTTTTATGGGCTATTTTTTCCGCCACCGCAAAGCCTGCCGGCCTTAGTTTTTCAACCAATGGTTACGCCTACGGATTTTCGCCTCGCTCCACCAGTGCCCTATCGCCCGACACCAGCCGCGCGCAAGCGGCGCGCAGCGCGGCGCGTGCGCTTTGAATCTGAGACTCGGGCATCGGTTACGCAATTAGCGTGCCTCGCGTCGCTCAACAAGTGTTCAAGCCACGCGAAAAGCGCGTCAACGACTGGAGGACTATCGCCATGGAAGACCGCCCCGCTTGCATATCGATCACCGACGTCCAGCACGCCGTGGCGCGCGCGTTCTGCCTGAGCATCAGCGAGATGCTCTCGCGCAAGCGCCGCCATCGCCTGACCGGCGCGCGCCAGGTGGCGATGTATCTCAGCCGCGAGATGGCGGGGGGCGGATGGACGGGACGGCGGCGCCAGGCGGCCTCATTTCCACGCATTGGCATGGCGTTCGCGCGCGATCACACCAGCGTCATCCACGCCTACAACGTGGTCGCGCGCCGCCGCCTGGCCGACGCCGACTTCGCTCGGCTGCTCGACCGAATCGCGCGTGAGCTGACCGCCGCGGCGCTTAAGCCGGCGCAAGCCGCTTGAGCCGTGATGCGTATGCCGCTTGAGCGGCCATTCGATGGCGCCGCATGTCATTGCGTTGGCGGACGGCGCAACGCGGCCTCCCGGCTTGCCAGCAACGAATGTAACGCCGCTGTTTCAATCTGGAACATCCGCGTCTCACTCCGAAACTTCCGTGACAAGTCCGCTGGGCGACGCGCGAGCCTGCACAGACCAACAGAGAGGACCATTTCGCACTGCAAAGGTGGCCGCGGAGGATGGCGCGGAGCCGCAGGCGAATCGAAACCCGGGCGGAGGTAAATTCGATGCTGGGGTTCATCGTCGAGATCATAGGTGAAGAAGCGGCGGCCAAGCTAATCGCCAGGTTCGGAGGTACCCGCCTGTACGTACCACACACTCCGTGTCCTGACGACGCGTTGGCGCTTGCGGTCGGGACGGGCGCGGCAATGAAGCTCGCCCAGATGTTCGGTGGCGAGCGCGTGGAGCTGCCCAAGCCGCCACCGCGGCGCATGCAGATCCTGGCGCTGCGCGCCGCGGGCCGCAGCGTCGAGGAGATCGCGCGCGCACTTAACTGCACCCGCCGGCGCGTGTTCCAGGTGCTGGCCGAGGCGCGCCGCGAGGTCTGCGCCGGCGCCGGCTCGATCTGACGACGCGCGCGCGCGGCGCGTGCCCCCCGGAAGCGCGCGCGTGGCGCGCGGTCCCGACCACGGCCTCTCGCACGCATCGTCGCTTCTGAGCCCTCGCCCGCGATTGTGCGCGGGAGAGGGCATCAAGAAAAAGAAAAGGGAACAGAGCGGTCATGCAAGTGCTCACCATCGGCCAAGCTCCGCCGCCTGCGCGTTGTCGGATTTGCGCCCGTTGCTGTATCGCTTCGGCTGCCACGGTGATAAGCGTGGCAAACAAAAGCTCGCCGCGGCGCGCGGCGAATTTTCCGGCTGCTCGGACAAAGCCGGTGCAACATTCCGATAGCCCGCGCTTGGTGGGAGGGCCGCATGACAAGCCGCGAACGACAAGGTTGGTGGATTGCCGGATGCCTCTTCTTCTCCCTGTTTCTGCTCTGGGGTTCGGGTTACAACACCGCGGGACTTTTTATCGCACCGCTGCTCAAGCAATTCGGCTGGGGCCGCACGCAGGTATCGATGCTGTTCGCGGTGCTCGCGCTGGCGTCGGGGGTCAGTTCGCCGTTGGCGGGCAGGCTTTTGGAACGCGTCGAGGCCCGCATCATCATCGCGATCGGAGCGATCCTCTCCGGCGTTGGGCTGGTCCTGGCGAGCCGCGCGAATTCGTTCGGACCCATGCTGGTTGCGTACGCGATGCTCGGCCTGGGACTCGGATTCTCGACCTTCGTGCCCACAGCGCTGGTCGTCTCGAACTGGTTCGGCGAGCGCCGCGGCGTCGCGCTGGGGATCGTGATGGGCGGGCAGTCGCTCGGCGGGATGGTGATGGCGCCGCTGGTCGGCTACGCGATCGCGAAAGGGGGATGGCGCGTCGGTGAACTGGTGCTCGCGGTGCCGATGTTCGTGATCGTGACGCCGATGGTGCTTGCGCTGGTGCGCAGCCGTCCGCCTGAAAGTGCGGGCGAGGGCCCGGCGATCGCCGCCGGGACGGCCCGGATCAAAGACAGCCGCGATCTCTTCGCGGACGTCCCCGGCCTGGAGGTCGCGCAGGCGCTGCGCACGCGCTCGTTCTGGATGATCGTGGCGGCGCAGTTTCTTTATCCGCTGGCCGGGGTGGGCGCCTTCGTGCACATGGTCGCCTATCTTTCCGGGATCGGTTACAGCGACGCGGCCGCCGCCTTGAGTCTCAGCCTGGTGCTGTTGTTCGCGACGATCGGACAGCCGCTGATGGGTGTCGTGGCGGACCGGATCGGAAGCCGCAGCGCGCTCGCGCTGGCCTTCGGACTGCTCGCGTTCAGCCTGGTGATGTTGCTGGCGGCGAGCCAAATCGTGGCCCTGGGGCTGTTCGTCCTGGTCTTCGGGCTAATCGTTGCGGGGCCGATAGTATTGTCGCCGCTGGTGGTGGCCGAATCGCTCGGCGTCAAGCGCTACGGCTCGCTGATGGGACTGGTGGGATTTCCCTTCACGCTGGGTCTCGCGATCGGCCCGCTGGCGGCGGGCGCGGTCTACGATCTAACCGCGAGCTATACGCGCGCGTTCGAACTGTGCGCGGTGATTGCGATCGTGGGCGTGGCCGCTTCGCTCCTCTGCGTGCCGGCGGAATGGGAAAGGATTCCGGCGGCCGAAATTGCCGAAGCTCCCGAGGCCGCTGCCCCAGGGGCCGCCGCGCCCCAGCACTAGTTTTATCGACACTCGCGACGCGCCTCGGATGTCGCGGCCGTCCGCTTCGTTCGGGTCGCGTAATTGACACAATCAGGTACCCGGCAGGATGATGCCGACGACAGGTGAGGGTGGAACGCAAGCTCACCGCTATCCTCTGCGCCGACGTCTATGGCTACAGCCGCCTCATGGGGGGAGATGAGGAGGCGACACTTGTTACCCTCACCGCTCACCGCAAGATCATCGACAGCTTAATCGAGCGGCATCACGGCCGCTTCGTAAACTCGGCCGGCGATAGCGTTCTTGCCGAGTTCGCCAGTGTGGTCGAGGCGGTGAATTGCGCGGTGGATATTCAGCCCGCGCTCAAGACTGAGAATGCGAAGCTGCCGCCGGAGCGCCGGATGGAGTTCCGTATCGGCGTCAACCTCGGCGACGTAATGGTCGAGGGCGATCAGATCTATGGTGATGGGATCAACGTCGCGGCGCGGCTCGAGAGTCTCGCCGACCCCGGCGGCATTTGCATCTCGGGCACCGTCCACGAACACGTCGACAAAAAGCTGGCGCTGAATTATCAGGACCTCGGCGCACAGCGGGTCAAGAACATCGCCGAGCCGGTGCGGGTATTCCGGGTGCTGCCGGGGGCAGGCGCGGCAAGGACGAGGAAGCCGCAAGCAGTTCAGAGAAAATACGTGCGGCGGGGCGCTTTCTCTTTGGGAGGGCTGGCGATTATCGCCGCGGCAGTCCTACTTGTGCAGCATATCTCGCTCAAGCCGCCGCGAACCTCCGCCTCAATTCCGCCTGCGCAGAGTCTGGCTCTCGCCTTGCCCGACAAGCCATCGATCGCCGTGCTCCCGTTCGCCAACCTGAGCGGCGATCCGCAGCAGGAATATTTCAGCGACGGTATCACCGACGACCTTGTCACGGATCTCTCGCGAGTCCCGGGCTTGTTCGTGATCGACCGCGGTTCCACCTTCGCGTATAAGGGCAAGCCGGCAAAGGTGCAGGAGATAGGCCGGGAACTAGGAGTGAAATACGTATTGGAGGGCAGTGCACGCAAAACAGCTGACCGGGTGCGCATTAATGTTCAGTTGGTAGACGCAAGCACGGGCAACCAGGTCTGGACTCAGCGCTACGATAGGCAGTTGCACGATATCTTTGCGCTGCAGGACGAAATAGTCCAAAGCCTCGTCGCGACCCTCCACCTTCAACTCACGGTCCTGCAGCGAGGATGGTTCTTACCGCAGCGCACGAAAAATCTGGAAGCGTACGACTATTTTTTGCGCGGGTTCGAGAGTCTTTTGAGCCCAACGCCGGACGGCTTAGCCAAAGGTCGAAAGATGTTCGAGAAGTCGGTGGAGCTAGACCCTGGTTATGCGGACGCCTATGGAGCATTAGCCGTTTCGTATTTTCTCGGCTCCATCTGGCAGTTTGATACGGATCCGGGCGTGCTGGATCGTGCCGCCGAATCGGTCGATAAGGCTATCGCGCTGGATGACTCCGAAGCGGACGCGTACTCGGTGCGTGGGTGGATCGAGGGGATCAAAGGCCAACACGACCGAGCCGTTGCCGACGGCAAGCGCGCGGTCTCGCTGGACCCCAACAGCGCTTACGGTTGGCTTGCGCTGGCGGACATCAACGACGCCGAGTGCGTGTTCCCGGCCGGCATAATGCCGCCAGATTGGGGAGCGAGCAAGCCGGAGGAAGTGCTTGCGTATGCCCAGAAGGCGATCCGTCTCGATCCCCGTCATCCGGAGAAATACTCCATGCCGGAAGGTGTTGCTTACAATGGAATGGGGCGGTACGCGGAAGCGGTCGAGGCCTTGAAAAGAAGTGAGCAGAATAATCCCTGGGTCCACGTGAACCTGGTCTATGCATATTCCGAACTAGGGCGGGAGCAGGACGCGCGAGCCGAGGCGGCGGAAGTTCTGCACATCAGTCCCGGGTTCTCGCTGGAAGAAGTGGAGAGGATGCCCGGAAACTGGCACGGTACTTTAGGACAACGGTACCTTTCCGACCTGCGCAAGTCGGGGCTGAAATGAGTGGACGCTTCGTTTATCGCTCGACATGCCCCTAACAAATTATTGGCGGCCGATTAGTCACTCCGCTGCTGCTCGAGGAATCGGTGCCGAGCAAGTTCTGGGAGAGATCTTAGGTCGGCCGCGTTCTTACCAAGATCTAAAGTCGGCTGCGTTCTAACTCCCTCCCCCTCAAGTTTTGGGGGAGGGTGGGGGTGGGGGTCTATAGGTGGTTCTGAATCTCCGTGAGAACCACCTCTGTCTCCATCAGGGCTTCGTGATCCGAAAAACGCAACACGTGGAAACCTTGCTCGCCGAGCCACTGCGTGCGTGCCGCGTCCTGCGCGCGCTGATCTTCGTGTTGCCCGCCGTCCAACTCGACGATCAGCATGCGTTCGACGCAACAGAAATCGACGATGTAAGGACCGATTGGATGTTGGCGTCGAAACTGCACACCTAGTTGATGCCCCCGCAGATGCATCCAGAGCCGGCGCTCGGCGTCAGTTTCTTCTCGGCGCAGTCGGCGTGCCCTATCGCGTGAGAGAGGCGGCGCGCTCATGCATGAAGATTAAGACGAGGAAGCGCCGCAGCAAACAAGCATCCGGCGCTTCCTCGCTCGACCCCCACTGAGCGACCGGAGACATGGGTAACACTTTAGACCGGCAACATAGGTAACACTTTTTCGGACTTCGACGGGGAGGAGAGCGCGGCGGGCTGCCCTCCACGCCCCGCCGTTGAACCCTGGCCGGGATGG
>Ga0185299_10006522_pt1 | contig 12376 bp, 8 predicted proteins | sample PaiPotPPA55metaG_FD_128002 | JGI IMG/M metagenome (GOLD analysis project Ga0185299, IMG submission 128002) | Iron sulfur acid spring bacterial and archeal communities from Banff, Canada, to study Microbial Dark Matter (Phase II) - Paint Pots PPA... ...
CCGTAATTCGCCTGCTCGTCGAGCCCGTTCTGCAGCAGCTGGGCGCTCGCGCATGACGGAGCGCTGTTGACCACGGCGTAGGAGCACATCACCGAACCCGGCGCGGACTGCTCGATGGTGGTCTGGAAGGGCGCCAGGTAGAGCTCCTCCAGTGCTTGCTGGCTCACCGTCTCGTTGTCGCCGCCGTTCGGGTACTGCTCCTGGTCGTAGGCGGCGGCGTGCTTGACCTCAGCCATCACGCCCTGGCTCTGCAGCCCGTCGACCTCGGCCGAGGTGATCTGGCCGGCCAGGTAAGGGTCCTCGCCATAGGTCTCGTAGGTCCGGCCCCAGCGCGGGTCGCGCACCAGGTTGGTTGTCGGGCCGAGCGAGACGTTCGCACCCTTGCCCGCGAACTCGGCGCCCTTTGCCGCGCCTTCCTGCTGAATGAGCGTCGGGTCCCAGGTCGCGGCGGCGTTCTCGCCGTCGGGGAAGGCCGTCACGCCGCCGTTGCCGTCGCCGACTCCGGACGGACCGTCCTCCAGATTCAACGAGGGGATGCAGAGATTGGGGATGCCGCCGACCTGGCCGATGTAGGACGAACTGCCGTCGCCGGAGAGCAGCGTGACCTCCTCCGACTGGTCCATGGTGTTGAGCACCTGCTGCACCCGCTGGGCGACCGGCGCGGTCGAGCCGACCCACGGGCAGACGCCGTTGCCGCCGTTGCCGCTGCCGCCGGTGACCGGGGCGACGGTGGTCAGGCCGTAGACGTCGAACTCGAAGATCGAGTAGCCCCACTGGGTGGCTCGCGTCGTGCCGTACATGCGGATGTAGCGGTCGGTCGCGGAGACGGTGAACGTCTCGTTCCCGCCGGTGCCGGTCGTGGTGGAGTAGATGTTCGTCCACGTCGCGTTGTCGTTGGACACTTGGATCTGGAACGCCGAGGCGTACGCGGCCTCCCAGCGGATGCCTAGGCTGCAGATCTGTTGCTGGGAACCGAGATCGACCTCCAGCCACTGCGGGTCGCTGTACGCGCTCTCCCACCGTGTGCCGGGGTCGCCGTCGGTGGCGGCGGTTGCCAGGTTGGCGGTAGCGGAGTAGGTAGAGGACGCCGTGGTCGGCTGGTCAAGCGCGAGGTCCTGAGTGCCGCAGTACTCTGTCGGGCCTCCGCCCCCAGTGCCTCCGCCGCCGCCCGTTCCCTGGGCGAAGGCCATGTAGTGGAAGTTCCAGCCGTTGGTGTCCTGGTCGACGGTGAGTGTCTGTTGTCCGGCGGGCAGGGTGACGCTGGCGGTGACGGTGGTCCAGGTCTCATATCCTCCGGTGTTCGGTACGGCGACCGCGCCGGTCAGGTTGGTGCCGGAGGAGTTGGCGATGTGCAGCGCGTCGGTGATCCCGTACGGCGATGACACCCGGAAGCTGACCGTGTAGTTCCCGGCGGTGGCGACGTTGACGGTGTAGTTGAACCACTGCCCGGGAGTGGTCCAGCCTATGTCGTACGCGCCGCCGGCAGCGGTGGTGTCCTGGGTGTCGGCCGTGGTCTCGAGGTCGATTCCGTCGGAGCGGTAGCTGTTGGCGCTTCCGTTGGTGGAGCTGACGTTGTACGCCACGCCTTGGCCACCGGTGTCGTAGTTCGCCGCTTGGATCGTGCCCGGTACGGCGGCCGAGGTGCCGCCGAAGGGGGCGCTCCCGGCGGCATACGCCGGGGTGCGCACGCCGGCCAGCGAAAGGGCGGACAGGGCCGCGACCACGAGCAGCACGCGCAACGTGGGCCGATGGCGGGGCGGTCGCGATCTGCCGCGCGCAGGTGCCGGCGGCCGCGGGAGTGGGAGAGGCCTCATTGCTTTCCCTTCAGTAGCCTGATTTTCTTCCCGGCGCCGGGCCGCTCGCTTGGACGCGGCTGACCCGGGGACCGGATCCGCGGATGTTTGCAGCGGTGTTTCGAGGTGGTGCGGGCGGTCCGTGGAGCCGCCCGAGAGCCGGCGGACCTGACTCGCCCTCAGCTGGGTGCGTCATTGCGCCGAAGTGGGAGAGCGCTCTCAGGCGGAAGTGAACTCTTCGCGGCCTCGAGCGTCAAGGGCGTCGGGTTCCGGAATCACGGCGGCGTTTCCACCTGCTCACCGGCATATCCGTGGCTTGGCGGGCCGGGCGCGAAAAGCATTGGGAGAGCGCTCTCATCTTCTGTTATAACTGGTCCATGGCCATAAGCGACGCGCGTAGAACCGTCGTGCCGACCCTCGAGGACGTCGCGCGGGCGGCCGGTGTCTCGCGCGCCACGGTCTCGCGCGTGGTCAACGGCGCGCCGAATGTCTCAGCGGATCTGCGGCGCACGGTTCAACAGGCCGTCACGGCCGTGGGCTACGTGCCCAACCGGGCGGCACGACAGCTGATCACCGGTCGCAGCGGGGTGATCGCCCTGGTGATGTCGATCGTGCCGGAGCCGGCCGCGGCGGGCACCGAGACACAGCCGCGAGCCGATACTCAGCCGCAGGACCGGGTGTTTGCAGACCCGTTCTTCGGCCGCATCGTCTCCGGCGTCCTCGGCTTCCTGCGATCACGCCGACTGCACCCGCTGCTCATGCTCGCCGAGGATGGCGCCAGCCGGACCCAGGTGCTCGACCACCTGCGCGAGGGCGCCGCGGACGGCGCCCTGGTCGTCTGCGTGGACCCCGCCGACCCGCTGCCGGGGCTGCTGGCCGAAGCCGGACTGCCCGCGGTGTTCTTCGCCCGGCCCGAGCGGCCGCTGCCGGTGCGATACGTGGATCTGGACCACCAGGACGGCGGCCGGATCGCCGCGGAACGGCTGATAGCGCAGGGCCGCCGCAACGTCGCGGTGATAGCCGGCCCGCTCGCGCTGCACGCGGGACGTGCGCGACTCGACGGGTTCTGCGACGCGATGGCCCGAAACGGCGTGGCTTATGTCCCCTTCGCCGAAGGAAACTTCACCCAGGACAGCGGTGAACGCGCGATGCGCGAACTGCTGGAGCGGGAACCGCAACTGGACGGCGTTTTCGCCTCGAACGATCTGATGGCCGTCGGCGCGCTGCACGTCCTCGGGGAGGAAGGCAGGCGGGTACCGCAGGACGTGGCTGTCATCGGCTTCGACGACAGCAGCGCGGCCGTCTCCTGCCGCCCCCGGCTCACGACCGTGCGCCAACCGGTCGAGGAGATGGCGGCGCAGATGGCGCAACTTCTCCTCGAGCAGTTGGACGACCCGCAGGCCCGGCCGCGCGCAGCGCTCTTCGACGCAGAACTGATCGTGCGCGCCTCGGGGTGAACCACTGGCGGGCGGTTCACCCCGAGGCAGTCATATCAGGGTGTGTATACGCCGAACTCGTAGAGCGAGTAGCCGTACGTGGTTCCGCGCGCAGTGCCGTACATGCGGACGTACCTGCCTGAGACGCCGCTCAGGTTGATACTGTCCACCCCGCCCACTCCGGTCGTGGTCGAGTAGACCGTCGTCCAGTTGGCGTTATCGTTCGACACCTGGATCTGATAGGCCTGTCCATAGGCCGACTCCCACGCCAGCTGAACGCCCGAGACGGTATAGGTCTGGCCGAGGTCCACCTCGATCCACTGTGGGTCGCTCCAGTCGCTCGCCCAACGCGTCGTCAGTTTCCCGTCCGTCGCATTGCTCGGCGGGTAGGGCGCGCCGGTCCCCGTGGCCTGATACGAAGAGGCGGTCGTGGTCTTGTTCAGCGCGACGTTCGTACCCGGCATCGTCGCCGGCACCACGTTGATCGACGCAGTCTGGATGCCGACGTTGCCCTGGTCGTCGTACACGTACACGTCGACCTTCCACACTCCGATCTGATTCGGCGCGGTCGCGGTGATCGTGCCGCCGGAGGTGATGAAGGTCGCGCCCTGCTGGGCAGTGCTGCCATTGATATACTTGGCGCAATACTCAACGCTATAGCGTATCGGTGCGCCGATCGGGCTGGACGCCCCCACGTTGACGGTGAACGTGCCGCCCGCCGGAACCGCCGTCGGGTTGCTGATCGACATGCTGGAGATCACCGGCGCCTGGTTCACCGCGTTCGTGCCGCCGTAGAGCGCATTGAGCTCGTAATACGAGTCGCGGCGCAAGTCGCCGGTCGTGAAGTTGAACCAGATGCCGCCGAAGTCGTTCTCGACGCCGTAGTTGAACAGCGTCGCTCCGAGGGCGACGCCGGTGGCGCCGGTCACGCAGTTCCAATCGGTCGCATAGCCCTGCGTCGAGGCCTGGTCCGTGTCCTCGAGCGGCACGCCGTTCTCGTCGTTGGGCACCTCCCACTCGCCGGATGGGCCGGCCTCGGTGAGGATGTACGGCTTCGTGTACCCGCCCGACTGCCAGGCGGACTGCACACCGCAAGCGGCGCCGTACGAGTTGACCGCCATCAAGTCCAGATCAGGGGTGTACTGCTTGTAGTACGGCCAGGCGCCCACCCAGGCGTCGGTGGAGGTGACCGGGTGGTTCGGGTCTGCGGCGTGAATCGCGTCGACGACCTTCTCCACGTATTGCGCGTAGGCGATGCGTTCATTCGTCAGCTGCGTGCCCGAGTATGTGCTCGACAGCGAATTCATGACCTCGTTGCCGACGTCCCACATCAGCACGCCGCCGTTGCCCTTGTACTGGTTGACGAGCGAGACGATGTTGTTCAGGTCATTGGTCTCGTCGGTGGCGTCGTTGATGTAGTCCTCTGACTGGCTGAGCCAGAAGCCCATGATGACCTTGATGCCGTTGGCATCCGCGGCATTGAGGAGGTCGGCGGTGTCCGTGCTGTCGGTGCCCCAAGTGCGCACTGTGTTCGCACCGGCAGCGGCGATCTGCGGCAGGTAGTGGGGGGCGTCCGTGTTGGCCGGGCCGTAGGTCACACCCTTGACATAGTACGGCGCCCCATTCACCGAAAGACCCCAGTTTCCCTGGCTGCCGGTCACCTTGACCACGCTGGGAGTGTTAGGCGGGGTCGGCGGGATGGTCGGCTGGGTGGGCGGCGCGTTCACCGCCGCGGTCTGCACGGAGAGCGAGGCGATGCTCATCGTGCCGCCGGAGGTGGTCTGCACGTTCGGCGAGGTGCAGCCGCAGTCGGCATTCGGGAACGAGCCGCCTATGGCCAGGTCGAAGATGATGAAGAACCCGTGGTCGATCGCGGCCTGCCAGGCGGCGGTGCCGACCTGGTCCTCGCTCACCGACCAGTACTCCGTGCCGTCGAGGTACCAGCGGATCTGCTCATCGCTAGTGGTCCGGTCGATGATCTCCGAGTACGTGTGGTAGCTGGTATCACAGCCCGGGCACGCGGTCATGCCGCTGGTTCGACCGGTGTACTCGTTGCACGCGCCGCCGGGAGCGACGCCACAGTGCAGGGTCGACGAGGTCTCGCTATGACCGTTGACATCCTCCATGATGTCCGTCTCGCCGATCGACGGCCAGGTCCCGCCGGTGCGGTCACCCGCCCCGAGCGTCCAGAACGCGGGCCAGTACCCGACGCCGTGCTGCGGGTTCGGCTGCTCGATGGACGCCGAGATCTGCATCAGGCCGCCGGCGGGCGCGGAAAGGTCGTCACGCTGCGATTCGATGCGTCCCGAGGTCCACGAGCCGGCGTTGTCGAGCGCCGTGATGTCCAGGTGGCCGCTGCCGTCGAGGTGCACGTTCGAGGTCGAATTCGACATGGTCTCGACCTCGCCGGTGCCCCAGTTCGCCGGACCGCCCGGAGCGCTGGTGCCGGTGTCCTCGATCCAGTCGGCCGATGACGGCGCGGTGCCCGCAGCGCCGCCGAAGTTCGCGTTCCACACCGTGGACCAGTTCTCCGACGGAGTCGCCGTCGGACTGGCAGACGGCGATGACGTCGGCGTAGGCGACGTCGATGGCGAAGACGAAGCGCCGGCGTAGACGTCGAACTCCCACAGCGAGTACCCGTATCCGGTGGCGCGCGCCGTACCGTACATGCGGATATACCGTCCGCTGCCGGTCACGCTCAGGTTCTGTACGCCCCCGGTACCGGTGGTCGTGGAGTAGGCCGTGGTCCACGTGGAGTCGTCGTTCGAAGTCTGGATCTGGAAGGCCGTGGCGTAGGCCGACTCCCAGTCGAGGGACACCCCGCAGATCGCCTGCGCCGAGCCGAGATCCACCTCCAGCCACTGCGGATCGCTCCACGCGCTCGACCAGCGGGTATTGGTGTTCCCGTCGGTGGCCGCGGAGGCCGGGAACTGCTGGCCGCTCTCGACCGATGACGAGGTGGTCGGTTGATTGAGCGCGACGTCCGTGGTTCCGCAGCCGCTCGAGGCGACCGCGGCTCCGGCGGCGTGCGCGGTGAGGAGTGGTATCGCCGTCATCGCGATCGTCAGCGCGAGGGTGACGAACACGGCCAGTACGGCCTGGGTGCGCGGTGGAAGGCTGCTGAGAAAGGTGTGGGTGGGTCTTCGGCGCGACGCTGCGCCGAAGTTGGCGGATGTCATCGGTGACTCCCGTGGCTCGTCGTGCTGTGGATGTCGATCGGCCGCTGCCGAAGAGAGCGCTCTCACAGGGTTTCGCAGTAGCCAGAGAGCGCTCTCCCAGGGGAATGCTTAGATGTCTACGCTGCGTGCCAGGGGATGTCAACCAGAGCGGCCCGCCGTGCCGACCCGCTCCGACTTTCGGTCGATCTGCTGCCGACTTTGGCGGTGCGGCTCATGATCGCAGGGTTAGTGGGTACCCGGTGGCCATGGCTATGGAGTTCAAGAAACACCGGGGTGCCGCGGCGATCATTCTCCTCGCCGCCGCGATCATCGTTGCAATCATCGTCCTCCACATCGTGTTCGTCCTGCTCGGGGCGAACGGTCACAACGACATCGTCTCCACGATCGCCCAGTGGTCCGGCCACTTGGCGGCCTGGTTCCAGGACCTGTTCGACACCAGCAGCGCCAAGTGGAACACCGTGCTCAACTACGGTCTGGCGGCGCTGGCCTACATGTTCGTCGGCAGGCTGCTGGCCAGCTTGGTCGAGCGGGTGTGACCGCAGGAAGCGGAATGTGACCGTAGACAGCGAAAGACCGTAGACAGCGAAAGGCGCGCCCCGGCCGGTCGGTCCCGGCCGGGGCGCGCCGGCAGATTCAGTCGAGGTCAGGGCTCTAGGTGAGGTCAGGGCTCTGCGGGGTGACGCGGAACTCGACGACGCCCTGCTGGTCGACCTCGGCTTCGAGCACCTTGTCGTCGAGCGGTGCGACGACGTGCGGTTCGAGGTACACCCGCGCCTGACCGGACTCGACCACCCGGTCGTCCGGACTCGGTCCTTCGCACAGGGTCGCGGCAAAGGCCGGCTCGCCGCTGTTCTCCGTGTTCGGCACGATGCGCAGCCCGGCGTCAGCCGGCATGCCCGGCTGCGAGCTGAGCTCGCGGATCAGGTCGGCAGCGGAATCGCTCAATGTGAGCATAAGACTCTCCTCGGGATCGGGATCAACGAGTTCCGGGGCTGGTAACCCCGCCGCCCGACCGCAAACGTCGCCTCGTCCGAAGAATCTAAGGAGTCCGCAGCCCGTCGATGAGCAGTGCGACCATGCGTTGGTTGAACTCGGGTCCTTGGCCGGGCACAGGCATGCACAGGTTGGCGATGGCGTAGAGCAGATCTTGAGCACTGACGTCGTCGCGAACTTCGCCGCCGGCCGCCGCAGCCTCGAGCAGTGCCGTGAGAGTGGGGCCGAGCTTCTCCAGGAAGTAGCCGGGCAGTGCCTGGTAGGCCGGATCGCCCGAGTGAAGTGCCGGAGCAAGCCCTCGTTTGGTCCCCAGGAACACGGTGTATCGGCGCAGCCACTCGGCGAGTGCCTCTGGTGGCTCGTGGGCGGCGCTCAACTGCGGTCCTGCCGCGGCGCACGCGTCGATCCCGCTCTCCACCACGGCCTTGACCAGGTCTGAGCGCAGCGGGAAGTGCCGGTAGAGCGTCCCGACACCGACGCCGACCAGGTCGGCGATCTCCTTGGCGGGTGCGTCGACACCGGAGGCGTCGAACACGGTCTTTGCCGCCTCGAGCAGGGCGTCCACGTTGCGTTGCGCGTCCGCGCGCAAGCGGCGCGGTGCCCCGGGCGACGCTGCCTCCTCGGCCATGATCCCTCCGTTTGCGTAACCGGAAAGGCTTTCCGTATAGTCCGTTCCGGAAAGGCTTTCCGTTTACTGCAGGGTAGGGCATCCCGCGGGTGCTCTGCCGCAACCCAGGAGGAAACGCCATGCAGTACCGCACGCTGGGCCGCACCGGCATCAAGGTCAGCCCGTACGCTCTCGGCACGCTGATGTTCGCCTCGGCCATCAACGACGCAGGCCACGAAGACTCGATCCGCGTCATCCACAAGGCGCTGGACGCCGGCATCAACTTCCTCGACACCGCCGACGCCTACGGCGACTCCGAGGAAGTCGTCGGCAAAGCGCTCAAGGGGCGCCGCGACAACGTCGTGCTGGCCACCAAGGTGGGCCGCCCGATGGGCCAGCAGGACCCCAACCTGCAGGGCGCCTCCCGGCGCTGGATCATGACGGCGGTCGAGAACTCGCTGCGCCGTCTGCAGACCGACTACATCGACCTCTACCAGATCCACCGCGTGGACCCGGCAACCGACGTCGAGGAGACCCTCTCCGCACTCACAGACCTGATCCGCAGCGGAAAGGTCCGCGCCATCGGCTCTTCCACGACCCCGGCGTCCGACATCGTCGAGGCGCAATGGGTCGCGCAGCGCCGGAACCTGGAGCGCTTCCGCACCGAGCAGCCGCCCTACTCCATCCTCAACCGCGGCATTGAGCGCGAGGTCCTGCCCGTCGCACAGCGCTACGGCATGGGCATCCTGGTGTGGGGGCCGCTCGCTCAGGGGATGCTCACCGGCCGCGTACGCAAGAATCAGGACAATAGCCTGCGACGCGCGGGCATGCTCAAGCACCTGAGCGACGAGCGCCGCATCGACGTCGTCGAACAGCTCATCCCCCTCGCTGAGGAGGCGGGGATGCCGATGACCCACCTTGCCACGGCATTCACCATCGCCCACCTCGGCGTCACCAGCGCCATCATCGGGCCGCGCACGATGGCCCACCTCGACGACCTCCTCGCCGGCCTCGACGTCGCCCTCAGCGACGACATCCTCGACCGGATCGACGAGATCGTCCCGCCCGGCACCGATGTCACCGCGCTCGACCAGGACTACATGCCTCCCGCCCTGCAGAACGCGAGCCTGCGCCGCCGCCCCCTCAGCGAACGCGCAGCAGGCTGACAATCCCGGCAGTCTGACAATCCGCGCTGCTGCCGGTGGCCAAGGTCACCGGCAGCACACTGACGCACGCGTTGCATCTCCGGCCTACTAGTTCCGCATCAACCACCACCACTCCACACAGCCAATAAGACCGCTGAGCGACTCAAAATATTGTCGCCAGCGCCCAGCGCTGCTAGGTGCGCACCGCGGCCTGTGTCCAGACCTTTTCATTCAACACTCAAGCATCTCGCTGCGCCCGCCCGCCCCGACCTCAAGCCTCAACCCTCGCCCTCGTCGCGGTGCTCCTCGGAGCGACGGGGGCGCCACTAGTTCGCAGGTACTCTGCGGTAGGTGGTGAGCATCGCCCGGCCGTGCTGCTCCGCGCCGACGAATTCGAAGTCGGCGTGGGGGCCGTCCGAGGGGAAGAGCCGCTCGCCGCTGCCGAGCACGGTGGGGAGGGTGACCAGTCGGTACTCGTCGATCAGGTCCTTGGCCATCAGCTTGTGGACGATGCTGAGGCTACCTGTGATGATCACATCCCGCTGCTCGCGCTCGACTGCGGCGATGGGGTTGCCGTCGATGAGCCGGGAGTTCGACCACGCAGACAGGTCCGCGTCGGAGAGGGTGGCGGAGGCGACGAGCTTCGGCACGGCGTTCATCCGCCGGGAGAACGGGTCGTCGCGGTTGGGCCAGATCTTGGAGAACAGCTGCCAGGTGGTGCGCCCGAGCAGCATGACGCCGGTGTCGAGAGTGGCGCCGAGGCGGAACTTGTCGCCGGCGACCGGTTCCGGGCCGTAGCGGAAGATCCAGCCGCCGTGCGGCGTGCCCTCGGAGCCGTCGGGGTCGGAGACGATTCCGTCCACGGTGATGAACTCGATGACGATGACACTCATGAGGAGGTCCCTTCGGGGCGTTGAGCTTGCAGGGAGCCGGTGTTTCGGTCTCGTTGGTACATACCGGCGTCGCTGCTCGAACTCATCGCTCCCGACGCAACTGCTCTGGCGCAATCTCCAAGGGCAGGTCGAAGGCGCCGAAGACGCGCGGGTCGGCGAACACGACGTTGCTGGTCACGCGGCCGCCGTGGACGGAGAAGACCTGCAGGGTGTGCAGCCGATGACCACCGTCGTCGGGCTCCGGTGCGTACGCGGCAAGGGTGGGCTGGCCGTTGGCGACGAGCTGGCGCGTGATCCAGCCGGGACCCCACATGCGGAAGACGCGGTCCATGAACAGGCCGTAGTCCCGACTGCCTCGGTACCACAGCGGTACCGGCGGCATCTCCATGACGGCGTCGTCGGCCAGCAGCCGCACCAGTGTGGGCACGTCGGCCGCCTCGAACGCCTGCGCGTAGCGCGCGACGGTCGCACGCACCTCGGGGTCGTCCGGCTCGCTGAGCGATCCGGCGTCGCCGACGTCGACGAGCGCGGCACGGGCGCGTTGAAGTGCGCTGTTGACCGCCGCGACCGTGGTCCCGAGCTGTTCGGCGACCTCGGCCGCGGTGAACGTCAGCACCTCGCGCAGCACCAGGACGGCGCGTTGCCGCGCGGGCAGGTGCTGGACGGCGGCGACCCACGCCAACCGCAGGTCCGTGCGCGCCTCGACGTCGAAGCGCGCGTCGGGAAACGGCTCGAGCCAGGGGATCTCGAGCGACGGCACCAGCGGCGCCCCGGCCGGATCCTCGTTCGGCGCGCCGAGGCCCGAGGGCAGCGCCCGCCGGGCACGCCCATCCAGAAACGTCAGGCACACGTTCGTCGCGATCCGGTACAGCCATGTGCGCACCGAGGCGCGCGCCGGGTCGTAGCGGTCCCGAGCCTTCCAGGCGCGCAGCAGCGTCTCCTGCAGCAAGTCCTCGGCATCGTGGAACGAGCCTGACATCCGGTAGCAGTACGCCGCCAGCTCCCCGCGATACGGCTCGAAGTCCACGACAACCATCATGCCGCAATGCCCGCTGCCGGTCAGGAAGAAGTGCGCCCATCATGCAACGATTGCCCGCATCGGCCGAAGTCGCCGATTCAGCGGTCACGCCCTACTTATGTGCGCCGACCCCCGGCCCGGCTTCTGGTCCATGTCCCGGCGGCTAGCCGTCGGCATGGCAGCCTGCCTGGCCTCGCTCTGGTGGCTGGCCACGGACGAGCCCGACACGGATGCTCGCATGCCTCAGCTTCTTGATCCCCGCTGTTTCCTGTTGCCCTGTCTCCGATGTCGGGTCAGCGCACCCCTTGACGAGGCAGATGGAAGCGAGTAAATAAGTCCAATACAACAATGAAACGAAGGCAAACCAACATCATTCGGCGGACCGCGGCCCCGGCCGGGCCGCCGCGGCGGAGAGAGCCTGAGAACGCATGATCGTGACCCTGACCCTCAACCCGAGCCTCGACCGAACGCTCGAGGTCGCGCTGCTCGAGCCGGGCAAGGTGCTCCGGGCGACGGGCGTGCATCTGGACCCGGGCGGCAAGGGTGTGAACGTCACCCGCGCGTTGCTGGCCAACGGATTCGACTCCCGCGCCGTGCTGCCGCGCGGCGGGGCCGCCGGGCTCGAGCTGGTCCGAATGCTGGAGGCCGAGTCCGTCCGGGTGGTCGCGGTGCCGACGGAGAATCCCACACGATCCAACATCACTCTGGTCGACCGGTCGGACGGCACGGTCACGAAGATCAACGAGCCCGGGGGCGCGCTGACGGACGAGGAGTACGCAGCCGTGTCCGCGGCGGTGCTCGAGCACGTGCACACGGCTGACTGGGTGGTGCTGTGCGGCAGCCTGCCGCCCGGCCTGCCCGAGGACACCTACGCCGAACTCGTCCGGCGCTTCCGCGCCGCCGGGGCCTCGGTCGCGGTGGACACCAGCGGGCCGGCTCTTCGCGCGTCCCTCGCCGCGGCGCCGGACTTGGTCAAGCCCAATCGCGAGGAGTTGGCCGAGGCGGTGCGCCGGGAGGTGCCCGACCTGCAGTCCGTCGTCAAGGCGGCCGACGAACTGCGCGGGCTCGGCGCGGGCGCCGTGCTGGTCAGCCTCGGCGCCGAAGGCGCGGTGCTGGTCGACGCGTCGGGGTCGCGCATGGTGCGCGGACCGCGGGTCACCACCCGCAGCACGGTCGGCGCCGGGGACGCGCTGCTGGCCGGATTCCTCTCGGCGGGCGCCGCCGGCCGCGAGGCGCTGTTCGAGGCGGTCGCCTGGGGCGGCGCCGCGGTGCGGCTGCCGGGCAGCCGGATGCCGGCCCCGGCCGACATCCG
>Ga0185299_10006523_pt1 | contig 12373 bp, 11 predicted proteins | sample PaiPotPPA55metaG_FD_128002 | JGI IMG/M metagenome (GOLD analysis project Ga0185299, IMG submission 128002) | Iron sulfur acid spring bacterial and archeal communities from Banff, Canada, to study Microbial Dark Matter (Phase II) - Paint Pots PPA... ...
CAGCCTCGATGAAAGGCCAAGGATTGAACGATCTACCACGCTGCGAACTCGAAACGCCGGTCATCACACCATAAGGGGATATTTTTCGAGGTGCCCAAGTGCTACATCCCGCACTTGAACGCGAACCGATCAGGCCCGCACAATTCGACGTCCCCGAGGTTTCGGATGGCGTAGCCTACGCAACGCGGGATGGGGCGCTGCTTCTGTCGGAAGCGCTGCGTCTTTCGCTCAGGCGCGGCGCTGGGCCGTTCCGGTCAGCCGCCCGCGTGGGCTTCGAGCCTCGCGCCTATCAGCTTGTTCCCCTCATGATGGCGCTTCGTCTCCCGGTCGTCCGGCTGCTGATTGCCGACGACGTGGGCATCGGCAAGACGATCGAGGCCGGCCTCGTTCTTCGTGAGCTGATTGATCGCGGCGAGGTTGACCGATTTGCGATACTGTGCCCGCCGCACCTAGTTGAACAGTGGACTGGCGAGCTCTTAAGCAAGTTCGATCTTGACGCGGTCGCCGTCACGGCCTCCTCAGCGGCGCGGCTCGAACGAGGACTCCCGGCATCTCAAACACTGTTCGACGCCCATCCCTTTACCGTGGTGAGCCTGGATTACATCAAGGCTGATAAGCGGCGGGAAAGCTTTGCGCGGGTTTGTCCTGGCCTGGTGATCGTCGATGAGGCCCACGCGTGCGTTGGCACGCACCATGGGCGGCAGCAGCGTTTCGAGCTGTTGAAGCGGCTCTCCGCCGATCAGGAGCGCCACATGCTCCTCCTTACGGCGACCCCTCACAGCGGCGATGAGGAGGCTTTCGACAGGTTGCTAGGGCTTCTGGACGAAAGCTTCAAGATTGGCGCGCTTGAAGACGAAGCCTCTCGCGCTCGACTTGCCCGCCATTTCGTTCAACGTCGCCGTATCGGCATTACCGGACGCGAGTGGGGGGAGGACCGAGTCTTTCCTCGTCATGAGACAAGGGAAAATCCCTACGCCTTCACGCCCGATCACCGCGCCTTTCACGACGCCGTGCTCGATTATTGTCTCGGTGTTGTCGATGGCGCTGGACCGGACCAGCGCCATCGGCGCCTTGCCTTCTGGGGCACTTTGGCGCTGATGCGATGCGTCGGGTCATCGCCGGCAGCCGCCGGAAGCGCGCTCCGAAACCGTCTCGCCGCCGAACCCGATCGACTTGAGGAACAGGTATTCGATGACGACGCCGACGAAGCGGATGCGATTGATGTAGAACCTTCCTCTGGTCTCGATGATTCCGGCCCGCTCGCTGCCCTGGTGAAACAGGCGGAGCACCTCGTCGCGGCGCCGGATCCGAAGCTCGCCGCGACGATAAAGGAGCTCAAGCCCCTCATAGGTGGCGGCGCAAACCCGGTCGTTTTTTGTCGCTTCATTGCAACCGCGGATCAGGTGGCTGCGGGGCTACGAAAAGCCTTCCCGAAGCTGCGTATCGAGGCGGTTACAGGTGCGCTCACACCCGAGGCGCGGGGCGCGCGCGTGCAAGATATGGCAGGGGCCTCGCAAAGGCTACTTGTCGCCACGGACTGCCTATCGGAAGGGATCAATCTTCAAACCTTGTTCGATACGGTCATCCATTACGACATGTCCTGGAACCCGACGCGGCACCAGCAGCGGGAAGGTCGGGTCGACCGATATGGACAAAGGTCGCGGCTTGTTCGATCCATTCTGCTCTATTCCCCGGATAGCGCGATCGATGGCGCGGTGTTGGATGTCATCCTTCGCAAGGCCGAGCGTATCCGGAAGGCGACTGGGGTCACTGTCCCGTTGCTGGACGATCGCAGCGCCGTCACCGGCGCGCTGATGAACGCAGTCCTCTTGCGAAAGGGGCGCAGCCGGCAGCTCACGTTCGATTTCGGGCTCGGCCAGGACGTGGAAAAGATGGAAACGCGCTGGCGCAACGCCGAAGAGGGCGAACGCCGGTCCCGTGCGCGGTTCGCGCAAAACGCTCTCAAGCCGGAGGAAGTGGCACCTGAATGGCAGCGATGGCGTGATCTGCTTGGCGGTCCGGATCAGGTTCGACGATTTGTCGAGCGAGCCATGAGCCGTCTGGACGCGCCCTTGGATTCCGTGAATTCCAGCTTGGCTAAGGCCCATCTCGGCGCTCTTCCGACCACGGTGAAGGGACGTTTGGCCGCGAGGGGGCTTGAAGGCACGATCCGTCTTTCGTTCGATGCACCGCCAGCGCCGGGCGCCGAAATCGTGACCCGCAATCATCCGCTTCCGGCAACTCTAGCGGAGGCGCTTTTCGAAGGGTCACTCGACCCGAGTTCAGCGCCGATCTCGTCACTAGGACGCGCCGGCGCCTGGCCCACTGCCGCCGTCAAATCCGTGACGACGATCCTGCTTCTTCGCCTGCGTTTCAAGTTGACTGTTCATGGCCGCCGCGAACGCTTGTTGCTTGTGGAAGAGGCGGGGGCGCTGGCCTTCGAGGTTTCGCCGATCGAGGCAAGCATCACCGGCGAAACCGCTCTGGCGCTGCTGGATCACTCGGCGACCGGGGATCTCGCGCCCGTCGCCCGTCACCGCATCCTGAACCAAGCCTGTGATCGAGCCACCAACGCCTTTGGTGATGCGATCGCGGCACACGCGCGCAATCGCGCAGCGGAACTCGCCCAGGACCATACCCGTGTGCGCGCCGCTGGCGCCAGCGTCGCCAGGGTGAGCGTTGAGCCCGTGCTGCCACCCGACATTATTGGGCTTTACGTCCTCTTGCCACAGGGGGCGTAACTCATGTCACGTTCGCCACGCACGTTCAACTTGGCGGCTGATGCTATCACCGTCGAGGGTACCCTCATTGCACCGGCCATGTTGGCGAGAGTGGCGGCGCAGGAAACCGAGGGCCAGAGCGTTGCCGACTATAAAATCCCCAAGGGACTCACGCTGCGGGACGAGATTGCCCGTTACTTCCGCATCGGCCAGGCACTATTCGCGGAGCTCAACGCAAGTCCCACGCCGTCAGCCGCTAGAACGGTCGCCTTCGTTGAAGCACTCTTCCGGGATGTATTCGGCTTTGCGGACATGGTGCGCGTCGGCACCCGCACCGTAAATGGACGCCTTTTTGCCGTTACCCTGGAGGGCGTGAGCGGGCGGGTTCCGGTCGTCGTCGTGCCGCCTTCCGACTCCCTCGATCGCGCCAGCGATCACCTGCCTACGGACGGTCGCCGCCGCTCCGCCGCCACTGCCGTACAGGATTGGCTCAACCCCCAAGAAGGCTTCCTCTGGGGCTTTTGCTGCAACGGTGAACGTTTGCTCGCGGCGGCGGCAAGCTGCCAGCGGCAGCACCTCTGGCACAGGCCCGCGCCGCATTACGGGCTCTGCCAGAGGACAGCGCTGAACAGGTTGCCGAGAGGCGCCGCCGGTTCGAGGCCGCGCAGGCAGATCGGCTGACTTACTTCCTGGGGCGAGGCGGCGGATCTTTCCATTGCCGCATTCCTGCTACCCAAGGCCGGCGGACCGCCGGCGTTTGGCCAAGCCCCCATGGTGCCTACGACCGGCGATGTCTGGCGGGCAATGACCGACAAGCAGGTGCACCCGCCTCTTGTAGCGCGCGCCAAGGAGGTATCCCGCAACGCGCACGTGTTCCACTGGCCGCTCGAGTTTCCGGACGTGATGGCGCGCGGCGGGTTCGACGTGGTGCTGGGCAATCCCCCTTGGGACACGATGAGCCCAGACGCGAAGGAGTTCTTCTCTCCGTACGATGGCCAGGTGCGGTTTATGTCCCCGGACGATCAGAAGGCCCGGATCGCGGAGCTTCTCACTCTGCCAGGCCTCGCCGAAGCATGGGACGCCTATTGCCATCGGCTATATGCTCTCGCGAACTTCTTCAAGGAAAACGGGCGCTACACGCTTTTCGCCGAGGGCAATCTTGGGAAGGGCGATTTCAACGTCTATCGAATGTTCACTGAATTGGCGCTGAGGGCGACGAGGCCCAACGGCCGGGCGGCGCAGTTCGTTCCTGAAAATCTGTATAACGGTGCCAACGCCGCAGCCATCAGGCGGTTCCTGTTCGACGAATGTAAGCTTGACCGGCTGATCGCGTTCGAGAACACCCGAAAGGTCTGGTTCGATACCGACACAAGAGCAAAATTCTGTCTTTACGTCGCTAGGCCGGGCTCCAAGACAATCTGCTTCGATGCGGCGTTTGGAATAAACTCCAAAGAGAAGCTCGCCGCGCTGAGCGCTGGCCTTCCTATCGAAATGCCAATTTCCTTGGTCGAAGAGTTTAGCCCGGACGCCTTCGCCATCGCGGAGGTCGCCCATCCGTCTGACATTTCAATCTCGCGCAAGCTCTATGCGCGCCTGCCCAAGTTCGGAACGGAACTGCAAGGCGCGGCGACACGCGAGTACATGACCGAAATCCACATGGGCAATGATCGTGAGGACTTCGATGACGATCCCAACGGAGTGCCCCTGTACGAGGGACGGATGGTCGAAGCCTTCGATCATCGTGCGAAGGCGTACGTGTCGGGGCGCGGCAGATCGGCTGTCTGGCGAGAACTCAGATTTGGTTCTCCCATTAAGACTATTGCCCCCCAGTGGCACTTAAGCCCCGATCGAATACCGACGAAAGCTGACTTGCGTTGGCAAGAATATCGGCTCGCCTTTTGTGACGTGGGCGGCGTAACGAACGCGCGTTTCCTCATGGCGGCGCTAGTACCACCCAAGGTGATCTGCGGTCATTCGGTGCCGACGATACTCTTCCATCCGCAAAGTGACCACCTATCGATGCTATGGCTGGGAATTGCCAACTCGTTCTGCGTCGATTTCCTGGCGCGGAAGAAGGCAGCGCTGCACATGACATATACGGTGCTCGACAGCCTTCCGCTCCCTCGGAGCTACACAGCTACGCCTCTCGAAACCGAGATCGCCCAGCGTGCACTTATGCTCACCGCCACAGGCGCTGAGATGGTCGAATTCTGGAGCCGCGCTGCGCCGCCAATCGGGCTTCCCCATGATCGCGATCGCGCGTGTGAAGACCCTGTTCAGCGCAGGGTGCTGCTAGCGGAGATTGACGTCCTGGTCGCCCGGGACCTCTTCGGCCTGACACGGGACGAAATGCGCTACCTCCTCGACCCCGCCGACATCCTCGGGCACGATTGCGGCTTTGAAACTTTCGGCGCCCTAAAGCGTGCAGAGGCGCGTGCATCCGGCGGCGCGTTCACATCCCGCGATCTCATCCTCGAAACGTGGGATCGACTGCCCGCTCCCACTAATAAAGGGGCTACTGCGTGGGCCGGCGCAACCGATGATCGAGGATACCATGGAACAGTACCTGGCTATGCCCCTGTCGCGCGTGGTGAGCGATGATCACGGCTGAAGACCCTCCTGGCTTCGTTGTGCGCACGGAGGCGCAGAAGGCGGCGTCGAACAACGGATTTCGAATTGAGCGCGGTGCTGACAATGGCTGGCTGTGCTTTGCATCCACAACCGCCCAGGTCGCCATCTGGATAGCCAGAGCATCGAAGGACGGTCCGTGGCTGCTCTCCGTGGACCATCCGGAAGTCAGCGCTGAATTCGGTCTTTCGCCAACGGCTGCTGCATCAGGCCTCGGTGTTGCGACTTTCGCTTTCGATACCCTTCAGGCCCTCTACGGCGCCGTAGACCGGGTCTACCAGCTCGGTATCAGTCTTCCCGACGCACCGCTGAACGCTTTTCGAGTTGCCAGCCGTGATTTGCCGCGAACGACCGAGGCCGAGCGGTTGGTCGTGCAACGGGTTGGCCAGGACGTATTCCGGCAAGCTCTGCTCGCCTATTGGGGCGGACGATGCCCGCTCACCGGGATCACCGAGATCCAATTGCTTCGAGCGTCTCATATCGTTCCATGGGCCGATTGCGAAACCGACGAAAAGCGGCTCGAGGTTCACAATGGATTGCTGCTGTCAGCCCTGTGGGACGCGGCCTTCGATGCGGGTCTCGTCAGCTTTGCCGACGACGGCACTGCGATAGCTTCCCCGTGTTTGACGACCGAGCCGGCGATGGCGCTCGGGTTGAGCAACGCGAACAGGCTCACCGGCCTGACCGGGGCACACCGGGCGAACCTGGCATGGCACCGTTCGCGTTATGGATTCTGATAATTTGTATCGACTGCTTCAGGAATGAGCGCATGCGCGGCGCTTTTTGGAATTCTTCGCCGCCACCATCCGCAACAAGAACACCCGGCAAGCCTATTACCATGCCGGGTGCGGTTCTTCCAATGGTGCGACCGGCACAAGCTCCGCGAAATCGCCGACATCGAGCCGCTCCACGTCGCCGCCTATATCGAGACGCTCGGCAAAGACTTCGAGAAGCCGACGGTCAAGCAGCACCTCGCCGCCATCCGCATGCTGTTCGACTGGCTGGTCACCGGCCAAATCGTCGCCACCAATCCGGCCCACGCGGTCCGCGGGCCGAAGTATGTCGTCAAGACGGGCAAGACCACGGTGCTCACCGGCGAACAGGCCCGCGAGCTGCTGGACAGCATCGACACGTCAACCTTGGTCGGGCTGCGTGACCGGGCGCTGATTTCCGTGATGACGTTCGCCTTTGCCCGCATTGGCGCGGTCGTCGCCATGCGCGTCGAGGACTATTTACCCCAAGGGCAAGCGTTGGTGGGTACGTCTGCACGAGAAAGGCGGCAAGCGGCATGAGATGCCGGCGCATCACACTCTGGAAGCCTATCTCGACGTCGCGGTTCATCGGTTTGTCCGTCAGCGTGCCGGTGCGCCCGCCTGCCGAGCGGAAGAGGGGGGACTTGCCCGCGTCGCGAACATTTTGGCTTTCTCAAATAAATCAGATGCCATTAGGCTAGGGCCACAAGCAGGTCTTTTGTTGATACCATTTCCAACCATAGAGATGTTTAGTTTAAATCAATTATCTATTGCAACGTTCTATCATTGGTACCATGAAGGACGCCACAATTTATATTCATTCCAGACCAATCTTAACTATAAGATCGGCCCAGAAATTGGAGGGATCGGAAATATAGGACTTACTGTTGGATATACAAGAGGATCTGATGAAAATACAGGTAAGAACATAAATCTTTTTAAGATTGGTCTTACAGGTCAACTATGCGATGGGGTTACCTGCAAACAAACAAACGCACCTGCGGCGGGGGGAGCTCTTTAGTAGACATTGAGGAAGTGTATGTTTGATGGGGCTCTGTTGAATTGGCAAATTCGGCGCCGTGGTTCAGCATGGCGAAGGACGGTTATCAGGCGGAAATCGGTAGACAAAAGGGACCGCGATTATCGGATGTCCTCATATGACAGAGCCAGCCTTCGGCCTCGGGTTTCACGCCTGCCTGCGGGGGCTGAGTAGATCGGCCTGGGATATACTGATTTGTCCACGCGGCGTTTGCCCCTGCATAATCAGCAGGAGATCGTTGGCAATTGAACTCGATGCCGTCATTCGTTTGAATGTCGGTGATGCCATCGGCGTTCGCCAAGACAAAGACGCCGGCCTGCGAAGCTACGGTGCCAGGGTTAGGACTCGGGAGAAAGGCTATATAGCTGTTGAAGCCAGCGAGATCGCCATCTTTCCATATCGAGGGCGACCAGCCTGGCTCAGCCAGTCTAATGAACCAGCCCAGACCGAGTTGGTTGTGTTCCCATTCTACCGTCGTAGACGGTGATTGCAGTGATGGTAGAAGCGGAGATAGAACTCTGTTCTGCGTGATGCCCATATTGAACAACAGCCACTGCCACATGTCATTCGGCGAAGCGACTATGCCGCCTGTGCCGAAATAGGCTGGGAAGAACGGCCAGCCCGACGTTGCGGCGGCGTAGGGCAGCTTTGCAGGTTTCCTCGCGTAGTCGTAATTATATCCCAAAGGGAGCTGCGCGAGCGACACTTTATCGAAAAACGTGGATTGCATCAAAAGAGGTTCAAAAATGCCTTCGCGCATGAGCTTTTCGAAATGTTGAGGGCCCGGCTTGCTGGTGCCGCCTTTCGCCCCCAAAATCGAGGCCATGATGGCGAAGGCTAGGTTCGAGTAGCGATAGAGCTTGCCCGGCGGAAAAATGGAAGGCGGAGCTGCATCGAGATAGCTCAACATGCCCAGCTCAGAATAAGGCTGCGGCCAATATGGCGGAGTGTCAACCGCGCCGTCGTCGTTGTCCTGCGGAAGACCGGAAGTGTAGTTCATTAAGCTGTCCAACGGAATCCCCGCGAGCGAGGAACGGATCCGTAGAGGACCTTTAGGGTGAATGAAGTCGCCGAGGGTCGAAGAATGGCTTCGAATGAAGAGCGCGTAGAGTGTTGCTGTGAACGTTTTGCTGATAGAAGCAACCTCAAACAGCGTGTCGCGATTGAGGCCCAACGGAGCGCCGAATTGGTTTTGGACGCTACCTGCGAAATAGATGCTTCCATGGTTTCGGAAACGCGGACTCGCATAGCCGATGGCGAACCCGAGACCCGAGGACTGAACCTTTAGATAGGGCTTTACAAGATTGTCGAGCTGCGCCTGGGTCGGTTCTACGATGCTGTTCATGGCCCACGCCCCTTTGAGTAACTGCGAAAGAGGTGACGATCCACGTCGCTATAATCGACCTCTATATCGGATGTCGCGCATGAATCTCATTTGGGCTGTCGCTCGCCCAAAGAATGTCCGACCAGCACGTATGGTGCCTTTTCGTCCGCATTTAACAATGTGAGATGCAGGTCCTCTGCGATGGTTTTCCCATTTTGAGCTCTCTCGCTAGGGTCACTCCACATGATCCCGGCTCGGCTATACGCGCAGGCTCGAGTGGTTTTCGCAATCTGGTCATGGATCGCCGACCAGCTGAGAGAACCGTTAAGGTCCAGGCTTGACTCAAATACTACGGTAGGCCTTCCGGCACCTCGACAGTCTAGCTGAATTCGCCGTCCACCTATATCCACCAGTTTGCCAATTACCGGAAACTCATTTGCTGCGCGGCACCTACTAATCATTTCATAAACGGTACCAAATATAGTAGAAAAGATAATGAACACAACTAAGCCACAACTAATATAGCGTGCAGATCCCCTCATTTCATTCTCTTGAAAGCGAATATTAGCATTACTGCATGAGCGGCGGCACCTCGGCGAACTCGTCAGCGCTAGCGATGTCGATGGCACGGTTCAGCGCGCGGTGGACACGCCTCGCGCCGCCGGCATAGTCCGCCGCTGTGTCGGCGAGGAAATTTTCGATAATGTGGCCGTACCCGTGATAACGCGGCCGGCGTCGTTCAGCAGCCGCCACATAGTCCGGGGGGCCTGCGATCAGCGACTCGCGTCCCTCGCGGTCCCGGCGCTCGGCCAACGCGATCATCGGGTAGACGTCACCTCGGGAGCCGAGCGGAGCGAGTAGAATTTTCATGCCCGTAGTCTACGCTGCGCTCTTCGGGCGTGTCCATCTAAATTCGAGCGGTGCGTTCACAGACCGCATGCCTATGCCAATGCTTAGTGATCGTCGCCTAACAAAAATCGCTTATTCTTGGGGAAGACGGCTCGGCGTTTCATCGCTCTCGCGGGCCCCTTGACTTCTGCTTGTGGCGCGACTCGGACGTGCCGCGATCTCCGCTAGCGGTCGCAATGGGATGGTAAGCGGACCTTGAGGACGCCGTACTCCACAACCTTTATGAGTACGCCCGCTAACAAAAGGGCCTGCAGGCGCACCCGTCTGTAAATTTCCGGCATCCCAGATTGAATTTCCAGCATCCGGGAGGAACCGCGCCGCGGCGATCGCGCTGTGCGTCGCGTCGCGCCGCCTGGATCACGGCCAGCTCGCCGACCGCATCGTCGCCTTTCTCCGGGAAGGCCCCAAGCCCTCATCACCTGGCGGGAGCGCAATCGGCATACCCTGCGGGAATTCTGGGCGCGCGCCCCTCCCGACGCCCTCGTCGTCAAACAAGAGCTCGAGAAAGCGCTGGCGCTGGACGGCAAGCCGACGAAATGACCAGCCCGAGCGAAAGGCATGGTGACAGCATGACCGCAATCGCTCAGCGCGAGAGGCCGCACATCGGAATTTTCTGGTTGGTGCAAACGCCGGAGGCCGAACCGAGGCTGCTCACCGCAGGCTGTCCACTGAACCAGGCCGAGCCGTACGGCAATTGTCTAACCTACGGCCCGGGCCACTACGAAACCTGGGCGCACTGGCGCCGCGACAGAACTGTCGATCCCACCCTGCGCGCCGTCGTGCGGTCATATGAATACGAGGACTGGCCGCGCGGCCGCATCGTCTTTGACCGGCCCCGCGATCTGTTCATCATCTATGCCGATCACAAGCTCCTGACACCGGCAAGGATCGCGCGCATCACAACCCGATTTTATTTGCCGCAGGAACGCACGGACCTCCAAAGTGACTTTCACTATCAGAGCAAAGAGACGCCGAACGTGCTAGCCGGCTTCGAGGAAGTCCTTTGCCCAGCGATAATAGAGGTTCTGGACGATCCCCTCACGCCGGCAAAGTTCCGCAATGCTGTGCTCGCCGCGCAGGCCCTCAAGCTTGTTAAAGTATCAATTCCCTTCGGTCTTTTTCGCTTGCTGGTCGACGATCCAGAGTGGTCGGTACCAGCCGCTCCGAGAAACCGGCAATGAACGACCACACAAGAAGCTTGGCCAAATTCACAGTCGGTGCAAGTACGTCAAGCTCGGCCAGCCCAAGCTCCTTCTTGCTCGTCCCTTGTACGTTGTGAGTGTCCGGCGAATGATCATTTCTGCCGGATGGCGAGGAAAGCGGTGACCCTGCGGCGTCCCTTTGGCGACCAAGCCCGAGCGGTAGATCCGGCCCCGCTTTTCCAAGCTCCGCTGTTTAGGCTGGACGGTATCCTGGGACGCGTTCTGGCGCAGATCCTGTGTACAAGGTTGATCGATGCGGAGCCGTCGCTGCGAGGATCTGAAGAGAAAGCCTTAAAATGACTGACGCTGTACTGGGTATTGACGTTTCCAAGAACACATTCGACGCTAGCCTCGGGGCTGGTACAAAGGCGCGCTCCAAGAGCTTCGCCAATTCGCCCGATGGGTGGCATCAGCTGATTGCCTGGCTCGGCAAGCACAAGATCGGACAGGTTCATGCCTGTCTGGAGGCAACCGGACGCCACGGCCTCGGCATCGCGCTTGCCCTCCATGAGGCTGGGCATGTCGTGAGCATCGTCAATCCCGCTCAAATCCGCAACTTCGCGCGGACGAAGTTGGGGCGCAACAAGACCGATCAGGTCGATGCCGTGCATATCCGCGAATACGCTGAACTGTTCAAGCCGCGCCCTTGGACCCCGCCTTCGCCAGCCATGCGGCGTTTGTGCGAACTTCAGACAATCCGGGCTGGCACGGTGGCCGGCCTGACGGAATGGAAGAATCGCCGCGGTAGCGGCATAATGGATGATTTGGCGCTGTCGCTGGCGGAGACAACAATCCAGCATTTTACCTCCCAGCTTGAGTTGGTCGACCAAGCCATTGCGGAGACAATCGACAACGACGTGGAGCTGTCTGCCAAACGCGACTTATTGGTCAGCATCAACGGCGTGGGAGAAGCCCTGGCTGGCATCGTGCTGGCCGAGTTGCCGGGTCCCGATATCCTTGGCTCCAGCGCCGCGGTCGCTGCCTACGCGGGTTTGAATCCGCAGCAGCGCCAGTCGGGAATCTCGGTCAACCGGCCCGTGCGGATCTCCAAAATTGGCAACGCCGTGCTGCGCGCCGCCTTGTACATGCCGGCTTTGTCGGCGATGCGTTACAATCCAGCGGTCATTGCTTTGGTCGATCGGCTCAAGGCTCAGGGGCGCCTGAAGGGAAAGCAGATTGTGATTGCTGCCATGCGCAAGCTTCTGGTGCTTTGCTTCGGCGTGCTGAAGACCGGCAAGGAATTCGACCCGGCGATGGTAATGGGCAAATGACCCGGCGTGCCACGCCACAGCCTGGCGTCGATCGCATGGTGAGCACAAGTTGGAGTGGGAGGCGGCGGTCAAGCCCCGCAGCCCGTCAGGGGCGCGCGTTAGCGCGCGGGCTTGAGGGCCGCCTCCCACTCCAACATCATCAAGCCAGCGATCAGAACCGCTCGAGTTCGCGTTGTTGGGCTTCTTTTTCTCTTGCATTCAAACACGGTATCTACCGTCTTGGCGATCAGGCCTGCGTGATTCCTTCCTTCTCCGGCGACGGCATGGCCATGGCGCTCCACAGCGCCGCACCGGCGGTGGAGCACCACCTGGCCGGCCTGCCCCCCTCCCAGTATCGTCGACGCCTCGCGGCCGACGTCGTCGGACCCATCCGCCGCGCCATGCAGCTCCAACAACTCGGCCGTTCCGCCCTGGGCCAGACCTTGTTGCCGCGCGGCCCGTCTCTGGCCCGGTCTGCTACGTCACGCCGCCACCCTTACCCGCGTGCCCGCCCCAGCCTTGCGGCACGATCCCGCATGAACAGAACTA
>Ga0185299_10006525_pt1 | contig 12372 bp, 6 predicted proteins | sample PaiPotPPA55metaG_FD_128002 | JGI IMG/M metagenome (GOLD analysis project Ga0185299, IMG submission 128002) | Iron sulfur acid spring bacterial and archeal communities from Banff, Canada, to study Microbial Dark Matter (Phase II) - Paint Pots PPA... ...
GAGCGTGCCGATATCGGTGCGGCCCAGGCTCGCGTGGCCCGCCGCGGTCGCGGCCCTGAGCAGGTCGGCGGCCGGCCAGTGCCCGCGTCGTTCGCTGCTCAGCCGCTCGTTCAGCTCGACCGCGCGCGCCTCTTCGAACAGGTCGATCACGGCATGGCTGTCTGAGCCGAGGGTGATCGGGGATCCGGCGTCGAACATGCTGCGCGCCGCGCCGATGCCGTCGGCCAGGTCCCGCTCCGTCGTCGGGCACATGCACACGCAGGTCCGCGAGTCGCCGAGGATCTCGATGTCCACCTGCGACAGGTGCGTCGCGTGCACCGCGCTCGTGCGCGGACCCAGCGCACCGTTCTGCTCGAGCAGTTGCGCCGGGGTCCGGTGGTACTGCGCGAGGCAAGCGTCGTTCTCCGCACGCTGCTCCGACAGATGTACGTGCAGCGGCGCGGACCACTGCTCGGCCGCCTTCGCCACCGTGGGCAGTTGCTCGACCGGCACTGCGCGCACCGAGTGGATCGCCGCGCCCACGACTACGTCGTGAGCACCGGCGTAGGCGCTGCGCAGCGCCTCGACCCGGCCGGCCCAGGCCTCGGCGTCGCCGTCGGAGAAGCGCTGCTGCGTCTCGTTGAGCGGCGAGCGGATCCCGCCGGCCACGTAACAGGTGTCGAGCAGGGTGATCCGGATCCCGGCCGCCCTGGCCGCTTCGATCAGGGCGTGGCCCATGGCGTTCGGGTCTGCGTACCGGGTGCCGCCCGGGCCGTGGTGGACGTAGTGGAACTCGCCCACGTTGGTGATCCCGGCGAGCGCCATCTCCGCGAAGACCCCGGTCGCCAGCTCGCGGTAGGAATCCGGGTCGAGGCCGGCGACGGCCGCGTACATCTGCTCGCGCCAGGTCCAGAAGGTGCCCTCGCCGGTCTGGGTGCGGCCGCGCAGCGCACGGTGGAAGGCGTGCGAATGCGCGTTCGCCAGGCCGGGCAAGGTGAATCCGGGCAGCCGCACGGCCCCGGCCGGAGCCTCGGCCCCGGCCGTGATCCGGGTGATCGTGCCCGGCATCGTGCCCTGATCCGAGCCGTCCGCCTCGATCAGCACCTCGGCCTGCACCCGGTCGTCGACGAACGCGTATTCGGCGTGAAACGCCTGCTGCGGGCTCAAAAGGACACCCCGAGAACGGCCGGGGAGCCGGCCAGTTCGGCGACCGCCCGGGCCAGCGCGTGCACGCCGGTGCGGCAGTCGGCCGGCTCCGCGTGCTCGGCCGGGCTGTGCGAGACGCCGGAAGGGTTGCGCACGAACAGCATCGCGGTCGGGATACGCGCGGCGAGGATGCCCGCGTCATGCCCGGCGCCGGTGGGCAGCACGGGAGCGTCGTCCAGCGTCTTCGCGAGCTGATTACGCAGTGCGTGGTCGAACTCGACCACCGGGGTCAGCGATTCGTTCACAACGGAGAGGGACGCTCCGTCGTGCTCAGCCCGTTCCCGCGCGGCGGATTCGAGGTCCGCGAGCAGCGCACCGAGCGAGGACTCGTCCGGGGCGCGGCCGTCCAGCCATGCGCTGACCCGGGACGGAATCGCATTCGTACCGTTCGGCTCGACCTGGATCCGGCCGAACGTGGCCAGCGCACCGTGCGCCAGCGCCTTCTCGCGGGCGGCGAGCACGGTGAAGGCGTAGGCCAGCATCGGGTCGCGGCGATCCTCGAGACGCGTGGTGCCCGCGTGGTTCGCCTCGCCGCCGAACTCGAAGCGCCAGCGTCCGTGCGGCCAGATAGAGGTCGCGACGCCGACCGGCCGGTCCAGGTCGACCAGCGCGCGGCCCTGCTCGATATGCAGTTCGACGTACTGGCCGATGCGGCCGAGCAGTTCCTCGTCCGGTCCGATCGACTCCGGGTCCACCCCCGCCGCCTCCATCGCGGCGGCCATGCTGACGCCGTCCGCGTCGGTCAACGCGCGGGCCCTGGCCGGGTCGAGCTGCCCGGCAAGCAGCCGGGATCCGGCGCACGCCACGCCGAAGCGCGCGCCCTCCTCGTCGGCGAAGTTGGCTATCGCGATCGGCCGCTCGGGCCGCCAGCCCACCGCCCTGAGCAGGTCGACCGCGGCGAAGGAGCTGACCACGCCGAGCGGCCCGTCGTACGCGCCGCCGTCCGGGACGGAGTCCAGGTGCGAGCCGATGGCGAGCGCCTTGCCTGGCAGCTCCTCGCCCCACCAGGCCCACTGGTTGCCGTTGCGGTCGGTGCGCACGGTCAGGCCGCGGTCCGCGGCCTGCGCGGTGAACCAGGCCCGGCAGGCCAGATCGGCCCGGTTCCAGGCGAAGCGGCGGTAGCCGCCGGTGGACCGGTGGTAGCCGAGCGGGAGCAGCGAACGCCACAGCTCGTCGAGGCTCGGCGGCTGCTCGGATTCGTGAGCCATCTCAGCCTTCGTTCATCGGGATGCGCACGCCGCGCTCGTCGGCCACCTTGGCGGCGCGCTCGTAGCCCGCGTCCACGTGCCGGATCACACCCATGCCGGGGTCGTTCGTGAGCACCCGCTCCAGCTTCTGCGCGGCCAGCAGCGTGCCGTCGGCGACGGAGACCTGGCCGGCGTGGATCGAGCGGCCCATGCCGACGCCGCCGCCGTGGTGGATGGACACCCAGGACGCGCCGGAGGCGACGTTGACCATCGCGTTGAGCAGCGGCCAGTCCGCGATCGCGTCGGAGCCGTCCAGCATCGCCTCGGTCTCCCGGTACGGCGAGGCCACCGAGCCGCAGTCCAGGTGGTCGCGGCCGATCACCAGCGGGGCCTGCACCTCGCCCTTGGCCACCAGGTCGTTGAAGCGCAGGCCCGCCTGGTGCCGTTCGCCGTAGCCGAGCCAGCAGATCCTGGCCGGCAGGCCCTGGTAGTGCACGCGCTCTCCGGCGAGTTTGATCCAGCGATGAAGCGACTCATTGGTTTTAGAGTCACTGGCCGGGAAGAGGTCGAGCACGGCCTGGTCGGTGACGGCGATGTCCTTGGGGTCACCGGAAAGCGCGGCCCAGCGGAACGGGCCCTTGCCCTCGCAGAACAGGGGTCGGATGTACTTCGGCACGAAGCCGGCGAAGTCGAAGGCCCGCTCGTAGCCGTGCAGCTTGGCCTCGCCGCGGATCGAGTTGCCGTAGTCGAAGACCTCGGCGCCCGCGTCCTGGAAGCCGACCATCGCCTCCACGTGCTTCGCCATCGCCTCGCGGGCGCGGGTGGTGAACTCGGCCGGCTTCTCTTGTTTCAGTGAGGGTGCGTCCTCGAGGGCCACGCCGAGCGGCAGGTAGGAGAGCGGGTCGTGGGCCGAGGTCTGGTCGGTCACGATGTCGATCGGGGCGTTCATCGCCAAGAGTTGCGGTACGAGGTCGGCCGCGTTGCCGAGCACGCCGATCGAGAGCGGACGACGCGCGTCCCGCGCCTCCACGGCCAACTGCAGTGCGTGGTCGAGGGAATCGGCCTGCACGTCGAGGTAACGGTGCTCGATCCGGCGGGTGATCGCCCGCGGGTCGCAGTCGATGCAGATGGCCACGCCGTCGTTCATGGTGACGGCCAGCGGCTGGGCGCCGCCCATGCCGCCGAGGCCCGCGGTCAGCGTGATCGTGCCGGCCAGGGTGCCGTCGAAGCGCTTGGCCGCCACGGCGGCGAAGGTCTCGTAGGTGCCCTGCAGGATGCCCTGGGTGCCGATGTAGATCCACGAGCCCGCAGTCATCTGGCCGTACATCATCAGCCCGAGGGCGTCGAGGCGGCGGAACTCCTCCCAGTTGGCCCAGTCGCCGACCAGGTTCGAGTTCGCCAGGATCACCCGGGGCGCCCACTCGTGGGTCTGCATCACGCCGACCGGCTTGCCCGACTGGACCAGCATCGTCTCGTCGCCCTTGAGGGTGCGCAGGGTGCGCAGCATCGCGTCGAAGGAGGCCCAGTTGCGGGCCGCCTTGCCGGTGCCGCCGTAGACGACGAGCTCCTCGGGGTGCTCGGCCACCTCCGGATCGAGGTTGTTCTGCAGCATCCGGTAGGCCGCCTCCTGCTGCCAGCCGAGGGTGTTGAGGCTGGTGCCGCGGGGTGCGGTGACGAGACGGGACGTCATGCGGGTGCTCACCTTCTGCGAGGGGCGGGGCGGAGACTGAACGGGGGGTGATGGAGCCACCAGCTATGTTATGCAATCATTCATGGGTGCGGTCAACCGCATGGACTTATTCAATCAGGATTGTTCAACCAGGATTCGTCAATCCCGACGTGGGCGCGACGTGGACGGCAGTGGAGGACCTGTGGCGGTCGTAACTCTCGGCAAGGGTGACCTGAGCTTCGACGACGTGCTGGCCGTGGCCCGCGGCGGCGCGAAGGTGGAACTCGGCCCGGCGGCCCTGGACGCGCTGGCCCGCGGCCGCGCCGTGGTCGACGAGCTGGCCGCCGCCCCCACCCCGACCTACGGCATCTCCACCGGCTTCGGCGCCCTGGCCACCCGGCACATCCACCCCGAGTTGCGCGCGGCGCTGCAGCGTTCGCTGATCCGCTCGCACGCGGCCGGACTCGGCGACCTGGTCGAACCCGAGGTCGTCCGGGCGCTGATCCTCATGCGGCTGAAGACGCTGGCCTCCGGCCACACCGGCGTGCGCCCGGTGGTCGCCGAGACGATGGCCGCGCTGCTCAACGCCGGCATCACCCCGGCCGTGCGCGAGTACGGCTCGCTGGGCTGCTCGGGCGACCTCGCCCCGCTGGCCCACGTCGCGCTCGTGCTCATGGGCGAGGGCGAGGTCGTCGGCGAGGACGGCAAGGAGACCGCCGCCGGGCCCGTGCTGGCCGAACACGGCATCGCGCCGATCGAGCTGGCGCCCAAGGAGGGTCTGGCGCTGATCAACGGCACCGACGGCATGCTCGGCATGCTCATCATGGCGCTGCGGGACTTCGGGCAGCTGTTGAAGATCGCTGACATCAGTGCCGCGATGAGCGTCGAGGCGCAGCTGGCCACGGACCGGGTGTTCCGGCCGGAACTGCACACGATAAGGCCGCACCCGGGCCAGGCCGCGTCCGCCGCCAACCTCATCCGCATCCTCGAGGACTCCGGGATCATGGCCTCGCACCGGGGCGACAACACCTGCAACCGCGTGCAGGACGCGTACTCGCTGCGCTGCAGCCCGCAGGTCGCGGGCGCGGCCAGGGACACCCTCGCGCACGCCGCGACCGTGGCCGAGCGGGAGCTCGCGGCGATCGTGGACAACCCCGTCGTGCTGATCGACGAGGGCAGGGTCGAGTCCAACGGCAACTTCCACGGCGCCCCGGTCGCCTACGTGCTGGACTTCCTGGCCATCGCCGCGGCGGACCTCGCCTCCATCGCCGAGCGGCGCACCGACCGGATGCTCGACGTCTCCCGCTCGCACGGCCTGCCGCCCTTCCTGGCCGACGACCCGGGCGTCGACAGCGGCCTGATGATCGCGCAGTACACGCAGGCGGCCCTGGTCTCCGAGAGCAAGCGGCTGGCCGCGCCCGCGAGCGTGGACTCCATCCCGTCCTCGGCGATGCAGGAAGATCACGTCTCCATGGGCTGGTCCGCGGCGCGCAAGCTGCGTCAGTCGCTGGACAACGTGGCCAAGGTGCTCTCGATCGAGCTGCTTACGGCCGCCCGGGCGATCGACCTGCGCGCTCCGCTCAAGGCCGCCCCGGCGACCGCCGCGGCCGTGGCGGCGCTGCGGGCCGCAGGCGTCGGCGGTCCCGGCCCGGACCGCTACCTGTCGATCGAGATGCGCGCCGCCGAGCAGGCGGTGCACGACGGCTCGGTGCTGGCCGCGGTCGAGGCCGTGACCGGCACACTGAACTGACCCCGCTTCAGTAAGCTGCGAGATCTCATGGACCGGGTCATGGAACAGCCGGCGGAACAGCCGGCAGGGCAGCCGGCGGAGCAGCCCAAGGCCGCGTCGGAACAGCTGCTCGCCCTCCTCGACGGGCGACGGCTGTCTCCGACGCAGCGCCGCATCGCGCAGTTCCTGATCGACAATCTGTCCGACGCGGCGTTCCTGAGCAGTGTCGATCTGGCCGAGCGGGTCGGCGTCAGCCAGCCCGCCGTCAGCCGCTTCGCCACCGCGCTCGGCTTCGCCGGATACCCGGCCCTACGCGATGCGCTGCGCCTGATCGTTCTCGGTTCGGTTGCCGAGAGCCCGCAGCAGGTACGTCGCAACGAACTGCAAGCGGCGATCGCGACCGAGGAGGCGAACCTCTCCACGCTGCACGAGCTCGCCGCCGACCCGGAGCGTTTCGCCGCGCTCGGCCGGGAACTCGCGGCCAGTCCCTGCCTGCCGGTGCTGGGACTGCGCATGTCCGATCCGGTGGCCTACTACTTCATCTACGGCGCGCGCAGAATCCACCCCGACGTGCGCTTCGTCGACATCGCCGGCTCCGCGGCCTTCGACCTACTGCTGCAATCCCGGCAGGTTGGGGCGACGTGGCTGCTCGCCTTCATGCTGCCCAGGTACGCGGCCGAGGCGATCACCGTGCTGGACGAGGCCAAGCGCCTCGGTTTCAAGGTGGCACTGGTCACCGACAGCCGCATCGCGCCGTGGACCGAGAACGCCGACGCCGTCTTCCCGACCCCCGTCGGCTCGCGACTGGTCTTCGACTCGCACGCCGCGCCGCTGGTCCTTGCCGGCCTGCTGGTGCAGGCAATCGCGGACGCCGAGCCGGCCCGGACCCAGCTGCGGCTGGAGGAGCACGAGGCGCTGAGCGAGCGTCAGGGGTATTACCTAGCCTGATCGCGACCTGCCTTGAACGACAAGAGGGCCGGAGGGACGCGATGTCCCTCCGGCCCTGCTGTTCACTGCACGGTGCTTAGTTCAGCGCCGCGGTCACTGCGATGCGAAGATCCCGGTCATGTCCAGGATGAAGTCGGTCGTACCGTTGCTGGTGTTGGCGATGCCGAGGTCGATCGCGCCATTCGAGTCCGCAGTGGTGCCGAGCGAGGCGATCGCCAGGTTGGCGACCGTCTCGTTGTGCCCGTAGTTCACGTTGGACGCGTTGGGGATCTCGCTCGTCGAGCCGTTGTTGTACGGGTAGAGCGTGACGTAGCCGTTAGTCTCGGGGTTCGTGACCGTGGCGTTCAGCACCAGGCTGGTGATTCCCATCCCGGCCGGCTCCGACTCGACGCCGTAGTACGTGTTGGCGGCGAGCGGCCCGTTTCCGGACCAGAGGGTCGGGTCTCGCGTGTCCAGCACCCGAGTCGGCGGGAGCGGCACGAACGCACTGGTCGTCACCGAGGTGCTGGTGGTGAAGTAGCCCGAGACGTCCGCGATGATGTCCGACGTGCCCTTGCTCGCGTTGTAGATCTTGATCTTGCCGTCGGCGCCGACCGGCACGATGACCTCGTCGGGGACCGTCTCGCCCTTGCCGAAGTTGACGTTCGACGAGTTCGGCAGGCCGGAGCCGGACGGGTAGGCGGTCAGGAAGCCGGCCTGCGTCGGGTTGGTCACCGTCAGGTTCAGCGCCACGGCGGTGATGCCGGTGCTCGGCAGGGTGCCGCCGTCGGCGCCCGCGACGGTCACCGTGAGAGTGCTGTACGCGGCGTCCTTCTGCTGGAGGCCGCCCTGGCCCGTTCCGGTCCGGGTGTCGAGCAGCCGGTAGTCGGGGATCGCCACGTACTGGCTGCCGGATGTCGGGGTGAAGTAGCCCGAGACGTCGGCGACCAGGTCAGTGCTGCCCTTGGAGGCGTTGTAGAGGTCGACGTATCCGTCGGCGCCGACCGGGACCACGACCAGGTTCGGGACGGTCTCGCCGGGCGCGTAGTTCACGCTGCTGGTGGTCGGCTGCGTGTCGCCGTCGTCGTACGCGGTGATGTAGCCGGCCTTGGTCGGGTCGGTCACCGTCAGGGTCATGACGACAGCCGTCACGCCGCTCGGGATAGTGTTGCCCGAGATACCGGCGCCGGCCACCTTGAGCTTCAGCGTCGAGTCGGCGCCGACCTTGGTGGCCGTCCCGTTGGTGCCGGTTCCGGTCCGGGTGTCCAGGATCCGGGTCGGGCCGTACGCCGTGTAGTCCGAGCCGAGCGTCGTGAAGGAGACGCTCGTGGTGGCGCTGTTCGCGGCGGAGTCCGTGACCGTGGCAGTGATCGTGTACGTGCCTGCCGTGGCGTAGGTGTGCGTGGTGCTCGTCGTCGCCGCGGAGCCGTCACCGTAGGTGAAGCTGACAGACGCGATGGTGGCGCCGCTCGCACTCGTCGTGGACGCGGAGGTGTCGGCCAGCACGGTCAGCGCGCCGTCGACGCCGGCGTTCAGACTGGCGGTGACGGGACCGGTGGTCGTGGCGTGTGTGACGGCAGGCTTGGCCTTGGCGCTGCTGAGCAGGTTCCTGATCGCGCTGGAGTGCACCCCGCTGATGCTGCTGCTGTGCATGGTGGTCGTGGCGGCGTTCGCAGTAAGCGGCGTGAACGCGGCGGCGACGACGGTTGTGGCGGCGAGTGCCACCAGAGAACGGGTCTTCACCCGGCTCCCCCTAGTTTTCATGTCATGCCAAGAAGATTGAAGGCTGCTCAGCTTTTCAGCCGAGGGCGCACTGAGCATACGCTTCACTTTGTCACCATCCGGCATCAACATCGTCATGATTCGATGCTGACAGGAACCGTAACGTGCCTGATGGCATGCGCAAAGAACCTGACGTACCGTAGCCTGTGGCCATACTGCTACATCGGGTAGCACTGGCTTGATCTTCAGGAGGGGGCGCGATGCGTAAGCGTCGTGTCGCGATCACGTCTGCACTCGTCATAGTCGGGGCTTCGTTCATTGCCCCGGTATCCGCGCAAGCTGCCTCGGCGACGACGTTCTACGTCGACAACGCTGCCGGCGTGGCCTGCTCGGATTCGACGACTAACAGCGTGACCACGCCATACTGCACCATTCAGGCGGCAGTGGATGCCGCTACCACGCCCGGTGACACGGTGATCGTGGATCCGGGGAACTATGCACCGTTTGCGGTTACTTCGTCGGGTACTGCCACCGCTCCGATCACCATCAAGGCTTTGTCGCCGAGTGCGGTGACCGGCACGTCCGGCGCTTCGAGCGTCTACTCGTCGACGGCCACCGCGCCGATCACGATCTCCGGCGCCAACTACGTCGATGTCGACGGCTTGAACGCGACGGCCTACGCCGGCACCTCGAACACCGCGACGGTCGAAGTCAGCGGCTCGACGCATGTGAGCCTCGACGGCTTGGATGCCGGTCAGCAGAACGCCACCAACTCGTCGGCGCTGTCGATCGGCGGTTCCTCGTCGAACGTCACCGTCAGCCGTGGCGAGTTCACCAGCATTGACGGGCCCGCACTGGCGATCAGTGCCGGGAGTGCGGATGTGCTCACGACGAATCTGGCGAGGTCGACGGGGAGCCCCGGCATCGCGGTCAGCGGTGCCACCGGAATCAGCGTCACGAGCAACACGATCCAGTCCGCCTGCGGTCATGGAATCGTGTTCTCCGGGGTATCGACCAGCGGATCGATCGAGAACAACGATCTCGAGAACCTCAACGACTCCACGACGAGCACTTCTGCTTGTTCCGTACCCGTCGCGTCTGCGAGCGGCATCGAAGTCGACAATACGGCCGTTTCGGGCACGACGCTGGACTACAACATCGTCGCCCTGACGCAGTCCACCGCGGACGCGGCCTACGACTGGTCGGGCACCCCGTACAGCAGCGCGAGCGCTCTGTTCAGCGCGACCGCCGAGGGGCAGCACGATCTGAACCCGACGACCGCGGATGCGACGTCGGCGGCGGCGATCGACTCGGCGAACTCTTCCGCGCTCGGAGAGCTCGACACCGATGTGTACTCGAACCCGCGCGTCGACGATCCGGACATCGCCAACACCGGAACCGGCAAGTCCGCCTACTACGACCGCGGGGCCATCGAGACCCAGGGCACGGTGACCGTGGAAAGCTTCACGGCGTCCGCCACCCAGGCTCCCGTCGGTGGTGCGATCACTTACTCGGCCTCGGCAACCGACTCCTGGTCCAACCCGATCTTCTATGAATTCGTGTTCGACGACGGGACTCGGATCTCGAGTTCGACCGGCACGGTGACGAAGGCCTTCAGCACCGCGGGCACGCACCTGGCAACCGTCTATGTACACCACGGGCCGAGCGGTCTGTCCGCTACCGCTTCGGGCCAACTCGCCGTCACGGTCGTCAATCCCGAGCCGTTGACTCCGGACCTGGAGGTGAATTTCTCTCAGAACCTCGGCGTTACCGTGTCCGGAGCCCTCTCGACGGGCGCCTGGAACATCACCGGCTACAGCTTCGACTACGGTGACGGAACGGGCAGCAGTGCGTCGTGGTCTCACGTTTACGCGAAGGCCGGCACCTACGCCATCACGATGACCGTCACCGACGCCGGCGGCAACACGGCCACCGTCACCAAGGACTTCGACACCGGCGCCTACTTCACGGCAGTCTCGCCGTCGCGGATCCTGGACACCAGGACCGGGACCGGCGTGAGTTCGGCGGGCAAGGTCGCGGCGAACGGAACGGTCAAGCTCAAGGTCGCCGGGGTCGGGTCGATCCCCGCCACGGGCGTCACCGCGATAGTCATGAACGTCACCGTCACCAATGCGGCCAAGGCCGGGTACATCTCCGCGTACCCGGACGGCACGAGCAAGCCGGCCACGTCGAACATCAACTTCGGCACGGGACAGACGATCCCGAACGTGGTCGTGGTCAAGGTGGGCAGTGACGGGTACGTCGATCTGGCCAACACGAGCTCGGGCGCCACGGATCTGGTCGCGGACGTCGCGGGCTACTACAGCTACACGGCGATCAGCGGCTTCAACGTGATCTCGCCGGTCCGCCTCCTCGACACGCGGACGACGAAGAACACGCTCGCCCCGGGCGCGACCGTGCGCGTGGACGTGGGCTCCTACTCGGGGATCACGGCGGCCGCTTTCAACGTCACCGTGACCAACCCGACGCGGGCCGGCTTCATCACGGCCTACCCGGACGGCGTCACCCTGCCGACCGCGTCGAACGTCAACTACGGGCCCGGGCAGACCACGGCGAACGAGACCGTGGTCCAGGTGGGCGACGACAGGTATGTCGACTTCACCAACACAAGTACCGGCAGTGTCGACCTGATCGTGGATTTCACCGGGTACTTCACGCCGGCCGCCGGAGCTACGTTCAGCGCTATCGCACCGGTCCGCTGGTCGGATTCCACCGTCGACACCGAATCGACCGATGAGATTCAGACGATGGGCGGCCTCGGCGTCCCCCCGCTGCAGAACGTTGCGATCGCAGCCAACGTCACGGTGACGCAGCCGTGGGCGGCCGGGTTCCTCGCGGTATACCCCCACGGCGAGACCTACCAGAACGTTTCTCTGCTGAACTTCGCGAAGGGCGAGACCAAGGCCAACGCGACGATGGTGGGAACCGGCGATGGCGGCATCTATGTGTGGAACGCGAGCACGGCACCGACAACTGTGATCGTCGACCTCTACGGCTACTACCACTGAGGCGAATCCCTCGGTCAGACGTGGCGTTGGTCACGTAAGGCGGGGCCCGGGCCGCGCAGGCTCGGGCCCCGCGTGGCGTAATGCGGGGAAATGTCGGTTAGGTCAGACTGAACGTACGTTAAGTCCATGGTCGCCAAATAAGTTACCGGCGAGTAGAGTGCGGCTGTCGACGCAGACCTGCCCTTCCGGGCCGACCTGTCCCCGAAGGAGACCGTTCCGATCATGCAGATCGCCGCGATCATCATCTCGCTGGGCATCGCCGTCGTGGGCGTGGCCCTCTTCGGCCAGGTGCTCGCGCGCATGTACAAGACGATCACGATGGGCCAGCCCGCCCCCGGCCGCACCGGGAACCCGTGGGCGCGCACCGGGAACCTGGTCGTGGAGTTCGGCGCGCACACCCGGCTGGCCCGCAAGGGCAAGCGCTGGATCGGCGCCGCCCACTGGTTCGTCATGGTGTCCTTCGGGCTGCTGTTCCTCACCCTGGTGACGGCGTTCGGGCAGCTGTTCTCGGCCGACTTCCAGCTCCCGATCATCGGGCACTGGTGGCCCTACCAGTTCATCTCCGAACTGTTCACCGTCGCCGGCCTGATCGCGATCGTCTTCCTGATGGCCGTGCGGCTGAAGAACCTGCCGAGCCGCAAGGGCCGCAAGTCGCGCTTCTTCGGCTCGGTGATGTGGCAGGCGTACTACGTCGAGTACACGATCCTCGGCGTCATGCTCTGCATCCTGACGCTGCGCGGGGCGGAGTGCGCGCTGGAGAACGGTTCCCGCTCCTCGCTCGAGTACTTCTTCTCCGCACCCGTCGCCAAGGCCTTCTTCCAGCACGCCTCGACCGGCACGCTGCACAACGTCATCTGGGCCGTGGCCACCCTGAAGATCGTGATCTCCTTCGCCTGGATGATCACCATCTCGCTCAACTCGAAC